>SDBV01004547.1_pt1 | contig 19890 bp, 27 predicted proteins | sample 2277081 | NCBI WGS metagenome assembly SDBV01 (sample SAMN10402039, study PRJNA504765) | marine sediment metagenome | isolation source: marine sediment core GS10_PC15, 223 cmbsf | place: Arctic Ocean: Southern Knipovich Ridge | collected 2010 | reverse complement strand
CCCGGTATCAGAGTCTATAATTGCAGCATCGATCTTTATATTATCAACCGTGATCTCATCACAGTCGCTAACCGTACCTAAATCTGCACAAGTCTGTCCCGCCGCAGTCCATGGTCCATTCATGTCGATACTTATATCCGCTTCCAGGTCTAAATGCCCGTCGGCTAAACTTGCTATATAAACAGCAGCATCACGGAACTGCAATTTTGTGGCAGTACCTATGAGAAAATCAGTATCGTCCCAGGTGAATGTCGATAACCCGCCGAATGCACCGCCGTTATTGTACTGTAACTCGGTATCATTGCCGCCAGGGGTCCCACCGCCGCCCACCGCCGCTTTGAACACAGCGTTACCTGTTCCCGTGTCTTTCGTGAGAACGTGCTCGTTGGTTGCACCGGAAACCGCCGTAAGTGTGTTTATCGCCAGCTGTGCCGTACCCTGCCCCGTCCCTCCGTCTGCGATAGCGAGATCGGTGTTAAGAGTCAAATTGTCTATATCGGCCGTGCCATCAACTAATAAATTATTATCTCCAGGATCACTATCTCCGCCAACATGTAATCCTCCGTTTGGTATAGTTACTGATCCACTCGTATTCAGGACTATGCCATCGTTCCAAGTGAGTACTGCACCTTTAGCGACTCCTGAATCGTACATTATTTTGAATAAATCAGAAACCTTGAAAATAGCATAATTTGACCCTACATCTGAACTTTTGTTTGCCCCATCCCAATATGAATCAAAACGGACAGATATGTCATCATGTCTATAATTAAGTATCTGCATCAAAGGATAATTGTCTAAGGTTGTGGTAAACTGAACATGAGGCCCTGCAACACTTGCATTTGCCCCATCGATAGCGAACTTCGCCCATCCCACCCCACCATGAGGGATGGTTGTCGTTCCAATCCCAACATTCCCGCTACTACCCTCAACAAACAATCCAGTTCCGGTATTCCAATTAACTGTAAAGTCCGCATCTACCGACCCGGAATTAAAGGTTGAAGCACCGCTCGATGTTATCGCTCCAGAGGTGATAGTGCCGATGCCAGTAATATCGAAACCGCCTACGCCCCAGTTTGCGGTAAGTTCCTTAGTCCCGTCCTGCCTGAGAAATACTTCACTCAACGTATCGGTATTGACAAGAGCACTGACAAAAGAGTCCTCATTGCCCTCTTGTGTTATTTCTATCTGGGCATTAGCCCCACCTGCGGCCTGAACGTTGGCTCGTATCTTCAGTACAAGTCTATCGGTGGCACTAAAGTCTGTGACAGAAGTAATATTGCCGTGTAAACTATAATCTGCCACAGTAATACCAAGAGCAGCGGATTCTTCTGTTGTGGCGATCAGGGTCTCTGTTCCGCCCGATGCTCTGTGGTATAACTTACCAAAGATAGTAGCGATCTTTTGTCCGGAACCGTTCTTGCGGGCATGAATATGGAGATCAACTACACCAATTTGTAGTTGAGCAAAGGGTAATGCCGCACTACTGATATATGATACGACCTCTTGATCGTCGCCCTGGCCCAATGCCGCATAAGCATCTCGTGTCGTAGTGGCATCGCCCGTTTCTGTTGTTTGCAAACTGTAATAATCGTTTGCGGTACCGGGATCGTTTATCGTAGAATCGAGTTCGTCCAGGAACATATCAAATTGCATCCCCGCCACAGCAAAATCGACATACTCTTTGGTGGTAAGATGTGGTGCGGCCGTAGGATTTATCCCGCCAACCACACCTGTAAACGCCCGTGTTCCGTCGATCAATGAAGCATACGCATGATCGGCGATATCGTCCAGCCCCCCGATACTTCCATGATCGAAATTCCCCTGCACCTCAGATACACTGTGCCATTCAAAATCACCTGTTGTAGCTTCGTATGTAAAAAAATCCTCATCAGCAGGCTCGTTGACGGCTTTTAACATACCTTCCTCGATAGCGTTAGCGGCGATAGTCAAAGTTCCGCCCACCGCGACAGTCGCATCGCCGCTCATAGTGGCCCACGCAACGTCATTTGCATTCATCTGCAGAAAATCTGCCGACAGTCCTTTGAGCAGCCTGATCCATTCAAGGTTAGAGTCCCCTACGATGATCCCGCCTCTGGCAACCGAAGCCAGGGCGCTGTCGGTGTGTACGTCATTATCCAGGATGGCGTGTGCCGGTACCGCCGGCGACTGGATCAGTACTTTAAACCTCCGGACCTCTGTCTCGGGGTGTATGTCGCGTGGCGGAGGTCTTGCAAACCCCGTCTGCCCGGCAAGGATCAGTAGTATTATAAGTAATTTTCGCGAAGCATTCCACATCATCCCAGCCCCCAGAAACCATACGGATACCGCCCATCAAATCCCAGCGACCCGGCGTTGACCAGGTCGTCGTTGCCCTGATCGATCGGCCGGCTGGTCGTTCTGCCGACCGTCACGCCCTCCATCGCGTTGGCCTCCTCGGCGAATGTCACCGCGATCTCGAGCATGTCTTTGACTTTGGTATAGTGCGGTGTGTGCTGTTTCAGTGGTTCTGCGATATACACCGCGATATTCAGGCTGATCAGCTGGGCAAACCACGCCGGGTACAGACCCTCGTTCTCGATGAAAACCAGATATTTGATAAAGGCTTCGGTAGCATCGACGTTTGCCTGTATGACCTTGCGGACGGTCGTCCTGTTAGTTCCGGCTCTCTCGATAAACAAAGACGGTGCGAAGCTGAACTGTGCCTCTGTCCGGTCGCGGAGGATCCCCGACTCCGGATCGACAAGCCCCAGCACCCGCACGGTGTTATCCGGCAGGAAGTACTGGTGGTCGAACCCGGTCGCCGGGTCCGTATCTACCTGGGTCAGTGCATCGCTTCTGGCCGTGCACCACTTCCAGTTTTGAGGCATCTCAAAAACGATCTTCCGCACGAACTCATATATAGAGCTTGCCAGTTTCGCCGCCTTGGTATTGTCGGCGGGTGCGAATATCTTTTTCGCACCGACAGCGAACAGACCGGCGTTTATGATATCGGTTTTATTGAGCGGCATAGTATCACCTCAAAAAAGGGGGCGGGCAAAACCCGCCCCGACTTTATCAATTCATCCGTCGGCTAATCAATCAAGTTTCAGCACACACGACACGATGATAATACCATCACTTGCTCCCGCACCGCCGCCTTCGTCAACATCAAGCTGTAATTTATCGCCACCATCAATTTCAATTTCGGTGTCAATCATACCGGTAAAAGCTATCCTGTCGCCGTCCGATACACCAGTCAATTCCACTTGGGTAAAAATAGCAGCGGCAGTGCCGTCGTTATTCAAGAGCAGCCATTCGTCGCCAGCGTTTGAACTGCCCGCGGCGGTTTTGTAGCCCTAAGCGTCAATTACCACAAGGTCATAGGCAGCCGGGACCTGGTACTCTAAAACCGCTTCCGCAACGGGTTTGAATATGACATAGAACGGAGTACCCAATTCGACCAGAGTGCCACTTGTGTCGATAACATCGAAAAACAACGATTCGTCATCTAAGGCAAGGTCAGAATCGACCAATTCCAAAACATCTGTGCCTTCATTCCACAGCATATAAGAACTTGCGGCATCTCCGAAGAACTGCACATCCACGCCAACATTATCAGCACCAAACGTCCACAGTTCACCTGAATCGTCCCAGAAGATATCGGCACCAGCAGTTGTTGTATTCTGGATGAGAAGGTCTGTTGCAATAGTCCCATCGCCAATCTGAAATACATCTTCATTGGCAACAGCAGTCACTGTTAAAATGCCCGGTGATCCATCGGTGAAATTCATTGTGAAATCACCGTCAGCGGTTGTAACATTTGTGCCTGTGCCCCAATACATGATGGCATCATCGTCAATTTTGACATTGCCATCAACGAACACAAGCGTATCAATGGTCTCATCCCAGATGTAATAGTTACCAGCGCCTTCACCATGCCAAATAACATCTATGCCTTCGTCGGTAACACCAAACGAAATCTCAAGGCCAGAGCCTAAGATATCAAGGTCGCCATTACCACCATCGAAAGCAAAAGTAATATCCTGCGATGTTCCAAAGTTCAAAATGTCGGCGTCCTGCAGCTCAAGATCGGCACCGTTGAATATCATCTTGTCGGCATCGGCGTCCCACAATACTTTGCTGGAAGCCGTCGAACCATACAAACCCAGATCGACACCCTGCTGGTCCTTGCCGATATTCAAAGTGAAATCATCGGAGGCCGCACCGGCGAGGATACTCATAGTTTTCGACGAGTCCCACGCCAGCAGAAAACCGACGTTCTTTGTTCCACCGATAAAGAAGTCCGCGGTATCGTCCATCCAGATATCATAGTCGGTCATGCTCAGCGCCGATTCGTCCTCACCGAAAGTAGCAAGATCACCGGTCAGCCCCCAGATAACGATATCCATACCGGCATTACCCGTTGCTCCGAAAGCAATTTCCTTACCGGAACCTGTGATATTCAGGTCGTCGCCGGAGCCGTCGTAGATAAATGATATGTCCGCGGCGCCGTCAGCAGATCCGCCAAATCCCAGGATGGCGGAAGCAGCTCCGCCGTCCAGGTAGTGCATCATCTGTGCCGATTCGTCAAACTGAACATCCTTACCCGCCGATGTCGAGTCAAACAACACATCGGCCGTACTAAGTGTTATGCTGCCGTTGATTACGAATGCACCGGTCTTTGAGATGCTCCAGGAACTGTCTGACCCCAGAACATCGCCGCCGGAACTATTACTGTCGAATTCCATCGCCGCCCCGGTACCTGCATTCGTAAGGGTCAGCACAGAGGTTCCACCGGTGGCATCGGCTTGAACAAGGGCCATAACATCATTATTCGCGGCATCGGTCGCGGTGAAAGTAAGTGTTCCGGCATCGACCGTTATCGCCTGTCCGACATTATAGGCATCGTCAAGGCTCACTGTAAAGATCCCGGCCTCTATCGTGACCCAGTCGGACGAGTTGTAGTATTTAAAAACGTTGCCAGCGCTGTCATAGTAGAGCCTGCCGGTAGTCGATGTCGGCTGGGTCGTCGGGTTGTACAGGATATTATCGAATCCTGTCGTTCCGTCCGAGCCTCCAAGCAGCGTCTCGACCTCTTTGGCCCAGGCCCACGCGGGATCGAAATTCGGCGTCTGCCCGGTCCACCAGTCGGCGTTTGGTTTGCTGGTGATGCTGTTGGTAAACGCGCCAAAACTGACCGCGGTCATCAACAGCAGCAGCATTATTAATAATACAATTCTCTTTTTCACAATACTGCTCCTTAAAAAAACTCATTTGTCATTTTCAATCGAGAAAACTATATACCTTAAAGTAATATACTTTTACGTCGATTCTCAGCTTCCTGCGTCGACCATATCGACCTGCAATGCGGCTTCTTCCGGACCGTCCGCCAGTGCCACCATGATCGTACCTGCGGTATTACTGGTGAACACATTGAAAAATATCCGCATGAAACGCTGATACTTCAGGTGTGCCAACGGCGTATTGAGCAAAAGTGCTCCGGCCGTCATGCTCGCCCGTGCAAACCTGCCAAGTTTGTAAATCTTCAGCGCCGTTGAAAACGTGTCATCGGTATCGGTCTGGAGGATGATCTCCAGCGACACGATAGTCGCCCAGTCAACCGACCCTATGCGGGCGATGATCCACATCGGCTTGCCGGCGCCGAGCCTGATGTTGGCCTTATCCAGGTCGATTATGTTGTCACTCGCCTCATCGGCGGTGATCGTCTGGAACATGTCGGCATCGGTCCCGGCACTGTACGTGTAAGTGAATACATTTTCTATACTAAACATTGTTATAGCTCCTTATATTAAACTCATTAACTTTTTCCATTTTTTCCAATAGTCGATCAAAACAGAATACTAATCGACTGTCGCCTGGGTATTGGTTATCTGAGCGACCTCACGAACCGGAATCCCCCAGAACCTCAGTACCGGGCGAGCGAACGGACCTTCGCCTTCGATTGCCTGGATGAACGCGTTACCCTTGATGTTGGCGCGTTTCATCATCTGGGCCTTGACGGTCCGGTTGCAGTAGATCACCGCACCCATCCCGCCGTTCTCCAGCTCGTTGAACGCGTCGATCATCGGGTTCTCGTCAAAGCTGAAATCGTCGACCCCGTCGATGTTGGTCGTGCTGATATTGACGATTCGCTTGATCATCCGGGGATCGGCGATATCGATCCCGAACGCTACTACAAACCACGACCTGAACGCCGGGTACATCGCGGTGTTCGTCGTGTTGAGCGGGTCCTGCATCAGGTCCTCGCCGAAGTCGCGCATGGTGATCGGCCCGACCGTCGATTTACTGATCTCGTTGGATATGCCGGAAGTGTTCGGAGCCATTCCGCGGGGATAGATCCAGTTGACCATCTTATGCCCGAACTGGATGAAGTAAATGCTGGTTTTGTTCGCCGTCACCGAGGCGTTGCCGCCGGCATTGTCGAACACATAGTCGCTCGACAGTGCGTTGTAGTCGGCCCGGTTGTTGATCCCGTTGATGTGAAGGGGGTGTGTAGCACGGTCACCGTCGAAGATACGGCTGACGTGTGTCTTTGTCAGGCCGTTGATGAAGAACGCGTCCTCTGCTGCCCGGGCCAGCTCCGGCCCTTCGGGCTGTTGACGCATCATGTCAGCGTCGGGGACACTTAGTCCGCTGAGCAGACAGGTCGGCTCGTTGACGACCTCCGTTACTCCCGCCTCGCGCTGTACGCCCTGTCCGAACATCCGCTCGGCCCCGGTCGGTTCGGTCACCGCGCGCGTGTGCTGGTGTGAGCTGCCGTCGTTGGCCCGGATCCACGTCGAATCCATAACGATGGCATTGGTCTGGCTGAGTACATCCACAATGTCTGCCATTGACCCGTCAGGGTCCTCGCGGCGGACGAGCTCGGCAAGGGTGAGGTTGGTACCAAAAGCTCTTGTTGACATCTTACTACTCCTTTAATTGAATTCCGTTACATTAGTGAAAACAATTTTCGGAGAGTATACTGATGACAACCAGGCCCTCCTGACACTTACGCCGTGCTGCGGCGGGACCCGCTTTGGATCCAAAGCATCAGGCCCATATCCCGAGGGATGTGAGTATACTGAAATCCGATCGGCCGGTCAGGCCGATCGGGTGAGTTATTTAATTGTCAAAACAGCTATTGGCTATTGGCCGTTAGCTGTTGGCTCTTTTTCTGTCACTTCGGGCGGGTCGGCGGGCCCGGCTCCGGCGGGATCACTTTTACCCGCCGGAGCAGCCCTTACTTCTTTGCCCATCGGCAGCACAGCACTTTCTTTGATTTTTATTTTGTCTGCGAGCTCGGCAAGCTGCTTTTCCAGCTCGGCGATCTGCTCCTGCATTTTTGTCATTCTGATCTCATGGTTCTTACACGCCGCCTGGTTGGCCCAGATGTTATATAACACCAGTGTATCGTCACTATACCCATACTGGCGGTACAGGATGTCCGGCGGCTGGATCAGCTGGTCCCGCAGCTCCTTCTGCGGCTGCCACGGCTGCTGAGCGACCGCCAGGATCGTCATTAACACCACTACCGCTACTGCTACAACAATCAACTTTTTCATACAATTTCCCTTTCACTTTCTTACACAGTTTTCCTTAACCTTGTCCCGGCAGTATTATCCTGCTCCCGGGCGTTATTATCTTCGGATCTTCCTCTTCGGGTTTGACCGACACTACATAGCATTCTACGTCTCCTGTCTTACCCGGCATGATATCGGTCCTTATATTCATTCGTTCCTGCCAGTTTCCCTTGCAATACTCATCGACGGTCCTTTTCGTTATTATGATCGAGCGTCCTTCCAGCCCATGAACGAAACAGTATAACAGTTTCAACATCGTTGACAAGCTGACTTTTGAATCAATGAACTTTTTCTTCTTCTCGCAGCACTTCTTATACTTCTTCCCGCTATCACACGGGCATGGGTCATTTCTGCCCGGCTCGGGCTGGGGTTCTTGTTCGTTTTTTCCAGGAAAATCTATCATAATTTAAACCCTTCGTTTCTCAACCTCAGCCTCAGTAAGTGGGAGATAATCCGGTCGTTTTCGCTTGCGCTCCCTACTTTCTATCCGCAACATTAATAATTTAAGGCCTGTCGCGGCATCACCGTTAGCCTTGGCAATCTCATAAAGATGCCGAATTTCTTGATTATACTCTCGCTCATCCATATTTGTACCTGCCTTTACATAATTCACTTCGTTATTAAAACTCCGTATTCGGATACATCGACTTAGCTCTGTCCTTATCGGTCATCGTGTTCTTATCGGTTCCCGACGTCTTGGCCCCTGCCAGTGCCTTTGCGTCAAGCGTTCTGAGCCCGATCTTGTGGAACAATCGGCGGGTTGCTGCCGGGACCCCCGCCTTCTCCCACGCCGCGTCGTCGGTGGCGTTAGTATACATATCGGCCTCTTTAAGTTTCGCTTTCAGATCGTCGTCGCCGAAGATATCGATCGCCGCCAGTGCGATCCGGTTGTTGACCGCCAGTTTCTCGCCCGGCCAGTCAGTCTTTAACGACTCATACCCCTCGGTCAGGACCCGCTGTTTCTCGTCGGCCTCTGTAGCTGCATCGGTCGTCGCCTGGGTAGCCGACGCCGTGTGCGCGGCGACCTTACCCTCTGCGTTAAATTTCGTAAGCGCTGCAACGTGTGCTTTCGAGAATTTATGCTCGAAGAAGAATGCTCTTGCCGCGTCCTCGGCCGCCTGGTCATACTCCATCCCCTCCGGCAGCTTCTCGGGCTTGTGAAACTCATACCCCGCCGCCTCTGTCGGTGCGCCCGCTGCCAACACCCTGTCACGGTACGCCGCCTTCGTTGCCTCATCGTCATCGGCTTTGGGGATCTGGATGAAGTCGTCCATCTTCCTGCTCGCCGCCGCCTTGGAATCGACACACACCTTGGCCAGCCCGGCAAGGTTTTTAATATCGTCAAAAGCCTTCGTCTCTGCATGCCCCTCGCCGGCACCGGTTATCAGCGCCTTACGACCTTCATCCGTAAAATTCCCATCGTCACTAAAAATAACGCTCGCGTCAAACTCGCTCATAATAATCGTTCCTTTTCTTTATCATTAATCAACATCATGTAAACCCCTGGGTTCCGGTCCCTGTTCTTTCGACCGCTCCCCGAGCACCTCTGCGGCTACGACCGCCATGTGCTCGATCATCTTCATCTCGGCCTCCACCCGGTCGATCCCAAGCTTCGCGTCGATCCTCAACACAAGCTCGTCGAGAATGCACTGGGCATACGCCTCGTCCGGTGCCAGCGGTTTGTCCTCATCCGCCCGAAACCACGTTATACACATCGACCGCAGCTCGAGCAGCACTTTCCGCCCGCGATCGTTCGACAAAAACGTATTGTACCAGTCAACCGGTGAAGCCATTTTTCACTGTCCTGTTTTTGAGTTATTCTTCGGCTTTTATCTTAACAGAGATAGTCTCTTTACTGGGTGTGACCTTTATCACGGTGTCATCGATCCCAAACTTTATAATACCCTCGTCATCGGGTTTAAATTTAAGTTTGTGTACGAGCGCCAAAAGCTCCTGTTTTTTTGCCGTTTCATCGGCCAGCGCTTCCATCCTTACCCTCTGGACTTTTTTATAAGCCTTCACTTTACGCAGTATCTTTTTTGCCTCTTCGGTATGGATATCCATAAGCATGAGCTGCTCACCGGATTCCGTTGTTTCATCTGTCATAACTCGTCTCTCCATAATTTTAATTTTTAATATTTAATTTTTAATCTTACTTTAACACCGCCGACATTCCCGGTACCTGGATCTCCTCGTCCCACATCACACCCAGCTTCTCGAGTTCTGCGTTGTGCTCCTTCGCTGTCTGTTTCTGCTGGCCCGGGCTTAGAGTTGCCCGCTCGTCCAGCAGCTTGACGATTTTGGCTGCCGAGCAGGTCAGCCGGCCCATCTTCTCGAGCAGCTCCAGGCAATACTTCTTCTGGGCCGGGGTGATCCCTTTCTTAAACCCGGCAGCGATGTCGTAGAAGTCTCCTTTATGGTCCGCCCGGACGCCGCCTTTCTTGACATATTTTCGGATCTCCCGCTCGACCGCCAGCCGGTTACTGTCGTCCCACTCGGCGGGTTCGCGGTCCTCTGCGTCGTCGAGAGCCTCTTCCATGATCTCGTCGGGCCTTTTGACATGCTTGCCGCCGACCGTATCTACCGACCGCATCTTCTGGGCCTCTCTGGACCGGCCATACTTACGTTCTGATGCCTTTATTTCCTTCTCAAGCCGCTTGATCTTCGCGGCATCCGTCTCGCCTGCAGGTCCGGGCCCCAGTTCGGTGTCCGAAAGAGGCGTAAAGTTAATGTCAACGTCGGCGTCTGTAGACTCCGGTTCCGGCTCTGGCGCGGTCTCTGCCGCCCTCATGATCTCATCCTCGTCGCGTGCCTTAACCACCGCCGCCCGAAGCACCTTTGTTTTCCCGACCGCTTTGATACCCAGATCCTTTGCCATCTTTTTGAGGGTTTGGTAGTCGGCCGTCTCTGCCGTCGGTTCGCCGGCGCTGATCCCGAGCTCCCCCTCAATCTCAGCGATCCGGGAGATGTCATGCGGCACAAAGTCCTTCTTCCTGGTCCCGTCCGCCTGGAAATTATCCTTCTTTAATTGATCCATCTCGGCGATGAGCTCCTGCCGAGCCGCCTCGTTTTTCAGTCCTGCCTTTGCCATCTGTCAATCTCCGAATTTTTAATGTTCAATTTACTGGTTTTCGTCGCACCCGATACTACTCGATTTTCATATCTTCTTTGCCGTGTCGATATAGTTAAGATGGATCGAACGGTCCCAGGTTACCTTGTTGCGCCCGAGTGTTTTCAAAGCCGCCCTGGCAGCCTTCTTGTCCTTATCGCTGACGTCTTTGCGGAACCCTGAATCGTCACGCTTAACCGCCTTGCGGACGATCTTCTCGAGTGCTTCGATCTCGTGGGTCTTGAGCTTAGTTGCCTTCTTAGTTGCCTTCTTAGTTGCCATTGTAATTCCCTTTCAATTTTCTGTGTTTAATTTTTGCTTAGCTTTATCCAGTATCGTCTGGCAGATCACCGCTAACCCGGCAAGCAGGAGGATCCCCGCCGTCACCCGGATATCCTCCGGTGTTTTTGCTATTAACCCGGTGATCGTACCTACCACAATACCGGCTTTCCGCATACCCTTGAGTTTATCTTCAATCATTTCAAATTCCTTTACGCCGCATTTTCCGCTGCAATATCCAGCACACTGCCGGCTTCCACTTCCTTGCCCAGCCCCGGTATGGTCTTTGCCGCATCGATCATCTGGCCGGTCTGTACCTCCGCATCCGCCTTGGCTGCGCGTGCGTCAAGTATATCTTTGACCTCCTCGTCGGTCCTGATCAGGGTCTGCTTGAACCCCTGTGCGATCGCCGCCTCTTCGATCAGCTCCATCTCGTTTATCTTGACCAGGCTGTTTTCCCACAGACCGCCGATCCGTTCGATGATCGCAAGCGCGTTGACAGTTCCCCTGGTCTGCATTGTCGCCCGCTGGAGCTGCGGAAGCGGCCCGATAAACACCGTCTCGATCCCGCGGTTGGCCGGGTCAAGCAGTATATCAGGCACATCCGGCATCCGGCGTGCGATCTGCTCTTCGAAGATCCACTGGTTATCGACCACTTTTTTGAGGAACATATCCTCAAAATCGACGCTCACCGGGCTAAGCAGGATGGCCTTATTCCCCTGAATCTGCAGGACCTCGCCCAGCGTCCGCTGCGGGCCCTGCATTGTGAGCAGTGCGTCCCACAGGGGTACGAAGAATTTGTCGTCGATAGTGGCGTGCAGCCTGTCCATCTGGGCATCGCTGATCGGCCAGTTGCCGTTGTCGAATATCTGCCGAATAGCACTATGGCCGACATATTTTTCCGGCACCCAGTTCCTCCCGCCCGGTTTGGTCTGCAGCCCTTCGGATTTAAGTCCTTTCCACGCCTCGGTCGGCGGGTCGGCTTCCCGGTGTACCATCGTCAGCAGCAGTTCACCCAGTTTGTTGCCCTGCAGCCCCTCGGTAAGCGCGTCGGCGGCGAGCGATATTCCGTAGTTGGTATTGCTCTCCCTGCCGTACGGCCATATTATCGGCTCGAACCTGGTCCCGCTGTCCATCACCAGCCGGCTCTTTTTGCTGTTGGCGGCGTCCACCTGTATGTAGAAAACCCTGAACTTCTTGTCCTCGCTGCGTACAGATCCCGTGTCGTCGGCATCGTTTTGTATGAGCCTGGCGGTGTGGTTGGGGTTTCTGTAGATCGCGTAGATGAACCCGTACTGTTTGAACGGATTGTTTTTAGCGTCTTTTACGAGTTGAGCTGACAGCTTGGTCTTGTCAAACTCGGCCAGCGCCTCGATCGCCGACATAACCACCGGGCGCTGATAGGTTATCAGGTTTCCAAACCGGTCATACTTGATATACGAATCTTTCGGGTGAACCGTTCCAAAGTGCATCTTACCGTCAGCGCGGTTCTCCTCGGGTATCATCGCCCCGGTCCCGATGACCGTCGAGTCCTTCATAAACCATACGCTCTGTCCATAAATATCCGACTGGCCCAGGCCGAACAGGATCTGCTCTGCAGCGCCCTGGACGTATTTCTTAACATTATCGTCCTTCATCAACCGTACATTGGAAGTGAGGAACTCCACCCACGGCTGGGTCCGGCTCATCTGGTGGGCCAGCATGCCGAGAGCGAATTTGTTCGCCGCGTTGGCCGGGTGCCCGTCATAGATCCGGGCGCCGTACCGCTTCCCCTTTTCCATCGTCCGCTGCAGCAGGTCAACCCTGCGGGGGTGATATATCTTCGTTAAAATTTCCCACAACGCCTCGTAACACTGCCGGTCAGTGACCATCCACGACTTATCCTTCTGGATAATCTCAACGATCTGCTTATCTGTCCTACCAGTAAAATCAATCATGATTTGTCCCCGACTAAATCACGTTTTTCCCACAAGATACAGCCAAAATTCGGCCTGAAATGAAGATAATCGCCGTATCCGTCTTCACCGCCAGCCCTTATCATCTTGTCTTTACCAGGGTCCATCTCGGGATGTTTGCATTCATAATACTCGCCGATACTATCTGACTCTTCAAAAACCGTGTGAGGGCATCTGAATTTGCATGTGCGACATACTTTATAGTTTATTCGCGGCATCTAAACACCTTCAAACTAATGTTCTATTGATTATTGTCTCTTGATATATATAAACCTTTCTCATTTGCCCGCATTTCGGACATTCAACTTTATATGGGCCATTCCTGTCGACATCAATAATCTCTCCCTTGTCGCGCATATGGGCACTACATAAACAAAATATCTGACCAACTCTTGATTTCTCCATGTTCTAACCACCTTCAAAATTGCGTATTTGGAAACTGTTTTTCTCGCAGTCTTGTCACCGCTTCGTTCTTTGCGGTCCCGACCTTTTCCAGTGCCGCCGCCCGTTCCCGTTCCTCTTTTGCCAGGCGGTCTGCCGCTATTTTTGCCGATGCCATCCTCGGCTGATCATTGCCTATGATCTCAGCCTCCGAGAGTGTCCGGGCATCCGACTCGGCTTCCCACTCGGCGTCTGTTTTAGGTGAGTGCGGCATATCAGTTCCTATTCAACGCTCAATAAGTCAAACTCTTCGACCTTTTCTTTCGGTTCGCTCATCTCATGCCCGCTCGACGACAGTATCTCTGTTTTACAGAACGGACACTCCGTCCGGATATCTTCGATCGGCAGCTCGCTAACCTTATCGATAACCGACCCGGGCCGGGGAACCCCCACAATTCGTCCGCAACCAGTACATCCCGCGATAAAAATACTCATGTCACTCTCAGCATATCTTCTACTCCGCGATCGTCGCGGTAACTCTTTCTCGTAGGCGTCGCACCGGGATACCCCAGCATCTCACCTTCGATCTCACCGTACCTGTACACCATCGAAAGGTGCCGGTATGCGTCGCCAAAGTGGCGGTGCCAGGTCTTTGCCTCGCCGGCTGAATATACCGTGTTCTCGTCGGTCGACGTTGTCATATTCTTTTTCTTGCCATACCCGCCGATCGCTTTTAAAAACGTCGGGGTCCGGTCCTTGTTGATCTCCAGTAAGCTGAACACCGCCTTGCCCGCCTCGATCCCGTCGTCAAAGCTGTGTTTCGGACAGCTCTGCAGATCGATGCCGAGTCCGGCGGCTATGTCGACGGTCGCCTTACCCGTTTGGAACTTAGCTACCTCGTACCCCAACTCCGGCCCTCCCCAGTGCCCGCCGTATACATAAGGTTTGGACTGCAATGCCTTTACCCATACGGGCATCCCCTCATGCTCATTATCCCAGTAGTCGTCGATGATCCGTATCCGGCCGCGGATGAACTGAACGAACAGCGTCGCGGTCCAGTGGTCGCCCGTGTCGCTGAATGTAAACACCTTTGCCGTCGTCTCATGCGGGTAGTTACTTACACGACCCTCTTTCTTAGCCGTCGCCAGGTGCGGCCCGTAGTACGTCCCCTCCTTGTAAGTCGGGAAAAGACCGAGAACCCGGTACCTGAACGCATCCCCCTTAGAACCGTATTTTTTCCGCATTCTTTCAACATAACCCCGGCTGGCCAGGCCGGGTATAACTCGTTTGCCTCTTTTGTAGTTTGGGGTGTCCATCCCTGATATGGTGATTACGTTCCATCCCTCGTCGCTGGTATAGGTTTTATTCCCCTCGTTCTTTTTGGGATCCGATGAATGACACGCCTTCGCAAAATCGCACTCCGGATCTGTCGGGTTCCCGATAGCAATGATTTTGCATCTCTCGTCAATCACCAATGCCTCCAAAGCGGTTTTCCATATCAACGGGTGCACTCCACACGCCTCGTCGATCACAACCAAAACATATTCGTTATGCCAGCCCTGCATCTTCGTGGCACTTCCCGCCGAAGCATCCGGTGAGGTTGCGAACCCTATTGCAAAGTTTTTCTCCCACGCCTCTCTTAGCTCCGGCGCCAGTGATGCCAGAACTTCCGGAGACGGTTTTACGTCCCACTGCAGCCTTGTCATCTTTCCGCCGAGCGGAACCCTTGCCCCTGCGTGTGCGGCGTGGACTTCCCTCCAAAGCTGCTCTTTGACAAGATTATCACTCGGCGCGGTTGTTACAACCGACGATGGTTGATACACGCTTTTAAACCAAACGACTATCCTTCCAAGTGTGAATGTTTTTGATACGCTATGCCCGGCCCGCACGGCCGTAAACTGGTGGTCTCTGACAGATGTCATTATGTCGACCATTTTTCGCCAGACAAATTCAGGCTTCAACGATAATATTTCCGTCGAGAAACCAACCGGATCCTCCCGGTACTTGATGAGCTTGTTAAATATTTTTTCTTCGTCTGTCACGGTTTTTGCCTCCCGCTCAACCAGAGGATACCACACCATAGCCAACAGTAGCAGCAATGACGACACTGCAAACAGTGATAGTATAACCACCACCTCCCAGTCTGCCGGTCTCCGCAGGTTTTTGCCATATCGTCGCATATCATCCCGCCTTCTTTCCCGACATTATCGCGTAGATATCCGCCAGCGATTTACCCGTAACCTCAACCTCGCTCTTGTCGGTTACCCACCGCTTATCTTTGGATCCGAGGTTGCTGGTAACTACACGGCCCGCCGCCGTCTCGCCCATCGTCTCCTCTTCCTCAACCTTGGTGATCACCAGCTGATCGCTGGTATTCTCCCGGATGTGGTCGAGGATCAACTCTTTTAATTCCTCGATGGTTGTTTTGATGGTATGCTCTATCCCAAAATCAGACGCCACGGTCCGCAGCTCTTTTTGGTTCAGCTTACTAAGCGCCGGTCTCGGTGGCCCGACCTCCCTTAACTCCCGTATAACTTTCTTTTTCGTGTAGGGCAGCGCACGGTTTATCATCGCCCGCTTGGCTTTGTTCAGGTCGATATCCTCGATCATCTTCTCGGCCGCATCAACTACCGCGTCGGCAAAATCCTTGTGGTAATATCTTTTGTTCGCCGGGTCCCGCCACCGCCCGAACGTCGCCAGCGATATCCCCATGATCTTCGCCACCAGCCCGAGGTCCAGTGTCCCGTCGGCTTTGATGGTCTGTGCCGCCATAATTACCTGGCGGACCCTGGAGACCATCTGGTCCGAGTATTTGGCGGTCAGCTTCGGCTTTCGCGGAGACTTAGCTCTTTTTTTCTTCGCAGCCTTTTTCTTCTTCTTCTTAGCCATTTTCTCAGCAATTTCCTAACCATTATCGCTTGCTTAATACCTCGCCCCGAACACCGTTATCGTTGCCGCCTCGGCAGATCCCGCGGCGTCATAGATCACCGGGTATACATACTCCATGCCGGTCATATCGACGATCACCATAGTAACCTGGTTATTGCCCGCCTCGTTATACAGCCCGATACTCCCCGGCCAGTTGGTTACGTCGTCAACGACGATCGTATCGGCCCAGAACCCGTTTGTCGCTGTCGTCGAACTGTCGTCCGGGTACAGCACAACGTCCTGGGTGCCGAGTATCCCGTTACCCGTACAGATCACCTGGGCCATCCCGTTTGTCTTTCGCCATCCGACCAGGTCAAAGCTGAACGTCTCATCCGCCGCGTCGGTGCCGGCGAAAACGAACACCCACGCCGCCCCCGCACTTATACCTTCATTCGGTCCGACGCCTGCGTTTACCGACGGGATCCGGAACGTGGTGATATTCAGATCCTTGTTAGCGAAGTTCCCCTCAGACGCCGCCAGGTCTATCACCGCGGCAAAAGTCGCACCGTCCTCTGCCGCGGTCGCCCTGATAACATGCCAGCCTGAGTGGTAGGTGTCCAAAGGCTCGGCGCGAGCCAACGGACACATCAACTCATCGAGCTTTTCCATCGGCGTCCTGTAATCAACCTCCCGATCTCGCATATGCGCGGCAGGTGCCCCGCATAACTCACAGAACTCAGGCCTTGCGTCAAATAACACACACACCGATACCAAACCACACAAAAACACTACCCAGATCGCTATCCCATATTTTCTCATTGCAAAACCCCTTCAAGTTTAAATTATCTTCTATACCCAAACCTCTGGAAAAGCTTTTCAAGGTAATACGCCGCCGAATTAGTTGTCGGGCTTGATATTACATCGTCAAAGCTTTCCGGTGTTGCTCCACCGACAAGAACCGTATCTGTTGATTGATACCCAGACGTTATCCATACAGTACCACTAACTTCATCGTCGTCGGCAGTTGCATCATTACTGGTCATTAATACCTTGAGACTTCCGCCGTTCGGAACATAATACTGTAAGGGCAAAACTATTATCTTAGTTGTCCCGATACCTTTAGTTATACTTGCCAATAGTGGAATAATAGCGTGGAAGCTGTCCGTTCCAGAATCGTCTAAAGTTACCGCGGGCGTGAGAAGTGCGGCAGCTCCACTTTCAAGGTTTGTTAATAAGATCTGCACAGAACACATCTGCCCAAACCCTGTGTCATTAGTCCACAAGGCTATCTGGATTATTGGGTTAATATCCACTGGCCCAAATGTCGTAGTATCAAGTTCTGTTGTTGCGTAAGAACTAACCGACAATAACACTACCATTAAAACAATAATTAACTTTTTCATAACACTTCCTTTCTAAAAAACAACAAACGTGTCTATTGACTTCGATTGACCTTTAAGGAATCCGGTGATCGTAACATTTGCCTGTGGCGGATCGCCGTATGCGTTAGGCAAAACGTCTATTATGTAATATGCTCCATCTGCTGCCGTTGCAGTATCGCTGGAAACTCCATCTGCTGCACCCAATACCGAACCTCTTAGGCCAAAATATTGAATATCGTTGACAACAGTTCTTATGGCATCAGAGCCGTAACCACCTATTGTGTTACGGTGGAAGTGTCCATTAAATACAGCCTGTACCTGGCCGGGCGTAGCTTCAAGCAAACCCCTGATTGTAGCTGCATTAGCTTCGGACATATTGGCATAGGAATAAATGGGATTCACAATCAACCCAGCGTGAATAAAAACTATTACCGGTTTGGTTGTCTCGAGGGCATTATCTGTTAGCCATGTCCTTTGTGCTGCGGAATTCTCAATACTATTAGCCGAACCTGTTACCTCAAGCACAACAAACCTTATACCGTTCTGTTCCCAATAATACGCAGCATCATCAGTCACGCCATTATATGCGGCTTGCCAGGGGCCAAGAGTTCTATCGCCGGCACTGGCTTGTGTATCAAGATCGTCCCAGAACTCCGTTGTGATATTTATTGTTCCGGCATGTGCCATCGCCGCTTCGTGATTGCCTAAGACGTGCCAGGTTACTCCTGAGAAAATATCTATCGAAGTTATCGTAGTAAGTGCCGCCGTGGCAAATCCATTATTTGAGCCCATTCCATTGATTAAATCGCCGATCTGTACCACGAAATCACAGCCCTCAGACTCAAAAGTAGTCATAGCCGCAGCCATGCGAGCGTCTGCGGTAGAGGTTTGTCGGTACTGAGCATCGCCAGACCCTGCCGGAAACAAGTACTGCTCAACGGGCGGCGTGGAGTTATCATAATGAACGTCAGCTATGATCCCTATTTTGACGGAACCAAAACACACCGAACATAACATCAAAAACAAAACTATCCCTGCTTTAATTCTTCGCATCTGTCTATCCCTCGAAGCAACTTTTTTTATTCTTAACCATTATTAAGTTCATACTCCAACACTCTTATCCGATGCTCCAGCTCGCTTGTGCAAAGCCTGGCCTCTTCCAAAGCGGCCGTCTGCTCCGACGTCCCGGTCTTGCCGTCAAGGCTGAACAATGCCTTGCGGATGTCGTTGATATTTCGTATAGCATTATCGATCTCAAGAATCATTACTCCCAGCGCCTCCCGGCGTATTTGCTGCAAACAGTGTTCCGATCCCGTTGACTATATCTCCCAGAACATTATCGATCCCGTCGGCAAGGTCCTCGACGATGTTGCGCTGCAGTGCGGGATTCGCTTTCAACGCGTTTAAAACCCGCTCGGGATCGGCGGCGAACGCTTTCAAATTCTCGGCGGTAACCCCCTGGATCCCCCGCCTGGACGCCAGCTCCCGGAGCACCGGGACGGCGACAAACTCGATTAACATTGCTGCAACGGTCGAACTCATAAACAATTTCCTTCATTCTCATTTTTAACAGGGCTCGGGCTGCCGCGTCCATGGCGAGCGCGGCAGCCGGTTTTCTTAGCTCTTTTCTTCTCAGCTTTCTTTCATCGATCCAGCCCTTTCAACTAAAAACACGGTGTCCTATGTTTAGAATATACACGACACAGGGGTCAGGGGGGTGGCGCAAAATTGTCCCAATTTTATTTAAGCGGTGATATCCGTCTTTTTTGCTACGTTACGGCCGGTTTAAGGTGCAATATACTTTCTCCAAAGCCCTTTTTCGATCAACTCCCTTTGACACCATTCATCGCCGGGGTACTCCCGACAGCAATCACGCTTACATTCCTCCATCCGGCAAACAGCGACCCCGCCCTCATATTTTAATGCCGTGCAGTCATAAGGCTCATGTTCACCGCCGACGTCATCAAGGTCGAAAGCAAAATCACCCCGTCCCTGGCAACACAGCCCGCACCGCTTACATTCAAACAGAGTTGTCCTGGTAAATGGAGATGCTTTACTTCCGATCGCTTCCAACGCCATATTACAAATATCTGTCTGGTTCATACGCTCGTCGCCCCCAATGTTTTCAGCAGCAGCGCCATCGCGTCCGGGTGCAGCTCGAAGCGTGCGCTCGTTTCCCACCGTGTGATCTGGCGTCGATAAGTTCCGTACCGTTCGGCAAGCTCCCGTTCACTCAGCCCGGCGGCGACCCTCAGCCGGCGAAGCTCCCGCCCGGTCATCAACCGGTTTGGACAACCCATGATCTTAGCAATCCGTCGCTCAGTCATGTTCTTCTTTTCAAAATTATAGAT
>SDBV01004546.1_pt1 | contig 19892 bp, 14 predicted proteins | sample 2277081 | NCBI WGS metagenome assembly SDBV01 (sample SAMN10402039, study PRJNA504765) | marine sediment metagenome | isolation source: marine sediment core GS10_PC15, 223 cmbsf | place: Arctic Ocean: Southern Knipovich Ridge | collected 2010 | reverse complement strand
AAAGAACCAGGTATGCATCATTTTTGGAAGAGTTGATCCTTTGGCAAACTCTTCTTGGGAAAAAGATTTTTTCATTACAAAACTAACAAAAATTACTGTGAAAAAAGCAGACAGAGGCATAAGCCAAGTAGCTGTTAGATCGTCAAGAGTTTGGAGAAAATCTATGCCATAGATAGATTTCCAGTTTTTAAAAAGTGAGCCTGAGCCTGAAAGAGCTGTCGGAATTCCAAAGACAAAAGCCGCTAAACCAGAGAGAAGAACAGCTTTTTTTCTAGTCCAATTTAAAACTTCAATCAAATTAGAAACCAATACCTCTAAAATCGATATGGTGGAGGTTAGAGTTGCAAAAATAAAGAGTAAAAAAAATATTGTTGATAAAATTAAAGTGCCTGGCAGCTTAGAAAATAATACCGGCAGGGTTTGAAAAACTAGCCCAGGTCCCGCCTGAGGCTCAAATCCAAAAGTAAAAACAATAGGAAAAATCATTAAAGCTGAAAGCAGGGAGACTGAAACAGATACCCCTCCAATAATTAAGCCTGTTTTTGGAATATCTTCGGTGTGTTTCATATAACTACCATATGTCAAGATTATTCCAAGACCAACGCTTAAGGTAAATAGTGACATACCAAGGGCAACTAAAATACTAGTGGCAGTAAGTTTGGAAAAATCAGGATAGAATATAAATTTTACAGCCTCCTTAAAACCCGGCAGGGTTGCAGAAAAGCAAAAAAGACCAACTAATATTACAAACAAGGCAGGGGTTAATAACTTTGACCAATACTCAATCCCTTTTCTGATACCACCAAAAACAACTGCAATGGTCATCAATAGAAAAATAAATAACCAAAAGATGTTTATATCACCAGAGACATATAAGATATCAAAAATGCCTTTAATCTCTTCAGGTGTTTTACCTGCGGTAAAATTACTAAGAGACATTAATGCATAGTTTACGGCCCAACCGGAGATCACACTGTAATAAGATAAAATAATAAACGAAGTAATTAGGTTTAACCAACCCAAAAGCTTCCAGTGAGTAGAGCCATGTGATAAATCAGTGTACGCTTGAATGGCACCTTTTTGGGCGGCCCGACCAATCATTAGCTCGGATATAAAAACAGGAATTCCGATTATTAATGTAAAAAGTAAATATAAAAGCACAAAAGCTCCGCCACCATTTTGTCCAATGATATAAGGAAAGCGCCAAAGGCTTCCAAGGCCAATTGCAGATCCTGCAGTAGCCATTATGAATCCAAGTTTGGATCCCCAGTGTTCTCTTTGTTGTTTCATAAAACCTTTAGATGTTCAGATAACTTAAAATATTTAGCTACAAAGGATAGCAAATAAAAGTATTAGATTCAAAAATTAAATTCTTTTTCTACAGCAAACAAATATTTTTTGTTTCAAATATTAGGAGAAAAGATTGAATTAAAATTTCTTTTCAACTTAATTTTAAAAATATTTTTTCGGCCTGTTTTTGTAAGTGGCTTAAAATAAGTGGTTAGCAAAACGCTATGATGCCCATGATTGACATTTGCGCATTTGGGGCATAATCATTTGATGTTGAGAACCCGCTCATTTTATAAATTTTTTAAGAAATTCTTGTAAAATCAAAACTAAATAATTACTCTAACAAAAAAGGATGTAAAAAAATGCTTGTCTATGTTGCTCAATTAAACCCTAAAATAGGCGATCTGAGACTCAATACTGATAAAATAATCAATGCTATTGATAGAGCGCGGATTGAAAAAGCTGATATTGTGCTGTTTCCAGAAGCAGCTATTTGTGGATATCCACCAGAAGATCTTTTGTTATATGATAACTTTGTTAATAAGATAGAAGATGAACTTCAAAGAGTTATTGAAGCTTCTAAAGATTTATTTATAGTTATTGGAACTATTAGAAAAAATAATAAAAAAACAGGCAAACCTCTTTCAAATAGTGCAGCTGTAATTTTTGATAAAAAACTCCTGGGTTATAAAGACAAAACACTTCTTCCAACATATGATGTTTTTATAGAAAAAAGATATTTTCAGCCAGGCTTAGAGCAAAAAGTTTTTGAATATAAAGGTAAAAAAATTGGAGTTTTAATCTGTGAAGATGTGTGGGCGCATGGTGATAATACGATAAGTAAATATGAGATAGATCCAGTACTTGAGATGGAAAAGTTAAAGCCAGATCTTTTATTAAATCTTTCAGCTTCACCTTATTGCTTTGAAAAAAAAGATGTTAGAAAACAAATCTTTTCAAAAGTTGCTAAAACTTTGAAATGTCCACAAATAATGTGTAATCAAGTTGGCGCTAATGATCAATTGGTCTTTGATGGTCATAGTATGTATTTCGATAAAGAAGGGCAACTTATTACCATTGCCAAAGGTTTCGTTGAAGATCATATGCTTATTGATTTAGAAAAACCGATGCCTACATTTACCTATATAGAAGAGCCAATCAAAGATTTATATGAAGCTTTAGTTTTAGGCGTGAAAGACTATTTTAGAAAATTAAATCTTTCTAAAGCGTGCATTGGTCTCTCTGGTGGGATAGATTCAGCTTTAGTTTTATGTATTGCCCAAGACGCTTTGGGGCCTCATAATGTTTTAGCTTTAAATATGCCTTCTAGATATTCATCGCTCTCTTCTTTAGAAGATTCTCATCTTCTTGCTGATACACTCAGAATTGAACTATTAGATATCCCAATTGATCATATGTATCAACAATATCTAGATCTTTTAAGCCCAATCTTTGCTGGTAAATCTTTCGATACTGCTGAAGAAAATTTACAAGCCAGAATCAGAGGAATGATCTTAATGGCCGTATCTAATAAATTAGGACATATAGTTCTTTCAACTGGTAATAAGTCTGAAATGGCTATGGGATATGTAACATTATATGGTGATATGTGTGGCGGTTTAGGTGTTTTAAATGATGTCTCTAAATCTTTAGTCTATAAATTATCTAAATGGGTAAATAGAAAAAAAGAGATAATACCAAATAAGATTATCAAAAAAGCTCCATCAGCTGAGCTAAAAGCTGATCAAAAAGATCAAGATACTCTGCCAAAATATGAAATAGTTGATCAAGTGATAGATGGCTATGTCGAAGATCATTTGTCGATAGAAGAGATTGTAAAAAAATACAATTTAGAATTAGAAACTGTTAAAGAACTTGTCGAAAGGATACATCTTGCAGAATATAAAAGAAGGCAAGGTCCCCCTGGTATTAGAGTATCTAAAAAAGCATTTTCTAAAGGTCGATTTCTACCAATTGTTCAAGGTTGGATCAAAGATTAAAAATATATATTTGATTTTATAAATATTTAAATTACAATTTTGTTTATTACAGTCATGTAAATTTTAGGAGAGTATTGTGGCAAAAGATGGACTAAAAAAAGAGCTTGGATTTTTTACCCTGCTATCAATTGGTGTCGGAGGAATTTTAGGTTCAGGAATATTTGGTATGCCAGCTGTTATGGCCGCTGTGGCAGGACCATCGCTTATTTTAGCGATTATAATTTCGGGTATCATCACTTTTTTTTTAGGGATAGCATATGCAGAGCTGGGCTCGGCTTTTCCTATCTCGGGAGGTCCTTATTCTTTGCCAAGGCTAGCTCTTGGTAATCTGGGTGGTTTTTTGATAGGTTGGGGGTATTTTTTATATCTCTTTATCGGAACCGCAGCAATTATCGATATCTTCATTGTCTATTTAGGTTTTTATATACCTGGCTTGGCCATTGGGGGAACTCTAACACCTCTTGGTATTACCATCGGGGTGAGTGCTCTTTGGGCATTTACTTTAATAAATGTTTTTGGAGTAAAATGGGGCGGTCTTTATAGCGTTGTTACAACAATCGGAAAACTGATCCCCTTAGCGATATTTTTCCTCGTCGGTCTTGCTTATATTAAAGGTGAGAATTTTACCCCTTTCATTCCTTTTGGATTTACCGGTATTACTTTAGGTGTCACTCTGTTTTTCTGGTCATTTACAGGCTTTGAAGCAATTGTTATGCCGACAGAAGAGGTTAAAAATCCAGCCAAAACAATTCCTTTGGCAATGATCACAACTATTGTGATTGTTTTAGTAGTTTATCTACTGCTCGCTTTTGTTTTTGTCGGAATGATTGATTGGAAAGGTTTAGGTATTAAAGAAGGTGACTGGAAAGGGATTGCATCCTTGACCTCACCACTCTCTGATATAGCAATTGGTCTCAAACTTCGATGGCTTGCGGCAATTGCAGCTATAGGCGCGATAATAGCAACTGCCGGAGCTGGTGGTAGCTGGGTTTTGATTCAAGCCAGACTGCCCTTTGCCATGGCTAGAGACAAACTATTTTGGAAACCTATGGCCAGTGTTAACAAAAAATATGGAACGCCTATAGCCTCGCTTATTTTTACATCTATTTTAACAAGCATTATTATGATTGCTATTCCTAATTTTGCCTCAGTTGCTTTAATAGCCTCTGTGACAGGAGTTGTTCCATATGCAGCTGCTGTTTTAGCTGTTAAAATATTGAGAAAAACTAAACCTAATACTAAAAGACCATTTAAACTACCTTTCGTAAATTTAGTAACTATTATTGGTTTTGTTCTTGCTACCTATGTGATTTATTGGGCGTCTTGGCCGTGGTCTTTAGTGGGTTCTGTTTTGATGCTTACAGGTTATATCGCCTTTTTCTTTGTTAAGAAAAAATGGGAATTTAAAAGAAATATGTGGCTCATTGCCTATCTTGTAGGAATTATCGTAATTGCCTACCTTGGTGATCCAAGTTTTATGTTTAATAACTTTTTGCCAATTGAGCCGCTTGGGTATTTGCTTCTTCCGTATGATTTAATTGTGCTCACGATATTTGCAATACTCATTTACTTTTGGGCGTATACAGAGAACAAAAAATATAAAAGCGTATTAAAATAAGATTGTTTTGAGAAAATTTTTCTCAATATAAAAAGTAGCAATTAGCTAAAACAATTTTAATAACTTTTATGATTTAAAAAATGTTTTCTAACGACCACCCGAGGGTTTTTTTGAAAAAAATGTGTTGTGTTATTCTGCGACTGTTGAATCGGATTTGATCTATTATTTTCTGTTTCAAATAAATTTAAACTTTGAAAATATCCTGTTAATTGATGGATTTTGTTTGCAATGCCAAGATTTGGCTGATTGATAATCTTTGAACCAATAGAAAAACCATATTTCATAGTTACAACTCCCAACAAGGCACCAGCTATTAAAGTAAAAATTTTTTTCTTCATCGAATCAGAGTTATTTACTTGAATATGTGGTTTTACCTCAATAATTGGATTGAAGGTATTATTTATTGGTATATTTTTTTTATTTAAACAATCTAAACAAAAGATTTCTAGATTTTTAAAAGGATCTTTTGCACTACTAGTTATTTTTTCATCATTTGAAAAAATTAAAAAATCTTTTTTTCCTTGAGTCAATTTATAAACTTTTTCCTCTGGATTCATTGTTGATAAACTTTTTATATTGCCCATATTATACCTTCATTTTTTGAAAATGGTCTAAAACATTAAATTAAATAACAGAAGATTTCAAGAAGAAGAAATATATCAATATTTCTCATGAATAAAAAATAGCCAAATAAAAGAAATGTTTTAGATTAGAAGTTTTTATTATTCTTATATCTATTTTTCTTTTTTTAAATAATGCAAATTATACTCGCAATATTTCCGATAATTATTTATATAGAAAATTAAAGATAAATATAAAGTTTAGGAGTAAAACAGATGCAAGGGAGAGTAAGAGCTGAGTGGGATCCTTTAAAAAAAGTGGTTATCCATAGACCTGGTATGGAGATGTTTTTTGGTCTTATGTCTCCATATAGTTCATTATATGAAAGAGCTTTTTCAAGATCAGGTGCAAGACGAGAACATGAAATTTTAGAAACTATTTTGAAACAAGAGTTTGGGGTTGAGGTAATAAGATTAAAACAAGCAACTCTAGAAGCTGCTTCTAAAGTCCCAATAGTTAAAAGAGAGCTTATCAATTTAGCAAGAGAAACAATTGACTATACAGGTGATGCACATGCAATAGCGAGGGCAAAAGAAGAATTTGAAGAAAATATCAAATACTTAGATTTGGCTCACTTTTTCAATATCTTGATAATAAATCCATCCTTAAATTTTGTAGTTGAAAAAGGCACTAGAAATGTTCAATTAAATATCACGAAAAGACAACCTCTTTCTAATCTATACTTTATGAGGGATCAGCAATTTATAACCGATAGTGGAATTGTTCTTTGTAGGCTTGCCAAACCGGCTAGGAGAAGAGAAACCATTGTTACTAAATTTTTCTGGGAAAATGTGATGGGGTTATCACTTTTACATGAAATAGAAGATCCTGGAACTATCGAGGGCGGTGAATTTATTCCTATGGGTAAATTTGCTTTAGTGGGTCAGGGAGACAGAACAAATAAAGAGGCAATAGATCAGCTTCTTAATTTAGAATTTGAGTTCGAAGAGTTAGCTGTAGTTCACCAACCGATGCATCCTCTTATTCCATCTGATAAACCAGATCCAATGATAAATATGCATTTGGATACTTATTTTAATGTTGCTTCATCAAAGGTTGTAGTTGGTTGCGAGATGCTTATTAAAGAGGCTAGGGTTGAAATTTTTCATAATGAGGGTATGGGCACCTTTAAAAAAGAGCCAAAAGAGACCAATCTCTATGAATACATAACTTCTAAAGGGTTTGAGGTTATTGACATCACTACTTTAGAGCAGATGAGCTATGCTTCTAACTTTTTATGTATCAGAGATGGGCATATATTAGCTGTTGAATCTGAGAGAAATGTTAAAAACGTTATCGATAATTTAAAAAGATCGGCCAATGACGATCCAAAACGTTATGAAAAACTTTTAGATCAAGTTAAAGCTGATTATGAACATTTGAAAAATGAAGGTCAGTTCTTTCCACATAAAAAAGCTGTTTATCAAAAAGGTTTAGATGTTTATCCAATCAATATCCCAAATCTGACCGGAGGCTATGGAGCTGCTCACTGTATGACTTGCGCTTTAGAGAGAGGATAATATGAAAGAAAAAGTTTTAATAGCCTTAGGTGGCAATGCACTTTTGCAAGCTGGTGAAAAAGGCACCGATGAAGATCAGCTAATACATGTAAAAGAGACAGCTAAACACTTTGTAGATATTATTAAAGAAGGTTATTTGATAAGTGTAACCCACGGCAATGGTCCGCAAGTTGGTGCAATCTTACTTCAAAACGAAATATCTCAAAAAACTATCCCTCCAATGCCACTAGATATTTGTGGCGCCGAGTCTCAAGGCTTTATCGGTTATATGATTCAAAGGCTAACCTTCAATGAAATCACAAGACAAGCAGATGATATTAAGGTCGCAACTATTTTAACTCAGGTTTTAGTGGATAAAGAAGATCCAGCTTTTAAAAACCCTTCTAAACCCGTTGGTCCCTATTATACCAAAGAGCAAGCCGAGATATTTAAAGAAGAAAAAAAATGGACTATGATTGAACAAATCGGTAAAGGCTATAGAAGATGTGTCCCTTCCCCAGAACCACTCGAAATTATAGAAGCTTTTAGTATAAAAGCGCTTTTTGAAAAAAAAATAATAGTAATATCTTGTGGAGGTGGTGGAATCCCTGTTATTAAAAATGATGATGGAACACTTATAGGTGTTGAAGCTGTTATCGACAAAGATAAAACAGCCGCTGTTTTAGCTCAAACAATCAAAGCTGATATTTTAATGGTTTTAACCGATGTTGAAAAAGCCTATATAAATTTTCATCAAGAAAATCAAAGCGCTCTTGGTGAGATAACAGTATCTGAGGCTCGAAAATATCTTAAAGAAGATCAGTTCGGTAAAGGTTCTATGGGTCCTAAAATAGAAGCTGCATGTAGATTTGTTGAAAAAGGTGGAAAAAAATCTATCATCACCTCTTTAGAAAAAGCTCTATTTGCGCTCAATGGCAAAACTGGAACTATTATTTCTAAAGGTTGAAATGTGATATAGTTCTTGCCGATCTCATATATTTTTATCTAGCATTTTAGTATCACAAGTTCATAATGTAACAAAAAAATATTAATTGTTTTTGGAGGAATAAAAAAATGAGTTTTTTTATAGAAATGATTAAAGATGTTTATCGTGGGGAACCTCCACAGCCTGTAACTAAAATGATATTTGGTGGTGAACCATCACCTCCTGAAGATGAATTGACAAATCATTGCTCTAGCTTCAATGAACAATACATTCAACATCGTCTTTACTGTAAAAGATTGATTTGTCGAAAAGCAATTTCATTTTCTATTATAACTTCAATAGTACTTGATTGTCTTTTTTTTGCATCTAGAAATTCAAAAGCTATTAACTCAGGTATAAACGTAACATTAGTAACTTTTGCTTTAGGTGCAATTATTGAATCATTCACAAAAGGAATAACTGAGTCAACCTTTCAAATTTTTGGAATCGAGCCCAGCGATTTAAGGCCAGCTATATTATCATTTTTTACATCAGGAATATTAGTACAAGCAATAGCTAAAGCTGTATTAAAATAAAAATTATTTAATCTTCTTGCATCAACTGATTCTCATATTGAGTATTTGTGGGGTCCTAAAATTAAAGCTGCATGTAGATTTGTTGAGAAAGGCGGAAAAAAATCTATCATCACCTCTTTAGAAAAAGCTCTATTTGCTCTCAATGGTAAAACCGGAACTATTATTTCTAAAGGTTAAAATAAGTTTTTTATACGGCAGGGCTTTTTGCAATTTCACATACAGAAAAACTTTTTGCAATTATACCTACTGTTTCCATACCAGCAAGAATTACTAATGCCGGTACTAAAGCTTTTATAAATGTATCTAATGTATGTGTTCTTTCATTTTGTATATCTATTTCAGTAAAATCATATAACACTTTTATTAATGAAGCATCCCATAATAATGAAATAACAAAAAACACTCCTCCTGCAATGTTAAAAGAAGCAAAAGCTGCTATTAGAGCCAAGGCTTTAAGAGCCAATGAATTTATTATTCTTATTTTAATTGAATAAGGTGTTTTAGGTTTTTCATCTGAACTAAAGAAATTAGATACTTTATTTGTTACATCACTAAGTTTCATTATCCGCCCCTTTTAAAAATTATTTTTACAAAATTTAATGCAAAAGCATATTTTTTACAATAAATTTTTTGATGGTAAAAAAGGACCTAAAATTTAGGCCTTTTTTTTAAATGAAGGTATTTCTGATTTGATAACATCTGGTTAAATATTTCCAATTGTCGCAACCATCACAGCTTTTATAGTATGGAGTCTGTTTTCAGCTTCATCAAAAACAATAGAGTGATGAGACCTAAAAACCTCATCAGTAACCTCTAGCTCTTTTAATCCAAATTTTTTATAAATTTGTCTTCCAACTTCAGTTTTTAAATTATGAAAAGATGGCAAGCAATGCATAAATCTAATATGTTTATTTCTAGCTTTTTTAAGCATTTTCATATTGACTTGATAAGGTTTTAAAAGCTTTATTCTTTCAGCGTATTTACCCTCTTCTCCCATAGATACCCAAACATCTGTGTAAATAATATCAGCGTCTTTAACAGCTTTATCGATGTTTGAGGTTATCTCAATTTTAGCGCCGGTATCTTTTGCGATCTCTTGCATCTGTTTTACTAAAGAGGGTTTTGGCCATAAGCTTTTTGGGCCTAAACCTACAAAATGCATACCTAGTTTAGCGCAACCGATCATCCAAGAATTACCCATATTATTTCTGGCATCACCAACGAAGACAACTTTGATATTTTCATAGGGTTTAAATATTTTTTCTTGAATTGTTAAAAGATCAGCTAGAATTTGGGTTGGATGAAATTCATCGGTCAGACCATTCCAGACAGGAACATGTGAGTGTATGGCAAGATCTTCGATTAAAGATTGTTTAAAGCCACGGTATTCTATTCCATCATAATAGCGACCTAATACTTCAGCAGTATCTTCAACAGATTCTTTCTTTCCCATTTGAGAATTTGTAAGATAAGTAACATAAGCGCCTTCTTGAGATGCGGCCATCTCAAATGCGCAACGAGTTCTTGTTGATGGTTTATCAAATATCAATACAACATTTTTATCTGAAAGCAGCTCTCCTTTTATACCGGCTCTATATTTGCTTTTTAAATCTTTTGATAAGTTGATTAGATAAAGGATTTCTTTGGTTGAAAAATCTTTCAAAGTTAAAAAACTTCTGCCTCTTAAATTAACTGGCATGAAAAAACTCCTAATTTTTTATATCATCTAATATTGAGTAATAGCAGATTAATTTTTTGAATTCAAAAAAATAATTTATATTTCAGGATAAGAAAAATATAAAACATCCTTAATATCAAAAGATTTATGTTTTAACATCATTAATCTATCAAAACCGATAGCAATTCCATAGCAATTATCTCCAATGAAATCTAGAGCTTTTAAAAAGTTTTTATCTAAGGTGAGATCTTTTTTAACTTTAATTATTTTTTCAAATCTTTTTCGAATTATTTTTTCATTGTTTAGTTCTGCATAACCATTAGCTATCTCAAAACCATTTAGATAAAACTCAAATCTTTTCGCTACTTCCATGTTATTTTTTATATGGGTTTTAGCGAGTGGAGTCTCTTCTTTTAAAAAATCATAAATGAGATACAGGACATCTTTTTTAGCCATTTTTTCAAAAAAATGATCAACGATTAAACTTATGATAGATGTTTTTTCTAGGTTTTTAGATGTTGATATCTTTAGTTTTTTTAAGATGTTTAGTAGATCTTTTTTTTTACAAACTCTGAGATCTAAATTATAATTTTCAAAAAAAAGATCGAAAAATGAAAGCTTTTCAACTTTTTTAAAATTTACAAATAGTTTAATTAGATCGATATTATCTTTGATGAAGTTCTCATAAGAGGTTTGAGATTTATACCACTCAATCATGGTAAATTCAATGTTGTGCATTTTGCCGATTTCATCTTTTCTAAAAACATGACCTAAAAAATAGATGTTTTTAAAACCTTGAGATAAAAGTCTTTTCATCATGTGCTCAGGTGAGGTATGTAGATACCCTATTTGATTTTTATTTGGATAGGCAATAATTGTTTCGATATGCTCATCGATAAACGGGTGTTTGACAAGTTGGGGGATATCTACTTCCAAGATCTTTTTTTTATCAAAAAAGGATCTCACTTTTTTAAGCATGGAAGCGCGATCTTTTAAAATCTTATTTCGATCAGGCTCGAGAGACATATTCAGCTGTTCTAGTATCAACTTTTATTTTTTCGCCTTGATTAACAAAGATTGGAACTTGGATTTTTGCGCCGGTTTCTAAAGTTGCGGGTTTTAAAACTCTACCAGAGGCAGTATCTCCCCGAACAGCCGGATCAGACTCGGTAATTTCAAGCTCCATAAAGGTTGGAGCAATTATATCTATAACTGAGCCTTTATAAAAAATAAGTTCAAAAAGAGTGTCTTCTTTTAACCATTTTAGGTTATCTTTAACAACGTTAAATGGCACGCTTGTTTGCTCAAAGGTCTCATCACACATAAAAACCGCTGCATCTTGCTCTAAGTATAAAAGCCTCATTCTAGTCTCTTCAACATCAGCCAAACTTAGTTTTTCATTTGATTTATAGGTTTTTTCAACAGTTCTATTTGTTAATAAATTTTTTACTCTAATCCTGTTAAAGGCTTGGCCTTTACCAGGTTTGACAAATTGATTGGAGACAACCACAAAGGGATCTGAATCTATTTCTACTTTCATAGAAGGCTTTATATCATTAACTGAGATCTGTGACATGGGCTTTTTCCTTTAATTTTTTTAAAATCTACTCATTTTGATCGATTTTTAATTATTTTGCAAATTCAAAAACTTGCAAATTTTTGATTTCTAATCTAATGTAACAATTAAAATAGAGATATTAAAAAAATGAATGAGTTAGAAAAAAATGTAGCTCTGCAATCTTTAGAGAGATACTCAAATAGTAAAACTGAAGATTTTCAAGAGAACTTAATAATTACCAATTTCCCAAGATATGTTCAGTATTTTTCAGATTCTAGAGGGGTTGAAATCCATGAAGGAACTGCCTTTAAAGTAGCCCATTCTCCTAAAGAAAAGGTCAGTATCCTAGATTTTAAAATAGGTTCGCCCGCTGCAGCTTTAGTTGTAGATATCTGCTCATTTTTACCTATTAAAACCTCTATCCTGCTCGGTATGTGTGGAGGCCTTAGAAGAAGATACAAAATAGGAGAGTATTTAGTTCCGGTAGCAGCGATTAGAGGAGAGGGTACATCAGACTATTATTTCCCTCAAGAGGTGCCTGCTCTCGCCAACTTTCTGATGCAAAGGGCTGTAACTGAGGTGCTTGAAGACAAAAAATCGATCTATCATATCGGTATCACGTATACTACCAATATGCGCTTTTGGGAGTTTAATGAGGATTTTAAAACTATTTTAAAAGCCTCTAAGGCTCAAGGAATTGAGATGGAATGTGCCACTTTATTTACAGCTAGCTACAAAAGAAAGTTTACTCTAGGGGTTCTTCTTTTGATCTCAGATCTGCCCCTAAATCAAGATGGGATTAAAACAAAACAAAGTGCCGAAGAGGTATTTGAGAAATATACCAAAGATCATGTCGAAAAGGGGATAGCAATCCTTTATAAAGCCCGAGAGTTTCAGAAAAAATCAGTCAAAGGCTCATATCAAAGAGATGTTGATTAGAGGATATAAATTCAGCCTTATATCAAATTAAAATTTTAATTATTACATGATATAAGCTCTTTATAGTAATGCATTTACATGTATAATTTAAATTATTAAAATAATATTATTAAAATTGTAAATTTTAATTATAATTAATTAATAAATTTGTTATAATTACTTATAATTATTTAAGAGAATAATAAATTTATTAAAAAGGAGTAAAAAATGACAGTTTCATTAGAGACTAGATTGAACGGTTATATGCAAAAAGCAATGCCAGCTGTCGGAGCTGGTGTAGGTCTAGTTATTAACACATATCTTTCACCTCAATGTGCAACAGGAAATGAGCAATCTTTAGCTTTAAAAGATTCTTCTTGGAACTATCTAGGATTACCAGTTATTGGTTTGGGATTACCAGTTATTGGTATGCTTGTTTTGGGGGGTTATGGGATTATTGCTTCAGTAGGAGAATTTTTGCCAGCAGGTTTTGTTAAAAATGCTTGTTCATCAGCGCGAAAATTAGTACCAGGTAGAGTGATTGTTGAAAAAGCTGTAGAAAATGTAGTTCCTCTGACATCTTTAGCTCTAGGGTGGTGTGTAAATGGGAGGGCTGGTATGACTTCAGCTCTGGCAGGTTTGGCTATACACTATATGAGTCATTTCGCTGGAAAACAATTAGCAGGCCCTACAGCGATAGAAACGAAACAAAAATTAGAAGGGGAAAGAGATGCATTAAAAGCTAGATTGAATGAAAAAGAACAACAACTAAAATCTCAAAAAAATAAAATTTATGCACCTCGAAACAAAGAGAGCATAAAAATTGAGGCAGAAAATGCTGTAGCTGTAAATGAAATAGCTCGTTTAGCAGTTGTCATTGAGGATTTGAAAGAAGCATTGGTTCAGTGTAAGGAGCTAATAAAAAAACAAGATGACACAATATTTCAATATGAAAGAGTTCTTAGAACAAAGGGATTAATTAAATAAATAAAAAAAACATCACAAAACTCTTTAAATTTCTGTATTTAAAGAGTTTTTTCTATTTTATAGGTCAAAATTTTCTTGCAGTAATGAAATCACTTTTTGAACAAAATCAATGTTTTCACTTTTTTTAGGTAGAACTAGCGTTTTTTGAAGGGTTTTGTTTTTATCATGTCTAATAGCTGTGAGGGTCAAATCTCCAAATTTTAGATAGGTAAAGCTATGCAAATTGGCAAAGATTTTGATTTTACTCATATCCATTAGCTCTAAAACTGGTTTTGGAACTTTGCCGAAACGATCTATTAGCTCTTCTTTAATAGCCTCTACTTGCTCAAAAGAGGCACCCTCTCCTAACCTATAGTATATTTCCATACGAAGGTTTGCATGGGGGATATAATCTTCCGGTAGATAGGCTGGATATGAAAATTCCATCTTAGTTTCAATAAAAGAGGCTTCTTTTTTATTTTGAATGCTCAAAATTGCTCTTTTTAGAAGCTTGCAATAAAGATGAAAGCCAATGTTCGATATTTGCCCGGATTGTTTAACACCTAAAATATCTCCAGCTCCTCTAATTTCGAGGTCTCTCATAGCAATTTTCATGCCGCCACCGAAGCCAGGGGATGCTAATAGAGCATGAAGCCTTTTTTGGGATATTTCAGTTATTTGTCTATTTTTAGGAGTTAAAAAATAAGCGTAAGCAGCTCTATTCCAACGGCCGACTCTACCTCTTAATTGATAAAGATCAGCAAGACCAAAAGTATCAGAGCGATCGATGATTATAGTGTTGGCATTGGGAACATCTATTCCATTTTCAATGATCGTAGTAGAAAATAGTATATCGATATCACCTTGTTTGAATTTATGAAAAATATCATCGACTATATCGGGCGACATTTGACCGTGGACAATAGCGGCTTTTAGATTTGGAATTAGCTTTTTTATATGCTCTGAGCGTTTATAGATGCTCTCAACTCTATTATGAATAAAAAATACTTGGCCTTGTCTTGAGAGCTCTCTTAAAATGGCATTTTTAATAACTTCATCTTCATTTTCTGAGATTATGGTTTTAATGGGGAGTCTGTCTTGTGGTGGAGTATTTATTATCGACATCTCTTTTACTTTGATAAGAGACATATATAGGGTTCTGGGGATGGGAGTCGCACTCAAGGTTAAACAATCCACCCCTTTTTTAAGTTTTTTTAAGTGTTCTTTGGCTCTAACGCCAAAACGTTGCTCTTCATCAATAATCAAAAGACCTAAATCTTTAAATGAGACATCTTGAGATAAAAGTCTATGAGTGCCGATCAAGATGTCAATAAGACCTTTTTTTACATTTTGTAGAATTTCTTTATTTTGTTTGGCTGTTTTTAAACGTGAGATAACCTCAATATTGACTGGGAAAGAGCTCATGCGCTCTTTAAAAGTATCAAAGTGTTGCATGGCTAAAACAGTTGTTGGAACTAAAACAGCAACTTGTTTTTTGCCATCAAAAACTGTTTTGAAAGCGGCTCTCATCGCAACTTCTGTTTTTCCATAACCAACATCGCCTAAAATTAATCTATCCATGGCGTTAGGGCTCATCATATCTTTTTTAAAATCATCTATAGCATTTTTTTGATCTTGGGTTTCTTCATATTCAAAATCTAGATCAAAAAGCAAAACTTCTTCAGAATCTTTTGGAAATTTAAAGCCACCTTCTAGCTCTCTTTGAGCTTGAATATGTAAAAGATCAGAAGCGTAGCCTATAATTTGTCTTTGGGCGATATTTTTTGTTTTTTGCCATTTATTAGAACCGAGCTCAGTTAAAGGCTCTCTTTCTTCTGACACCCCGATATATCTCGTTACAAGATGCGCTTGAGACAAGGGGACATATAATTTAGAGGTTTTAGCATATTGAAGAACTAGAAATTCAGTTTCAACTCCGAGATGATTAGAGTGTTTTTCACAACCTAAATATTTGCCGATACCACTGTGAAAATGAACAACTAAATCACCGATTTGCAGATCATGATATTCAGCGTAAGGGGCATGATGAGCTTCTCTAAATTTTTGTCTTCTAATTATCTTTCTTTTTGTGATCTCATTGTATGGAATTATACACTCATTTATCTCGGATATAATAAAGCCAGAGGATAAAAACCCTTTTTCAAAAGTGATGTTTTTATCTATTGGGATATTTTTTTTATCCAAAAGTTCTTCGATGTGTTTTTTTTCAGAAGGTGTTTCTGTTAAAAAGATGATATTTAATTTTTTTTCCAAAAAATTTGTTATAAAATCTAAAATATTATCGATTTTATCAACCTTTAAAAAATCTAAAAAATTTATAAATGGGTGATTAAATAATTCCCCAGTTATAGTTTTATTAAAAATTTCAAAAGTTATTTTTGAAAAATTTTTATCTTCAATTTTTTCTCTTGTTACCTTCGATAACTCTGATATCTTTTTTTCTGAGAAATAAATTTTTGGGTTGTTTTCAAAATCTTTTAAAAGATCATCAAAACTTATAAAATATTGAGAGTTTTTAATATTTAAACTATTTAGGGCGACAAGAGAGTTTTCAATATCATATAAATCATCGAAAATAACTATGTAGTCATCTTTTAGATAAGATAAAATAGTTGTTAAATTTTTCTCATCTTTTATGAGTTTAAATTCATCGGCTGGAAAAATATCTAAAGAATCTACTTTTCTAATCGTTTTTTGATTCGTTAAATCAAAAGTTCTAATCGATTCAATTTCATCTGAAAAAAACTCTAATCTGAAAGGCTCTGTGGCGTTCGTTGGAAAAACATCTATGATACCACCGCGAATAGCAAACTGGGCTTTATCAGATACGATAGCTGATCTTTGATAGCCTAAAGATATTAGCTTTTCAATCAAAGTCTCAAAATCGAAAATATCATTGATTTTTAGGGAAATAAAATTTTTTTTAGCGATTGTTTTTGGGATAACTTTTTGCAAAAGAGAGTGAGGTGTACAAATAAGAATATTATCATTTTTAGACTTTAGTAATTTATTTAAAACATCAAATCTGTCACCAATGATATCAACGCTTGGTTTGATATCTTCAAAAGGCATGGTCTCCCAAGCTAAAAATTCTAATAGATAAAAATTTTCTGAAGATAGATTTTTATAAAGTAGGTCTTTTCGCTTCTCTGTTGAAATAATCAAAATATCTTTTTTCAAAGTTTCTTTGATAGAGGAAATAATAGCCGTAATCTCAGATACAAAAATATCATCGATTATTACCCTATCTTTATTTTTTAACTTTTGAAAAAGAAGGGAAAGAGAGGGTATGTTTTTATAAAAAATTTGATTATTCACTTTTCTTTAAATAGTTTTTTATCTCTTGAAATGCTACATCAATTTTAGAACTATCCTTACCACCGGCTTGAGCAAAATCTTTTTTACCACCACCACCGCCTTTTATTATTGGAGCGATAAGTTTTATCAAATCATTAGCATAAATATTTTTTTCCATTAAATCTTCGCTTATCTGAATGAAAAATTGGCAACGATTATCAACTTTGCAAGCGAGAGCAATAACAGCGGATTTTACATTTTTTAAGATTTTTTCACTAAAAGATTTTAAATCTTTAGGATCAATTGAAACCTCTTCTAAAATGACATTTATAGAATTTACTTTTTTAACTTTTTTTGAAATACTCTCTAATAGCTTATTTAGATCCTTTTGTCGGTTTTGTTTCAGTTCAAGTTCTAAGTTTTTTTTATCATCTAATATAGAGTTTATTCTCTCTTCTAATTTATTAGGACTTGTCTTTATGCTTATAGCAATGTTTTCCATTACATCTTCAGTATCATAGACAAAATCCTCAGCCATAGCGCCTGTTATCGCCTCTATTCTTCTAACGCCGGAGGCTATTGAAAACTCTTTAAATATTCTGAAATATCCGATATCACCAGTATGGGTAGTATGACAACCACCGCAAAGCTCTTTAGCAAACTGCATATCGATAACTCTGACGGTATCTGAATATTTTTCTCCAAATATCTGTTTTATCGATTTATCTGTCTGAGCTTTTTCAAAAGAGATTTCATAGTCTTGAACTTTGATGTTCTCTCTAATCTTTTCATTTAAGAGTCTCTCTGTTTGTCTAATCTCTTTTTTAGTTAAAGCTTTATGATGATCAAAATCAAATCTAAAACGATTCTCATCTACTAAAGATCCAGCTTGTTTAATATGATCCCCCAAAACCTGAAAAAGAGCCCAGTGAAGCAGGTGAGTAGCTGAGTGATTAGCTTCTATTTTTTTTCGTCTTGCAACATCTATTTTAGCTTTTACTTTATCTTGTTTTTTGAAATTTCCACTGATCTGCTTACCAATATGAATAATCACCCCAGGATAGGGACTTTGAGTATCTTCAACTTTAAATACATTACTTCCATGTATTATCTCGCCTCTATCACCAATTTGACCACCCATTTCAGCATAGAAAGGAGTTTTATCTAAAATTAAAATAGCGACCTCGCCCTCTTTGGTAGTATCACTAAACTTATTCTTATCTATAATTGCTAAGATATTAGAATCGGTTTCAGAAGCTTTGTGCCCGGCAAATTTACTCTCTTTATGGGTCTTGGTAAAATCTTCGAAAAAGTTTTTATCAAATGTTTGTAAATGTTTTTCTTGGGCTTGCCTTGATCTTTGTTTTGCTTTCTCTTCTAGCTCGTTATATGTTTTTAAATCGATTTTTAAATGCTCATCTTTTGCAATTAGTGATATCTCTTCAATTGGAAAGCCATAAGTGTCTTTTAGCTTAAAGGCCTCAGAGCCTAAAATTTCTCTTTTTTCTTTTTTAGCTTTTTGAATTACATCGTGCATTAAAGAGCCGCCTCTATCTAAGGTTCTGATAAAGGCTTCTTCTTCTAGAGTTAAAATCTCAGCCGTTCGTCTCTCTGATGCAATAATCTCTGGAAAATCCTCGCCCATTAAAGAGCTTAGTTTTGGGAGAAGTTTTGCTAAAAACGGCTTATCCAATTTCAAAAGTTTCCCATATCTAGCAGCACGTCTTAAAATCTTTCTTAGAACATATCCTCTTTCAATATTAGATGGCATTACCCCGTCAGCGATAGCAAAAGCTAAACATCTTATATGATCGGCAATCACATGAAATGAAGGTGCTAAATCAGAGTTTTTTACATCATATTTAATTTTCGAGATGTTTTCGATCTCTTCTATCAACGCTTTAAAAATATCAGTCTCAAATACTGAATCAACCCCTTCTGTTAGAGAGGCTATTCTCTCAAGGCCCATTCCCGTATCAACACTTTTATTGGGAAGGGGTTTTAATACTCCTTTTTCATCTTTATTAAATTGCATGAAAACTAAATTCCAAAATTCTAAATATCTTTCCCCCGTAAGATCATATATCGGCGATTTGGCATCTGAATAATTTTTCCCCCTATCATACAATAGCTCAGAGCATGGTCCGCAAGGACCAACAGCGCCCATCGCCCAAAAATTTTCTTCTTCCCCAAATCTTACAATTCTACTAATCGGCAGATGTTTTTGCCAAAGCTCAAAAGCTTCATCATCATCTTTATAAACAGTTGCCCAAATCTTATCAGAATCAAGGCCAAAAATATTTGTTGATACATCATATGCAAAGGCTATCGCTTCTTTTTTAAAATAATCCCCAAATGAAAAATTACCCAGCATCTCAAAAAAAGTACAATGACGAGAGGTAAATCCGACATTTTCTAAATCATTGTGCTTTCCACCAGCTCTAATACATTTTTGAGTAGATGTCGCTCTTTTATATGAGCGTTTACTTTTTCCTAAAAAGACATCCTTGAATTGATTCATACCAGCGTTAATAAATAATAAAGTCGGATCATCATGAGGCAAAACTGGCGCGGATGGAACAATCGTGTGCCCTTGAGTTTTGAAATAATTTAAAAATTTTCGTCTAATATCTTTAGAAATCATCTTAACCTCAAAAAAAATGCTATATTTAGTACATAGATTTTATACTAAGATAGATGCAAAAGTCAATTTTTAACTCTTTTCTATAATTCTTAAATAAAACTATTTGAATATTTTATTTTGAAAAATTTTTAAAATTTTTGAACATGCTTGGATGTTTTTATTAAACCATCTGTTATAAAAATTATTAAATATGAAAAAAGGTGGAGAAATCTCCACCTTTTTAACTCAGTCTAGTTTTTGAATTTATTCGTCGGATTTATT
>SDBV01004545.1_pt1 | contig 19894 bp, 21 predicted proteins | sample 2277081 | NCBI WGS metagenome assembly SDBV01 (sample SAMN10402039, study PRJNA504765) | marine sediment metagenome | isolation source: marine sediment core GS10_PC15, 223 cmbsf | place: Arctic Ocean: Southern Knipovich Ridge | collected 2010 | reverse complement strand
GGAATGAACGACCTAAAAGTCGGTATCTTTTTTATTTTTGAAGGACAACCCTTCGTTGTTTTAGAATCTCATCACTTAAAGATGCAACAAAGACGTCCAGTAATGCAGACAAGAATAAAGAACCTTATTAACGGAAAGGTAATTGAAAGAAATTTTCAACAATCAGACAAATTAAAAGAAGCAGATATACAAAAGAAAGAAGTAAACTTTATATACAGCCATAAGAATGAATACTGGTTCCATCACAAAGGAAAACCAGGTGAAAGATTTATTTTAAAGAAAGAGCTTCTCGGAGATGCTACTAAGTTTCTAAAACCAAACACGGAAATCGAAGCTCTGACATTTAGTGACGAAGTAATTAATATTACCCTCCCTATTAAATTAGATTACAATGTAACTGAAGCTCCCCCAACAATTAAAGGGTCTACTGCCTCTGGAGGTGTAAAACAAGTAACGATAGAAACAGGAACGGTTATAAACGTTCCGCTATTCATAGAACAGGGTGATACGATACGTATCAATACTCATACGGGGGAATATGCAGAACGAGTTAGTAAAAAATAAAAGACAGCGGTCACCCGCTGTTTTTTAATTAATCCTTTTTATTCCTCCGTCTAAGCATGAGTAATGAGAATAATGATATCAAGAACCACCAGAAAAATGCTGTATCTCCAACGATATAGCCTGCTACCCCATCCTTTATACCAATGGCAATATCCGGAGGCAGATAAGTGAATACGACATTAGCCAAAAGTATCACGATTAAGACACTTAAAATCAGTAACTTCCCTATTGGAAATTCTTTAGTTGAAAGTCGTATTTTTAAAATAGAGCGGTCTAAGATCACGAACACCAATATATATGACACTATAAACAATGCTAGATATGCGGAGAACAATCTGCCTTTAAAAATATCGTTCAATAGATCTATATAAACAAAAGAATCAACCAAGAGCTTCGCTATGTATATTGAAATTAAGAATAAGAGCAACCTTCCTCTTCCTATAGATAACCCATAAAAGAAAATTGCGAAAATAAAAAAGCCGGCAACTGCGACTTCCCAGTTTGAAAAACTAGAGCTTAAATTACCAAAAAGATCTCCTCGTGCTAAGTCCGAGAACTTCAAGGTAACATCCGAAATTAAATTGGATACTGTCCCCATAATTAAATTATCTCATAAAAACAAAACAATGTAATCCACAAATAAAAATGCCGCCCATATAGAGCGGCTAATTCCAATAGAACGACTAACTACACATATCTTTGTAGAAAGCTAATCCTCCGAAAAAGAAAAGAACAATTGGTACAGCAGCAACTAACACATACTCCTTCATAGGCACCGGTCGGGGGTCGCTATATCCAAGATAGTTGATGGCGATAATCACCGACGCAATCCCCATGAGTGAAAAAGCGACTTTGAAATTGAAATTTTTTCTCAGCTTCTTGAAAATTCTTATCAGCCTCTCGAGATTTTCATTCATCACCCAACCTCCCAAAATAAGTCGGGACTCGACTTGATCTACTAGATTTATTATGCTCACATGTGTTCTTCGCGTCATTCACGAAAGCGCTAAGCCATACCAGAGTAATGATGAAAATCCCTCCCCCGATAAATGTTACCCTAAAGCCGAACTCAACGAACATCAAGACTATAGCAAGAAAGTCAAACACAAAACTCCGATACATGACTTTCTTTTCTTTGGTTGAGGCATAGCTTGCAGTGGTTATGACACTCAAGCATATGAGTATTAAGCAGACTACGAACATAAAAGCTTGCATAGCTTTCTCCTTTCAAACAACAAGTTCAGTAAAAAAGTAGCACGAAAAATGCTGTTCGTCAATATAAATTAAACTAGGTTAATCTTCAAGAATTTCCCTAATCTTTTTCTCTTTTCCCCTTGGGACTTTAATCTTCAAGCGAATTGTTTGCCCTGGTGTTTTAATAAGTACTTCTCTGTTTTTTAGAAGCACATCTAGATCTACCGAAACATCGGCATAAGAATTTGATTGTTGTCGCCTCCCAAAACCTCCTCCAAAAAATTCTTCGAATATATTACCACTTCTTCCTAGATTATTTAAAAAATCCCAAATATCTCCTTGGAATTCAAAACCACCATTAAAACCTTGTCCTCCACCCATCCCTTCAAATGTTCTGCCAAACTGATCATATTGTTGTCTTTTATGAGAGTTAGAAAGAATCTGGTATGCTTCGTTTAATTCTTTAAATTTAATTTCATCCCCACCTTTTTTATCGGGATGATATTTATGCGCTAATTTCCTGTATGCTTTCTTGATTTCTTCTGCTGAGGCATTACGAGGAATATCTAATATTTCGTACGGGTTTTGATTCATGTTTTGAGATTATATATGAAAACCATTAAATTGACAATACTTTAAAATTTATGGTATAATATATTAAATTTGAATTGAACCTTAAGAAAGGGGAATTAGATACGATGATAGTCAAATTTCTGTTCTTCGTAGCCATGGCGCTACACCTTCATCAACTGGGTTTGTACGCGTGGAAACCACCGACCATCTTAGCGACTTTGTTAAACCTCCGAATTTGGAGATGACTGTCTTCATCGCTGTTACGTATCTAGGAGCGGTGACAGCACACTTCATTAAGATGGGAAGAAGATAAAAAAGGAGGAGGAATGCCCGATCTACTCAAAGACTTTTTTAGGGATGTGCTATTGGAAGAGAAAGTAATGACTCTCTTTGATAACCTCGGTTGGTATTTACCGGACACGAGACCAGCGAGCACCCTCATCACCAATCTCTGGATACTCACCCAGACAGGTGCCATTCCTTGGCATCGTGTTAGAAGGGAAAGCCGCCACAGTATCTACCAAAAGGGGTGTGATAGGTTTGGGATCATCAACAAAATCAATGGTGAAATCGCCGTAAACCTATTTAATACCATCATTACAATCTATATGACGACCAACAAGGATGGAGATACCGAATATCTGCTCACACTCAAATTTTCTTCCCACAAGCAGGTAATGAGACATGTGTTTGAGACCAAAGGTCACCACAACGTGAAACTTCAGGATATCTACAGGAGTCCCGATAGTGGTTTCTCTGGGAGTGTTAAGCTCTCAATTTTCAGAGTCGCTCGGGCACAATATCGAGCCATGATTACCATTCACGACATGAACTAGTCCCTTTCTCTCCCCAAGACCCAGCTCCCCCAGCTGGGCTTTTTTATACTTCCAGAGTTTCCGATTTAATTTGAACTTCGGATATTCTAAAGAAATTAAGTCTTTTTAATATACTGAATATCATTATCCCTACTGCTATTGATAGCCAAACGAATACTAAACTTAGCCCCCATAGAACTAAGAACAGCCCAAAAGCAATTACTGGTGGCATATATTCGAAGAATGGCTTTATAACCTCATTTGCTTTTATAATAACTTGACTAACAAATTCATTTCTTCTCTGTTCTTGCTCACTAAGAGGCAGGTCTTCAATCTCTCCTGCAAACATCACATCAAACACCTGCCTTACGGCCTGATTGAATGTAGGAGGGAGTTCTTCTTTCTCAGCTATAGATTGAACTGCTGGACTCAAAAAATATGCGAAAGAGATCATAATGAAGAATCCTATAAGAATTGCTGGGATCCCTCTTCTTAATATCATTCGAATATTAATCTTCGTCCTCTGTGTGGCCTCATCCTGAGCCAATCTAATGGCATACACCATAAACCAGAACATTAATACGGAGGATAATAGATAGTAGAAGTGAAACTTGAAAAATAGGAAGAATGGAATAATAACAAGAAATATTAAGAGTAACTTAAACACATACTTATTTATTAACAAAAATGATATCGCCAATAACGGAACCAAAACGATAAATGTTAATAATAGAGAGATCCATAATTGTTCATCCCCTAGCCTAGTTGGACTTAAAATCCATAAGTCGGCTAGGTACCAGAACAAAACGGATAGTGCTGTTACAAAGATTAATATTCCTGTGTTTTTATTTTTCATCCTTTTTTACTTCTTCTTTTTCTTCTCCTTTTTTCTCGTCCTCTTCTTTCTTTGCTTCATTATACATGGCTTGCCCTATCTTTTGAACTGATTGCGACAAATCTTCGCTAGCTTTCTTGATTATCTCCAAGTCTTCTCCATCTTTTACGGATTTTAATCTTTCGATTTTTTCTTCAATCTCCTTCTTGTCTTCTTCTTTAATTTTATCTCCACCATCCTTTATTGCTTTCTCTGCGGTGTATACTAATGTCTCTGCAATATTCTTTGTTTCCACAGCTTCTTTTTTCTTTTCATCTTCTGCTGCATGTTTTTCAGCATCAGACATCATCTTTTCTTTTTCTTCGTCGGTAATACCAGAAGAACCTTCAATTTTAATTGATTGTTCTTTATTTGTAGCTTTATCTATAGCCTTAACGTTCAGTATGCCATTGGCATCAATATCGAATGTAACTTCAATTTGAGGAACGCCTCTTGGTGCCGGTGGAATACCGTCTAGGATAAATTTACCTAATAGTTTGTTATCCGCAGACATTGGTCTTTCACCTTGTAGTACTTTAATATCCACAGCTGGCTGATTGTCAGCAGCTGTCGAGAATATTTGAGTTTTGGCTACAGGAATAGTTGTGTTCTTTTCAATTATTTTTGTCATTACTTCACCCATAGTTTCAATACCTAAAGACAAAGGTATCACATCTAATAGAAGAACATCTCTAACATCACCTTGCATAATTCCACCTTGGATAGCAGCACCGATAGCGACAACTTCATCGGGGTTAATATCTTTATGTGCTTCTTTACCAAACAATCCTTTTACTGCTTCCTGAATTGCAGGCATTCTTGTTTGTCCTCCAACCAAAATTACTTCATCAATTTCAGAAACATCAAATCCTGCTTCTTTAACTGTCTGGCTTGTTAGATCAACTGATCGATCAATATATCTACCAACTAGTTCTTCAAGCTTTGCTTTGGACAAAACAATATTCAAATGTTTTGGTCCTGAGCTATCGGCAGTTAGGAACGGAATATTTATTTCCGTCTGTGCCGTACTTGAGAGTTCATGCTTAGCTTTTTCTGCTGCATCTTTTAGTCTTTGTAGAACGATTTGATCTTTAGACACATCCATTCCGCTTTCTTTTTTGAATTCAGTAACAAGATAGCTGATTATCTCCTGGTCGAAGTCATCACCACCAAGGTGTGTGTCCCCACCAGTCCCCTTTACTTCAATAGTGTCTTCAGATATTTCCAATACAGAGATATCGAAAGTTCCTCCACCGAAGTCATATACGACTATCTTCTCATCTTTCTTTTTGTTAAACCCGTAAGCCAAAGCTGCGGCTGTAGGTTCGTTAATTACTCTTTTAACTTTTAATCCTGCGATCTCTCCGGCATCTTTTGTTGCTTTTCTCTGAGAGTCATCAAAGTATGCAGGAACGGTGATTATAGCTTCTTCTATTTTCTCACCCAACTTATCTTCAGCATCAGCCTTCATCTTTTGAAGAACCATTGCAGATATTTCTGCAGGTCTGTGCCATTTATCACCCATCTTTATTTCAACACCACCATCTTTAGCTTCCCTTAATTCATAAGGTAGGAGTTCTTTATCTCTTTGAACTTCCATATCAGAAAATCTTCTTCCGATTAATCTCTTTGCCGAGAATATTGTATTCTCAGGATTCGTTATTGCTTGTCTTTTTGCGGTTACACCAGAAAATCGTTCACCTGTTTTGGAAACAGCAACTACTGAAGGAGTTGTTCTTGTTCCCTCTTTGTTTTCCAAAACTCTTGGCTGGCCAATTTCTACAACAGCCATTGCTGAGTTTGATGTACCTAAATCTATTCCTAGTATTTTTGCCATTTTATTTTACTTTTACTCGAGATGGTCTTAAAACCTTATCATAGATTTTGTAACCCTCTCGAACTAATTTATCTACTATTTCTCCCGTGCCTTCGACTGCTTCATGCAACGCGGGGTCGAATTTATCACCAATGTTTACGACTATTTTCTTTACATTGTATTTTTCTAATGTTTCGTTAAATCTTTTAATCACTTGCTCTAAACCTTTTTGTATATCCCCTTTGGCGTATTTGAGGGCCATTTCGAGATTATCCATAACTTCGATCATCTCGCTTATTACTTCCTGATTTGCAAATCTGGCGAAGTCTTCCATTCGTTTAGAAACTTCTTTTTGATAGTTCTCAAGATCTGCTTGAGCCCTTTTCCAATTATTTAAATATTCTTCTTCTTTATTTGGTTTCTTCTTTTTCCTTGTCATATTTTTTCAGATAATTTATTTATTTCATTTGTTGCGTATCTGACTAAGCCTATATTCCGGCCATAGTCCATTCGTATCGGTCCGACCATCGTTACTGAACCTGTTAGGTTACTTGGCAAATGATATTTAACAACCATCACCGTCTCATCCTGCATCTTTCTATTTACATTCTCTCTTCCTATAAATAGATTGAAATCTGATTCTTCGGAAAATTCTTGTGCCATTTTATTGAATGCATCTTCAAACCCATCGAAGAAACTGGCAAGATTGAACATTCGATCGAATTCTCTTAACTCAGGGAATTCGAATAACGAAGAAAATCCTGTTTTATAAAATTCGTCTTGTTCAATAATATTGGTGATAACCAAGTTATCGGATAGTTTTGAAAGGATTACCGCTAAAGCCTTATTAATATGTCTCGGATCTCTCCCTGCAGAATATATAGCTTCGTCTATTTTCCTTTTACAACTATCATCCGCACTGCACAATTCCGTCTCAATTATTTTATCGACAAAATGCCTGAATGCCCTATCTGTCGGCATTCTTCCTGCAGAAGTATGCGGCTGCAGCAAAAAACCGGCTTCTTCCAATTCTATCATCTCATTTCTGATGCTGGCTGGCTTGATGCCGAATTTATATTTTTTTGATAAAAAACCAGAGCTGATAAGCTCGCCTGTTTTAACGTATTCATTGATTATAGCAGCCAGGAGTCTGGCCTGACGTTCTGTCATACTTCTATTATATACATTAGCAATCTCAAGTCAAGAGTGCTAAAAACAAAAAGACGGACCAACTTATGCTGATCCGCCAAACCTCGGTAAGTGCTATTCAATATACTCATCAAGCACTACGATCAGGTCTTGCATGAAGCTTCCCCAGGATCGATCTCCTTGTTTATATAGTTCCAAGCAGAAGTCCCCTGAGACTATGACTGATTCGAGACCTTCGATTAATTTGGTCCTAGGGGTATGCCTCGATTCTTCATAGGGTCCGCTAAAGTGGAGGAGTAGAACACCCTCTCCTCCCCACTTGGCTTGTACTCCCTGAAAGTGTTCATTGAACTTCTGAATTTCCTTTTCGATAGATGAGTTATAGAACACTACGCCTTCCGATGGGAAGATTCGCCATTCCTTTTTCTGTTCTTCGATCATCCCTATCCCGACTATTGCCAGTACAGCGAGAATCGGCAGAGCATATATAAGGTTCGTCTTATCTAAAACAAATTTTTTTATTCCCACAAGTTCCTCCTTTAAGGTACATTCCGATTATACAGATTATATAACGTTTTATACACTAGGTCAAGAGAAATAAAAAAGACGGGGCAACTTGCGTTGACCCGCCAAAGCTCGATCGAAAAGTACTATACCCTGTGTCTTTCGAGGACCACGACAAGGTCCTGCGTAAAGTTCCTCCAGGACCGGCCTTCTTGTCTGCGTAGCAATAGGTGAAAGCCATTTGAGATTGTGACTAACTTGAGGCCATCGATTGACTCTTCGTTTCGATGGATTATCGCCGCAAAATCGAGCACCTTCTCCCGGTCTTCTAATCCATGTCCGGTCTTCCTGAAGATACGCCTCGACTCCACATCAGGCTTGCTGGGGCAAAGAAGTGATGTGTTTTCCCCCGCCCAGGTGGCCTGCACTTCCTGAAAATGTCCATTGAGCTTCTGGATCTCATCTTCGGCGACGAATGTGTTGAGGGCTACCACACCTTCTGGTGTAATAGGTTGCCATGCCTCAGGGGCCTGCTCCGTGATCATCCCCGTCTTAGTCATTACTACAAAGACGAAAATGCACAAAGCGCAGAAAATGCCCATCTTGCTGAAAACTGACTTTCCCTGTCTCATAGGCTCCTCCTTTTAGGAACATTACGGTTAAGGAACGCTTCGGTTATACGAATTATATAACGTCTTATAAATTCAATCAAGGAGAATAGCTACTTTGTTTTTCCACTTCTGAGAATAAGTAAAGGGGAGTCATAGACTCCCCTTTTTCGTTCAGATGTTTATCACATATTGTACATCTTTCCCTTTCGGACCCATAGAAGTTGCCATTTGGTCAAATCTCCCCCCAATCTTTTCGATCCGATTGGCGAAGTAGAACACGTTAGCCTTGGAAGACCCTTCAAGAACGATCTTTGCCGACAGCACAATTTTGACCTTGGGACCCTTCTTTGTTAGTCTGACTTCTTTGAGTATTTGAATAAGCTGGGACAGCTTCTCCTTCTGTTCTAAAGAAAGTACTTCATAGATTAATCCCAAACCGTCCAGACTAATGGACATAGAACGTTTGTCTTCGCTTTCGGTCATATTAAACCTCTCTAAAAAATAAAAAGTTGTCACACGGGAAGTGCGTCCAATGGACGACTTCTTATATGACGACGGTGATGCTTAGTTCTTCTTCGGTTGCCAGGTCATACCCACGTAGAACATCCACTCCTTGGCGTTATTGTTCCATGTAGCGCTTCCTGAGACTAAAAAGTCTTTTCGAACATTCATGGTGTAGACTATCCCTGGCAATTCGTTCCAGGGTTCATCCAGGAAGTTCTGCCAGGAGTAGACGAGACCGACTGGTCCGATGTCCACCCGAGCACTTCCGACATAACCCTTGAACACGCTTTCGGAGTTCTCCACGCCATCGTTTTCGGTCTTCCAATCCTTCGGCTCCCACAGGAATACCCCAGGCCAATGAAACGTGCTGAATGCAACGTTCTTGGCAATTGGCACACTCAATGAAAGAAAAGGACCAGCCCATGGAGCTCCTTGGAAATGGCCAACAGAACCCGCAACGATACCCTCAACCGACCCCAACCTGAACTTGGGACCATAGAGCACCCACGCTTGCTCCTGCTGAACGGCGATTTTAAGCAGGGATCCATTCTCGTCGGTTAACTGGATAATGCCAGTCAGACCGCTAGAAATCGGGTCTTCTCCCGAGCTGACGGTCACGGACGTGACCTGAAAGTCCTGCTTGGCAAAGACCGACATCGGAACAGTGAATATCAAAACCAGAAACACAACTAGGACAGACCATCGGTTTGTTCTCATCTTCGTTTCCCCTCCTTAGTTTTTTTAGGGACTATAATATAACTGTAGCACAGTTCTACTGTGTCGTCAAACAATGGCTCCCCGGGTAAAACTCGAATATAGCACCCTACCTTGAGATAATCCTTGTGCCGTTCTCTATTGAATAATACGAAACTTTTATTACCAACCTTACTGTCTTGTGTTTGCTAGAGTAATTTTACATTACATACCCCATACTTTTCCACTTCTGATAAAGGGTTATTAATTATATAATTAATAAGTGGAACAAATTAACCACGGAGGTATTAAGTGGACATATATTAAAGATCCTACAAAAGAGGATATAGATTATATTTCAAACACCTTTAATGTCCATCCACTTATAATAAGAGAGTTGAAACATCCGACCCTCCATCCGAAAATAAGTATCAGCGATGAATATACATATCTCGTTTTAAGATTCCCGGAATATGAGAACGGAGAGATCGTAACAACAGAGGTTGATTTCCTTATTACAAAAGATGAGCTTATCACTACTCAATATCAAACACTGGAAGTTCTGGATGAAATATTCAAACATGCGAATAGTAATCCGGAAGAGTATTTAGAAAAAGGAGTTGGGTTTTTGGTATATCACATCCTCCAAGGTCTTTCGGATAAGATCACGCCCATAATCGACAGGATCTCTCATAAGATTGATAAAATAGAACGCAGGATATATTCGGGAGAAGAAAAAGAACTTTTAAAAGATATTTCCTTCATTCGCAGAGATTCAAATGACTTTCTAAGTATTATTAAACCAAACAACGACGTATTAGAAGGTGCAGAGATAAAAATGACAGAAATGTTCGGGAAAGAACTCGAACCATACTTTGTTCACCTAAAAATAACGTACCAAAGGTTAACAAGAGTCGCTGAGACGCATACCGCAACACTACAGATGCTCCATGAGACAAACGAAGCAATAGTCTCTAATAATTTGAATAAAGTACTAAAATTACTTACTATATTCTCTGTAATTGTCTTCCCTCTTACTCTATTCGCAGGTATATGGGGAATGAATACGGCAAACATGCCACTAGTAGGTCATCCGTATGATTTCTGGCTTGTTATGATATTTATGGGGGTAGCGACATGTATAATGCTTATTATTTTAAAAATTAAAAAATGGCTTTAAAAATATACAACACCCTAACAGACAAGAAAGAAGAAATGAGGGCGGGAAGGCGCTCATTTTTTGGTTTGTTTGGGAAAAAGAAAATTAAGATGTTTGTCTGTGGCCCGACAGTCTATGACTCCATTCATATCGGTAATGCACGAACATTCGTTATCTTTGATTTTATCGCTAAATTTCTCGAATATCTGGGAAACGATGTATTTTATCTTCAGAACATCACGGATATAGATGATCGGATAATAAACAAGGCGAGAGATGAGAAAGTAGAGCCAGAAGAGATAGCTAAGAAATTCGAAGAACATTACCTGCACGACATTAAGGCAATGAGGATAGATGCCGTAGATGATTACGCACGGGCATCAGAACATATAGATGAAATTATTGCTCAAGTTAAAACATTAATCAAAAAAGAATACGCATATACGGCAAGGTCTGTAATAACGGATAGCCCTGATGCAATTAACGATTTGGGTAACAAAGATGTATATTTCGATGTAAGTAAATTCGAAGATTACGGGAAACTTTCAAAACAAAAATTAACTGAACAAGAAAGTGGGACAAGGGTAAAAGTTGAAGACAATAAAGACGATCCAAGAGACTTTGTCCTTTGGAAAGCCCAAAACTATACATACGAACCGGCATGGAAATCTCCGTGGGGAATGGGCCGCCCTGGTTGGCACATAGAAGACACAGCTATAACAGAAAAACAACTCGGACAACAATACGATATTCATTGTGGAGGTTTAGATCTAAAATTCCCACACCATGAAGCAGAAATTGCACAGCAAGAAGCAGCATCCGGTAAAAAACCATTTGTTAAATACTGGCTACATTCCGGGCTCCTAACGAACAAAGGGGAGAAAATGTCTAAATCTCTCGGTAATTTTATTACCGTTGGTGAAGCATTAAAGAAACATCCTGCCGAAGTTTGGAGATTCTTTATGCTCAACGCTCATTATCGCTCCCCAATCGATTACAACGATGACAGCATCAAACAAGCTGAAGCCACATTGAATCGTCTCATTGAATTCAAAACAAGATTGGAATCAGTAAAAGCTGGAGACTCTAATCCGAAAGTTGTTGAAAAATTTGCCAAAATGAAAGAGAAATTCATCCTTGATATGACCGATGATTTTAACACGCCCAAAGCTTTTGCCGTATTATTTAATTTCATACGAGAAATCAATATCTTAATCGACGAAAATAAAGTAGGGGAAATAAATGCGAATGATATCTTAAAATTCCTTGAAGATATTGATACGTTCCTAAAGATAATCCCTAAAGAGAAAGAGATCCCAAAAGAAATAAAGGATTTGGTAGAAAAAAGAGAGAAAGCCAGAGAAAACAAAGAATTCGAGAAATCAGATAGCCTAAGAGAAGAAATAGAAGAAAAAGGATATATAATAAAGGATACTCCATCAGGTTCACAAATACAGAAAAAATAAAGACTCGTCGAAAGACGAGTTTTCTAGTATTTCGTCAATTTTTCATCAACAACATGTGAACAATATGTCTTTTTGGGTACTTCCCTTCAATTGGGTATAATATGTACATGGCAACCAAGAAGAATAATTTAGGACTCCCTCCTCAAAATATTGATGCCGAAAAATCTTTTATTGGTTCTGTTCTAATTGATAATAAATCCCTTATGAGAGTAATAGATGTCATTATACCCGATGACTTTTATAATAAAAGTCATCAAATCATTTTTGGAGCAATTGCACATCTAAGTGAAAAAGGACAAAACATTGATGTCCTTACTCTATCAGACAAGCTCTCTGAACTAGGAGAAATAGATAATGTGGGAGGAGCCGGATATTTAGCCACTTTAGTTAACAGCGTTGGCACTTCTGCACACATTAAAGATTACGCTGAGATTATACGAAAAAAGAAGATACTAAGAGATATGATAAGTGCCTCTCACGAGATACTTGAACTTAGTAATGACGAAGACGAAGAAATTGAAAGTCTATTGGATAGTGCCGAACAAAAGCTCTTCGCTATTTCTCAAAGATCTCAACCACAGAATTTCGTTGCTGTCCCCGCTCTGCTTAACGAGGCTTTTGAAAGATTAGATAAACTTCATAAAGGAGATGGTACTTTAAGAGGATTGAGTACTGGGTTTTTTGATCTCGATGAAATGCTTGCTGGCCTTCAAAATTCAGATCTTTTGATTCTCGCTGCCAGGCCTAGCTTGGGTAAAACAGCATTGGCATTGGATCTTGTTTTAAATGTCGCGAGAAAAGATAAAGTTAACGTTGGTATCTGTAGCCTGGAGATGACAAAGGCAACCATTATAGATCGACTTTTGGCTTCTGAAGCAGGAGTTAGTTTGTGGAAATTAAGAACAGGTAAACTTTCTACATCAGGAGAAAATAATGATTTTGAAAAAATATCCGGAGCATTAGGAACAATCTCTGACTACAATATCTACATAGACGACACCCCTAGCCCGACAATATTGCAGATACGAGCTATGGCCAGAAGACTTCAAGCAGCACACGGACTAGATGTTCTGTTTGTCGATTATCTACAATTAATCAAACCACAAAAAAGTTACGGAAACCCTGTTCAGGAAATTACAGAGATATCCCGATCTTTGAAGGGTTTGGCTCGTGAACTTGATATCCCTGTAATCGCCCTATCTCAGCTTAATCGTGCAGTTGAATCAAGAACAGACCAAAGACCAAAACTTTCCGATCTCAGAGACTCTGGATCTATTGAACAGGATGCAGACGTCGTCATGTTTATATACCGAGAAGATGTAGCCAAGGGAGACCGTAGTAACAAACCAAATATTGCTGAGATTATCGTTGCTAAACAAAGAAATGGACCAACAGGACAAATTGATCTATTCTGGGATAGAGATAAAGTAAGTTTCAAGAACCTAGCCAAAACAATGGATGTACCAGATGTATTCTAATGGGTGAATTTAAACAGCTAATCGAATATTTTAAAAAACTACCTGGTGTTGGCCCACGCCAAGCCACCAGGTTTGTTTTGGCTTTAATGCAAAGATCCAAAGAAGATTTAACTGGGTTTGGAGAAGCAATCGCCTCTCTAAAGGATCAAGTAAAAATTTGCCAGCAATGTTTCAATCTTGCTGATGGAGATCTCTGCTCTGTCTGCAAAGACGACAGTAGAGATAAGAACCTTATCTGTGTGGTTGAAAAAATCACCGATGCAGAATCGATTGAAAAAACCAGACAGTTTAAAGGTGTCTATCATATTCTAGGAGGAGCGATTAACCCGACAAATAAAGTATTGCCTGAAAATCTGACAATAAAAGAATTAATGACGAGAATAAGCTCAAAGACTGAAGTTATCGTTGCAACTAACCCTGGAGTATATGGAGAGGCAACAGCACTATATCTTGAAGAGCAACTCAAATTCAGAAAAATAAAAACCACGAGACTCGGTCGTGGCTTAGCTTCTGGTACGGCCCTAGAATATGCTGATGACTCTACTCTTATAGACGCACTAAGGAATAGGAAATAAATTAGTCACTCCCTGTACCGCATATTGGCGATATAGGTATTTTTCTTGCCGCAATCGCTGCAACGGTAGAGAAGAACCCGACTAATTTAATCTGTTGAGCTATTGGTACAACCCCCGATTTAAGTTGTTCGATAAGTTCACGGATGTTGTCGTCTGAGAGATCCCTATATTCCTCCCTAGCCTGTCGTAGGCAATCTATAACCGCTAAATCTACAGGAGAAGACAAAGGGACTAAACCGAGACGAACCCCCTTCTCTTTTTCACCTCTTAGGATCAACTCTAGGACTTTTGCAACTTCTAGATCAATAGAATCGGAGACAATTCTTTCCAGAGCAAAGTTTCGTACAATAGTTGCTGCTAAATGTACAAGACTTCTGACTGATTCATTCCCCATAATACACCTCTTTTAGAAGTACTGAAACGATAATATTACAGACGACAATCGGCGTCAAATAAAATACCGGCTTACTTAGCCGATATTTTTGTGATCTCTACTTCTGTGAGGTTTTGTCGATGGCCTTTTAGTTTGGCCTGACGAGTTTTGTTTTTGTATTTAAATACGACTTTCTTGTCATCCTTGAACTGCTTCAAGATCTTTCCATCCACTTTAGCTTCATCAACCATTGGCTGGCCGATTTCTAACTTTCCGTTCTGAAGCATTAATACTTCTGCAAATTCAACTTTGTCGCCTGTTTCTCCAGCAAGTTTTTCGATCTCTATAGTCTGGCCTTCAGTAACTAAATACTGTTTACCACCTGTCTTTATTACTGCAAACTTGTCTTTACTCATAACTAGTAGATAATAACACTAAATTAGAAATATATCAAGTCAAATCAAAAATCCCCCAAAGGGAGATTCTTGGTGAGACCCAAGAAATATAACAGAAAAATAAATCTCTGTGTGACATGTTCCTTACGGTTGTGTCTTCCGATCTTGGACCTCAATCTGAATATACCCTTATGAGGACATTATGCAAGAAAAGTTATCCACAGGTTGGTTTTTTGAATAAAAAAAGAAAGACCTCTTGATGCTATCAAGAGGTCATATTCGTTAGTGTAATCTACTTCTTTTTGAACGGTGAATAGTCCTTTACACGGATTTCATAGCGAAGTTCAGTCGGTAGAGATTCCCATACAACTCGCTTTACTTCGAGATTTTCGTGAATAGCCGTAAGACTTGCCACAAAAACAGCTACTGTGTCCACCTCATTCCCGTTGATCCAGACTCGTAAGCCTTCTGCTCCGCGTTTTGCTCCTCTTCTGAGTCTTGCATCAGGTTTAAGATAAAAGCAAAATGTAATAGCCGCACATGCAAGTCCAGGCCGATTACAATTCCCGTTCCATTCCAGATTGGTCTTAAGCCAAGACTGAGTCTTTTCATTGATAACTGAGAATTGGGAGTTGAGAAAATCACGCACAGTATCCCAGTCTACCGAAGTTAGAAAGGTTCGATAGGGCTTCATTTCTTATACCTCCATTGATCTGATCTTTTTATATACTAAATATACTAACTAAACAATACCACATTTCTGTGGTATTTGTCAATTGCAGTTCCAACGGGATTTGAACCCGTGTTTCCACCGTGAGAGGGTGGCGTCCTAGGCCACTAGACAATGGAGCCATTATCTAAAAATTATACCACCAAAAATATATTTACACAACACTTATTAAAAAAATCAAGTGTTGATATAAAAAGTGAAAACGCCGCTTGACAACTGCGACGTTTCCACGTCTGTTGCCTTGCGGCGTAATTGGAGAACTGGGTTGACTATAGACTGACGGTGTTGACGAACCGCTGTTCCTGGTGGTACCGAAGCTCGGCATAGATGGCCGGGTTACGCATCGCCAGAATCTGAAGTGCGGCGAGTGTCGCGTTGGCAGGCTCCAGGATCGTCACGCACGGAGTGTCGCTGGGAGTCCTGAGTGACGACCATACATCGTAAGGTGCACTCTTGAAACCAGCGGGCACCGCGATGACGGGAACATGAGTATGTGCGGACAGGGTCGGCCCTGCTCCGTTACTGCCCCCTACGTAGACCACAACGACCGAATCCGGGACTTCCTGCACAAGCTTCCTAAGCTCACGGATGCCGCGCTCCGTCTCCTTGTGCATAGAGCAGACCACGAATGGCATCTTCACGACATTCATGAATGGCTTGAATGCAGTCTTGAACGGCGTCTGGTCATCCTTTTCCGAACCCGTCCAGAGGATCACCTGCTGAGACGGGATGCCGAAGCGTCCGGTCAGCTCAGCGACCAGACGATACCGGTCGATAATGGTGTCTAGTTGTTCGTCGTCGCGGTAGGCCTGCTTGTCCAGATGTATCGCGCCTTCCATAACACGCCACGAGTCGTTGTCGACGACATCGCTAAGCAGAAGCATACCTTCGGAGTTGAAGCCGAACTCGAGCTTGAAGTCTACGAGCCGGCAGCCCAGAAGTTGCCACGCCTTCTCGAGAATCAGGAAAACCTTGCGTGTGATGACCTCGATCTCCTTGAGCTTGTGATATCCCGGTCCAACATTTTCTGCAGTGACCGAGAGAGGCTTGGGGGTGTTGGGCGATTTGGGATCGAGTAGAAGGAATCCGAGGTTGTCACTGGTGCGGCCGATGAGCGGATCGTCCCACGGAAGATCGAGACCACAGAACTTCCGTCCCGTTGTTTTGAGAAAAAGCTCGAAGACAATCCTTGGGAATAGCGTTCCCTTCTCGAGCGAGATCTTGCGCTTGAGGAACGAGCCATGAGCCTCGCGACGGCACACCACTTCCAGCGGGATCATCTCGCAACGATGAGCCACAAATCGAGCGGGACCTCGCTGTTCGACGAACGCCACCGGAATGCCGCATGCCTTGAGCAGGCGAAACACATTGCACGTCGTTGTGTTGGCCAGGAGAGCTTTGGCTCTGATGATGTCATGCTTCGCACCGTCTCCTGCCGTGATGTCATCTTTCGATTCCACAAAACAAAAATCCGGTCCATCCCCGACGCCTTCAGCCTCAAGGATTTTCTTGGTTTTGCCCTCAGCTATAAGGGCGCCAGGCTTGAACATTGGTTCACCTCCGTTTGAGTGTCTAAAAAGGTTTATTTGATTGGATAAGAACTCCCAGAAGAATAACGGCTAATATACAAAAATACAAGGGAACACGAGAAATTACTCATTTTCCAAATGTTTTAAAATATGATACGTTTTCCAAAAGATCTTTGTCAATTTAGACCATCAACCATCTTATACACAGAGAGGAGTTAGCGATGAATACTGCATTACCTGGAAATCCGCGCTACCAGCCTAAACAGTTGGTACCGGTCTTCGGCTACGATAACCTGTACAGGACCGTAGCAGAAGTCGAGCTCGCAACACTTGATGTTCTTGGTGAGATCGGTGTCATTCCGTCTGACGAGATAGTATTTTTGACTACTGAGAAACGCGAAGAGGTACTTTCGATTCCCACATCAGAAGTGGACAGAATCGAGCGCCAGATCACGAACCATGACATTCGCGCTTGGGCAGAGCGAGCAAAGGAAATCCTGCCCCAAAGCTTAGGCCGGTGGATACACATCCCGTTGACGAGCTATGATCCGCTCTCCACCGGACGGGCTCTCCAGTTCATTCACGCCCACAATGATGTGCTACGGCCATCAATAACAAAGGTAGTGGGTGTCCTTGCTGACATGGTGCGTCGCTTCGCTGACGTGATCCAAATCGGCCGTACGCATGGACAGCATGCACTTCCGATCACTGTAGGCTTCTGGTTCGCAACGATTCTTGATCGGATCATCCGCAACGCAGTCGAAATGAATCGCTTCGCTTCAGCATTGGAGGGTAAGATCTCGGGTGCAGTCGGCGCCCACAACGCCCAATACGGCCTGCGGTTCTCGGATCGTTGCAGTGAGACCAGCTTCGAGGATCGGATTCTCAACAGGCTCGGTCTCAAGTCAGCACCTATCAGCACGCAGATACTGCCACCTGAAGGTCTCGCTTACTATCTTCATTCCTGCGTGATGATGTCAGCGGCACTGGCACAGTTTGGGTGTGACGGCAGACATCTGATGCGCAGTGAGATTGGCGAGATTATTGAAGCCGTCGAAGACCAAGGTGGTTCGTCAACCATGGCTCACAAGATCAACCCGATCAAGTTCGAGAATCTGCAGGGCATGTGGATTAAAAACAAGAACGAGTACGGCAAAGTTGCGGATACGCTCATCAGCGAACATCAGCGTGATCTCGTCGGCAGTTGTGTGGCACGTGACTTTCCCATCATCGTGGTCAACCTTCAACAGCAGTTCAACACTCTGCTTCGGGAAAACGAAAGAGGGTTCTCCTGGCTCGCAAGAATCACAGTGAACGAGGAAGCTCTTGCACACAATTTTGCCATGAGCGCAGGGGTAATCCTGGCGGAACCCATGTACATTGCCCTTGAGATGGCCGGCTACAAGGGTGCACACAAACTCATCAACAAGACGCTAGTACCAAGGGCGCGGGCAAGCGGCATACCCTTACTCGAGGTCATGAAGCATTATGGTGAAAGCGACACAGACGTAGCAGAAGCCGTGGAACGGATTCCTGAAGATATCCTCGAACTTCTCGGGCATCCCGAACGCTACACCGGTGATGCTAAGGAACGAGCCTTAGCAATCGCTGAGTATGCAGAGCAGTACATTGTTGTGTAGAAGAAGTTTTCTTCACAACACACCGTCGTGAGTCCCGACTATAAATGGGCTCGTTTTTTTATAAAATAATTAACTATATGAACTATTTGACACACTCGGGTCTTCTCGATAAAGAGAGTTGGGAGCAGGCTCAATGGGTTTGAGATGGAACATTCTGGAGAGGATGATATTGAATTGGAAATGCGTTTTTGAGAGTTTTAGCTTGGTTTATTAAATGAAAAAGAGGCCTCAGTCCCATAGGGGATTAAAAACCGCCAGCTGGTATACATGTAGTAGAATTCGAAGTATAATATTACTAGTACAAGTTGGTCATTTTTTTAGTAAATTTGGGCTAAAATGGAGGGTCTTGCAGGGAAACATGGTCCATGCTATAACTCTTTCATGAATAAGCTCGATATCGTGAATAATATAAATTTTCAACTAGGCATTTTATTCCTCGAGGAAGAGGAGCATGTTGTTGCATTCTCTCCAGCTCTTGACTTATATACACAAGGCAAAGATTTAGATGAAGCTAAAAGGATGTTCGAGGATGCCGTGGACCTCTTTTTTAAAGAAATTACTGAATCAGGCACTTATCACGAGGTACTTTTGGATTTGGGCTGGAAGGTATCTAAGACTCAACCTGAAGAGCTAGTACCGCCCCATATTATTGGGCATCACCAGCAGAAATTCCAAGTATCTCTTGGAAAATAGTGACTGGCCTCTTAGGAATAAAGTGGAAAGAAATCTACGATTTTTGCATTTCTAAAGGTGCTATTGAAAAAAGAAGAAATGCTACGCATGTTATATTAAAGTATTCAAATTCTATCAGACCCATAACAATACCAATGTACAAGGCAGCATTAAGTCCAAGAATAATAAAAAACTGTTTGAGGGGCGTGAGGGCAGAGAATGATGAATTTTTAAAATATTTAGGTAGAACATAAAGACCTGACAAAACTAAAAGCTGATTTTTTAGTGCAGGGCATCGTAGAGGAAGTTAGAACTGTATTTGAACGACTTGATGATACCACTATCTACATTCCGACCTTCTCTGTTCAATAAAATGTATCTTATCAAAACTTACCCCACCCCGTTACTATTTCGACTCGTTCCACTCGCTCAGCACAAGTCACTATATTTTACACCTCCACACACATCAAAAAGTGTTAAAATTACTTCGTATTCTAACAATTTTCAAACATTGACAAAACGGCTTTATTTTGACATAATTATAATATAGTTCATTGAGATAGGATTCAAGGTATTTTAT
>SDBV01004544.1_pt1 | contig 19895 bp, 17 predicted proteins | sample 2277081 | NCBI WGS metagenome assembly SDBV01 (sample SAMN10402039, study PRJNA504765) | marine sediment metagenome | isolation source: marine sediment core GS10_PC15, 223 cmbsf | place: Arctic Ocean: Southern Knipovich Ridge | collected 2010 | reverse complement strand
CGCTCGGCCAAAAAGCCCAGGTCGCCCAGCGCCCTCGCGCCGCCGAACTGCATCGGCGTTACGGGGTTGGAGGTCGACTGACTCTGTAACTTTCCCATCGCCTTTACGATTTCCGCCGAGCCGAGAGTGTAACCCAGCCTCCAGCCGGTCATCGAGTACGTTTTACTCCATGCGTTGACTAAAAGTGTGCGGCTTTTCACATCATCGCCGAGCGTTGCGGGGGAAAGCGGTTTCCCCTCGTAGACTATTTTGTCGTAGCACTCGTCCGATATGATAATGAAATCGCGCTTTACGGCGAGTTCGGCGATTGCCTTTACCGTATCGTCGCTGTAAACGGCGCCCGACGGGTTTCCGGGCGAGTTAAGGATAAGCGCTTTTGTTTTATCGGTGATTTTCGATTCCAGCTCTTTCATGTCGGGGTTGAACCCGTCCTCGGCGCGGCAATCGACTATTACCGGCGTCGCGCCAGCCAGCATCACCTGGTCGGGGTATGTAACCCAGTAGGGCGCGAAGATGATAACTTCGTCGCCTTCTTCAAAAAGCGCCTGCGAAATGTTGTAAAGGGAATGCTTCGCGCCGAGCGAGACGATAACCTCGCCGGGTTTGTAATCGAGACCCATGTCTTTTTTTACCCAATCGATGACGGCTTTTTTGATGGCCGGCGTTCCGCTTGCCGGGGTGTATCCGTTATGTCCGTCGCGGATCGCCTGTATGGCCGCTTCCTTTGCGAAGTCGGGCGTATCGAAATCCGGCTCGCCCGCGGCAAAGCTTATTATTCCCTTGCCTTCGGCGTTGAGTTTTTTTACTTTTGCGCTTGTGGCAAGAGTGGGCGATTCCTTCAAACTTAACATCCTTGCTGCCAGTTTCATTATTCTTACCCCTTCTATGATTTAAATTTCTTTTTCAATGCTTCCGCAACCTGGGCCGGCACAAGACCCGTTACGTCCCCTCCCAGCTCCGACACTTCCTTAATTATTCCCGAACTGATGAAATTATACTCCTCGCTGGGCATCATGAAAACGGTTTCCACATTTTCATTAATTGTCCTGTTTATCTGGCTCATCTGGAGTTCGTATTCGAAATCGGAAATCGCCCGCAGTCCGCGCAGGATTACCTGCACGCCGCGCTGATCGCAGAAATCGGTCAGGAGGCCGCTGAACGCCCACACCTCGACTTTATCGAAACTGTCAACAACCTTCTTTACAAGTTTCACGCGTTCATCGATGGAAAAGAGCGGCTTTTTTTTCGGGTTTTCCGCCACCGCGATAAGAACCTTATCGAAAACCGAAAGCCCCCTTTCGATGAGATCCAGATGGCCTTTTGTTATCGGGTCGAAAGTTCCGGGATATACTACGGCTTGTCTCATGCCAAGAGAATATTAACTAAATATTCTGGACGCAAGATTTTTTTAACGAGACGGCTTTTCTTACAGCGTCAATAATGTCGGGCGTCCCAAGTTTATAGCATTGCAGTAATTCTTCAGAGTTTCCCGACGTGGCAAAGCAGTCCCTAACGCCCACGCGGATTACCGGCACGGGATCGCTTTCGGAAGCGGTTTCCGCCACGGCGCCGCCGAGTCCGCCGATTATGGAGTGCTCCTCCGCCGTGACCAATGCGCCGCTTTCCCGTGCGGCTTTGTGTATCGCTTCCCTATCGATGGGCTTTATCGTGGACATATTGATCACGCCTACCGATTCGCCCTCCTTTTTCAGTTGTTCCGCCGCTTCCAGCGCCTTGTGAATCATCAGGCCGCACGCGATTATCGTTGCATCCGTTCCTTTTTTCAGCACGTCGGCGCGGCCGAACTCCATAATCTTATTTTCATCGTATATGACCGGGAACTTTTCACGCGTAAGCCGTATATACACCGGCCCCTTGTACGCCGCCGCGGCCTTTATTACCGCCACGGTTTCGTATGCATCGGCGGGAATAACCACGGTCATTTCCGGTATTGCGCGCATTATCGCCAAATCCTCGTTGGCATGGTGCGAGGGGCCGTCCGGCCCCACCGTTATCCCGCCGTGCGAGGCGACGATTTTTACGTTCGCGCGAGGGTATGCGATTGACTGGCGCACCTGCTCCCACGCCCGGCCGCTGGCGAAAATCGCGAAGGTGGAAGCGAATGGAATTTTGCCTCCAGACGCCAGCCCCGCCGCCGTACCCATCATGTTCTGTTCGGCGACGCCCATGTTAAAAAAGCGTTCCGGAAATTCCTTTGCGAAAGTGGCAGTTTTTGTGGAAGACGACAGGTCGGCGTCCAGCACGACTATATCTTTATTTTCACGGCCGAGTTCGACAAGCGTTTTGCCGTAGTACTCGCGAAGGGCCAGCTTTTCAGACATTGCCGGTTACCGCAGCGCCTTCGAGTTCTTCCAGCGCTTTTTTGAGTTGGTCGTCGTTTGGCGCAACGCCGTGCCATCCAGCCTTGTTTTCCATGAACGATACTCCCTTGCCCTTGACGGTATGCGCCCATATAAGGGCCGGGGCATCCTTTACTTCTTTTGCAATATTAAGCGCGTCGACGATCTGGGCAAAGTCGTGGCCATCGATTTCCTGCACATGCCACCCAAAGGCCTTCCACTTTTCGCCTATCGGGTTGATGTCCATTATGTCTTCGGTGAACCCGTCGATCTGGAGCCCGTTGTTGTCCAAAATAGCCACCAGGTTATCGATCTTATAATGGGCCGCCGCCATGGCCGCTTCCCATATCTGGCCTTCCTGTGTTTCGCCGTCGCCGAGAAGGGCGTAAACGGTGTTTTTGCCGCCGTCAAGGCGCACCGCAAGAGCCAGCCCGTTGGCCTGCGAGAGTCCCTGCCCCAGCGATCCGGTGGTAATTTCCACGCCGGGAGTGATGCGGGAATAAGGGTGTCCGCTTAATATGCCGTCCATCCGTCTTAATTTCGCAAGCTCGGCTTTATCGAAGTAGCCGCATTCCGCAAGGGCCGCGTAAAGGGCTGGGGCGCCGTGTCCCTTGGAAAGGACGAAGCGGTCGCGGGCTTCGCCGGGTTTCTTGTCGGGCGAATGGTCCATCACGGAGAAATAAAGGGCTGTGATTATGTCGATGCACGAAAGGGAGCCTCCTGTGTGGCCGGAACCCGCTTTATGGAGCATTTTCAGTGTATCAATGCGCAACCTTCGCGCAATCTCTTTCAAATCGTCAACGTTGTCTGTACGTTTCAAAACGTGCCCCCATAAAGTTCCAGTAAGTGTAAGAGCGTAGCATAAACGCGCATGTCTCCGCAATTGGAAAGCCCTTTTGAATTGAGCGGGGTCGTTAATACTAGTGGAAAGCCAGTTTAGGTTTTACCCCGGCCTTGAATTGGCGCAACAGTTCCTCGGCAATTAGTTAAAGCGCCAGGCTTTTTCCAGCCTTTGTATTTCGTGCTGGAGGTGTTGGGCGCTCAGTCCCTTGCCACGCATCATTTCGTGTTGCAGGCTTTCGAAGTACCTTTTCTTTTCCTGGTGGTAGAAACGGTCGAGCTCGGATTTTTTCTTGAGCATGTCCGAAATTATTTCCTCGCGCATTTTGTTTTCTTCGAGCTTCATTTCTATTTCCATGTTTTCCGTCTTTTGCCTTCGCGACGTTTCCAGCTCTCTTTTAAGTACGTCGATTCTTTTTTCCCTGGTTTTCCCCAGTTCCCTTTCAAACTGCACCCTTCTGCTTTTTTCGAGTTGTTCGAGTTCGTTTTCCATCCGTGTTCGGCGTTCGGCGGTTTTTTTCCATATCTTGCGGGCCATTTTCTTCAGCATCTTTTTTCTTCTCATTTCGAGTTCTTCCCTGATGTTCATCAACATCTTCACTTTTTCACTTTCAACAAGTGGGCGGATTTTTCTTCTGCTTTCGGCGATTTCGAGTTCGATTTCAACCATTTTCTTCTGCTTGTGTTTCTCCTTTTCCACGGCGATTTCTTTATCCGACGATTCGCTCATTTCTATCATGCGGCGTTTTGTATTGAACTCCAGCCACTCCTCTTTTTTGCGGGCAAGTTCCTTGTAACGCCTGTTCAGGACTTCTTCCATGCGCCTGGTTTCGTCATCCGCAAAATGCTCCACTTCCCTCTCCTTGCCTGTCCTTATTTCGCGGATTTCGGCATCGATGGTCTGTAGCCTGCTGTCCCTTGTTCTCTGGATTTCCGCGCTGAGTTCGCTGAGGCGGCGCTTTTTCTCAAGCTCTATTTCATACGTTACGTCCCTGGTTCTTCGCAGCTTCTCGTCTTCTATCTGTCCCAGCATTTCCGCCAGTCTCCGCTGATGCTCTTCCTTAATCACCATTCGAACCTTGCTGACGGCCTCGTTCTTTTTACGTTCCATCCAGTTTTTGAGCTTTCTTTTTTCCTGATTTTCTATCTTTTTCTTCCTGAGTTGAAGCGCGTCGGAAAACTTCCTTTGCTCATATCCAATGCGCGACTGCATCAGTTCCCTGTGCACCTGTTCTTCCTCGTCCAGCTTTGCCATGATTTCGCGTCGCATCCATACTTTCTGTTTTTCGGACCATTGTGCAAGCTGCTCCTCGTTCCGGCCCTTGCGGAGGATCAGTTCCTTTTCAAAGGTTTCTATACGCGTCTTTCTCTCTTCGTTTATGAAAATCGTCATTTCGGATTTCAGCTTCAGTTCCTGCCGGATCAGTTCGTTCTTCATTTTTTGGCGAAGTTCGCCTATTTCCATATCCAGGTTTTTGTTCATAAGAGTTCGAAGCCGTACTTCCTCATGCGAAATCCGTTCCTGCAGTTCCGATCGCACTTTCAGTTCCTCTTCGCGGATGGAGTATGACATCGATTCCGTTTTTCTGTGAATTTCCACCAGGATGTCCTTGTCGGCCTCCCTTAACTTTTCTTCGCGGATTCTTGCGATCTCCGTTCTCAGGGAATCCATGCGCTGGTCCCTTACCAGATGCATCTCGGATGAAATGTTTTCCATCATCGTGTTGCGGTGCCGCATGAGTTCGTCATTCAGGTCTTCTATACGCCTTTTTCTTTCGTCGCGGACAAGGCTGCCGAGAATTTTTTCCTTTTCCTTTTTCTTTGCCTTAAATGCGGTGTCCAGCAGTTCGGTAAGGCGTTTTTCCTGGGCGAGAATCTTTCTGTGCACTTCTTTCTGGAGTTCGCCCTCCAGCTTTTCCATTTCGTTCTTCAAATCAGCTCTCTTTAACGCCCTGGACTCCATTATTTGACGGTCGATCTGGAAATGGCGGTCCTCCTTTTCGATCTTGAGGCTTTTTAAGAGTTCCCCGTGTTCTCTTTTAACGTGGTCGGAAGCGTCTTCCAGCATTTTCCGTTTCGCCTTTTTCGCCTCCAGCCGTACCTTTTCCTGCATTTCTTTCCGCTGCTTTTCTATTTCCAGGTTGAAGGCAACCATGCGCCGCTCTTTGATCTTTCCCATATCCAAAAGGAGCTCTTTTTCCTTTTCTTCCTTGAAGCGCGCCATTTCCCCGTGGAACTTTTTCTTACGTTTCAGGGTTTCCGCCTCTATTTCTTCTTCGAGCCGCCGTATTCGTTTTGACTTAAACTCGAAATCTTCCACGTCGTACAGGCCCGTAATCTCCATGATCTCGCGGAAGACTTCCATCATCATGCTCTCGCGGAGAATTTCCATTTCCTTTTCGAGTCTCTTTTTAAGGAATTTCGTTTTCGTGCGGCTTTCTTCCTCGACCTCCCTCTTTCTGCCCCGGCGGTACTGATAAATCATTTCATCGATTTGTGTAAGCTTTTCGGCGCGTTTTTCCTCAAGCTGCTGCCAGATCATTTCCCTTACCTTGTCTACTTCAGCGGCGAGCTCCGCCTCTACCTTTGCGCGCTCCTTCTTCTTTTTGAGGAAGAGCTCCTCGTCGATTCCAGCTTCCTTGCGGAGCCTTGCCTGGTTTATCTTGCGGTCGAACGACGATTTGGAATTGCGATAGTAGCTTTGAAGCTGATCCTCGATTCCATTCAGCCTCTTTTCCCGCATATTTTCGAGTTCGCGCAGGGTTTCCTTTGTTGTTGATTCCATTTCAGCGTCAAGCCTGGCTTCGATTTCCGCTTTTCGGCCTTCGACCTCCCTGGTTATTTGGCTCATCTTTTCGGAGCGCATGCGCGATACAAGGCTATTGAGTTCGGAAATGGTGTTCGCCTTGTGAGCGTCCATTTCGGCGGTAAAGGTTCTGCGCCGCATGGCAATGCCCTCTTCAAGCTGGCGCGACATTGACTCCATCTTGTCGGAGCGAATGGATTCTACTTCCCTTTCAAGGCGCATAATGCGGTAGCTTTTTTCCTCTTCGATTTCCCGCGGATTCATTTCGGCTTTGAAGGCGGACCGGGCCCCGTCTTCAATCGAGTGGGAAATTCGCAGGAGATCGGACAATTTCTTTTCGTTAATGGGTTCAATGCCCAGAACGTCCAATGCGAACATTCCGGCGGCTTCCATGAAAAAAGATTCCGGTTCAAGCGCGGGCGCCCTTTCCGGCAGAACCCCGCAGTACGGAACGAAAACGGTTTTCGCGCCGGCAAGCGAAAGAGGCTTAAGATAATTTTCCAGTTTTTTCCTTGTAGATTCCATCTGGCCGGAAGAGACGCACCGGTTTACTACCAGTACGGGCCTGTATTCACTTACGGCCTTTTCCCACGGCTCTACGAAGTCCGGATATTCGGCTCTTATGAAAAATTCCATTCCCGAAACATCTATCGAGCGTTTCTTCCTGCATTCTTCCATGAGAGCGCTTACTGCGGCGGCAGAGTTTTTTGTCCATCTCGCCTCGTTTTCGAACGAATGGATCATGTCGAAAATTACAACATGCCTAAGTCCGTTTAGTCCGCCGGAGTTCGGTGTAAGAAGAATTGCCGAATGATCGGAGGAAAGCATATAGTCCCTCTTTATGCGGTCGGCTACCGTTCCGATATCCAGCAAGATCGCGTCGAAATCCGTTTCACGCAGGTTCGATATCAGGTTTTTCCTTCGAAGCCAACCGTCCATCATATAAGTGGGGAAGGCGCCGCCGCTTAATAAGTGCAGGTTCTCAAAAGGTGTTTTTACGATGATTCCGTTCAGGTCTTTTCCGTCTTTGTAGTAGTCGTAAAGGGAATCTTCAGGAACGTCCATGCCCAGTAGCGCGCAGACCGGACCAGGCTTTTCGTCCAGTTCTACCATGAGCGTCTTTTTGCCTTTAAGCGCAAGGGCGCCGGCCGCAAAGAGCGCCAGCGAAGTTTTTCCGCATCCGCCCGTGGCGCCCGTTATGGAAAGTATTTGGGACGAACCCTCCGGGCCGTTTTTCAGGGGTGCCCCGAACCCGCTTTCGCCGCCGCTTTCATCAGATGTCGCCAATAAACTTCCTCCTAAAACACTTTCATTATATAATATTTTTCGTTCCAATCAAATTGTTGGCATCGGGAACAAATTGTGATAGCATTATTGCTGGTTATTAATTATGCGGGGAAATACGCCATATTTAAGTGTTTTGACATTACTGAAATATGTGCTATAGTCCCATAGAATAAAGGTATGATTAATAAATGCTTGGCTTTTGAGGTGATATTGATTACAAGGCAAATGATACACTTAGTTAATGGAGAGGAGGTGATAGTTGAAAGGGAGAATCCCAGAGGTTCTAGGCAGTGCCCGGTTGGATGGCACATACACCAACAGTAGGTATTCCGACTAAGGAAAATAACACTGGAATGCGAAAAGGTAATAGTTTGATATTTAAAGCTTTAGATTGCTTTTTAACTGAGCGCGCTGGCCATTCGGCCATGCGGTCTGTGAGAAGGATAGCCTCCTCGTTCCACGGTCGGAAAAGTTTTTTCAGGTTTGTGGATATTGGGTGATTCAGGGTTATCACACAAATAAGGTATTAAGTATTAACGGTTTAATAATTTTTAGCAGGGAGATAGACTCAATGGAAAAAAAGAGGAGAGGAATACTGCAATTCTTAAAAATTGGATTGCTGGCTGTCGTAGCCATACTGCTTGTGTCCAGCAACGCACAGGCTGTTGACTTCGAATTCCACGGCCAGTACAGAGTAATTTATTACTATGACTCAGGCACTGCCGACGGTGCCGCTGGCAACTACCAATACGTTACACATCGTTTCAGGCCCCTTTTCAAGGCCAGTGACGGACCCTGGACGGGCACTCTGCAACTCAACTATGGTTGGTATCAAGATGCCGCTTCGGGGAACCTCATTGAAACACGTCTTGCATACATGACTTACACATTCGGTAACGGGATAACGTTACTAACCGGTAGACTGCCCCTTGGCGACAAGTTCGACAGCATGCTCTTCGACGCGTGCTGCACCATAGTGCTGGCAACAGCTATTATGGGCAAGGCGGGCAATATGTCCTACCGTGCAGGCACAGGAAAAGCAATGGAAGGCCAGAGCAATAACGAAGATGCCGGCGACGTGGACAACAATGACGATATAGACGTTTATCTTTTCGACGTTGACACCGAGATGGGAGCCGCCAAGGTTGGCGCTTCTTTTTATATGGTCACAGCCGGTGAAGAGTCTGCCTGGGGCGATTTAACAGCTTCGTGGGCTGGCGTTCGTGTCGATACGACCATGGGCGTTGTCAGCATTAACTTGGACATCTTAAGTTCTTCATGGGAAACCGCTCCAGCCGGAGCCACTGACGGCGGCGGCATGGGCATCCACCTTGATCTCGGAATGCCGGTAGGAGACAAGGCTGCCAACCTGAAGGTTATTTACACCACCGGCGACGAGGACGGTGAAGGCTTCAAAACTCCTTGCGGAGCTTTGGGCGCATTGTGCGGCACCTACTGGGGCTACACGGCTAGGCTCGGCGGCGGCTACGGCGGCGGTTTTGACAATGGCGGCGGACGTGACGGCCACAACATCGGTTCCGATGGCATCCCCGGTTATGGACTTATGGCCATAGAGCTTCAGATCAAGGGCATGGTTACACAGAATGTATCCGGCGCACTTGGAGCGGGAATGTACACGAGCCAAGAAGAAGTTGGTGGCGAAACTGACATAGGTACGGGCTTCACCGCGCAGGTTTCGCGCAACCTAGAAGGTCCGTTCGGCGTAGTTGCAGGCCTTGACTTATCCAGCATAGGCAAGGCATTGCAAGGTGGCGGTGGCGCTGATTCATACAGCGTAACCTCTGGATGGGTTAGGTTACAGGGAGCCTGGTAATACGGGTTTAATTTAGTTTTATATTCCGGAGGGACTTCAAAAGTCCCTCCGGTTTTTTTTTGCCTTTAGTAGCTACCACCACCTCCCAATACAGATTCTTTTGGTACCGTAGGCGCCCCCGCCTGCGGGAATGCGCGGAAATGCACAGCCGAGGGCGACTGTGCTACCAGAACGGCGGCGCTACTTTTCCTTGGTACCGTAGGCGCCCCCGCCTGCGGGAATGCACAGCCGAGGGCGGCTGTGCTACTATCGGAAAGGTGAAACCACCGAAAATAACCACAAACAAGCTGCATATAACCAGAAGAAACCTTCCACATTGGCAAATAGGCAATAGTTGGTTCTTTGTGACTTTCAAAACCAAAAATACAGAATTATCCCCAAATGCAAGGGACATCATTACGGATTCCTTGTTGCATGAACATAATAAGCAATACGAATTGGCTTTGGCTGTCGTTATGCCCGATCATGTCCATATGCTTCTGTGTCCTTTGGAAAAAGAAGACAACGTTTATTTTTCCCTTGCGGAAATAATTCAGCCTATAAAGGGTTCCACGGCCCACCGCATAAACAGGTTGATGCAAAGAAAAGGAGCTTTCTGGCTTTCCGAATCGTTCGACAGAATAATTAGGGACGAGGAAGAGTGGATTGAGAAGTATGATTACATAAAAAACAATCCTGTTAAAGCCGGAATCGTTGATGATTTGAAAAAATATTTATGGTTGCTGGATGAGGAAAACTTCGTCAAAAAATACTAACGGTACCGCAGGCGTCTCCGCCTACGGGCATGCACAGCCGAGGGCGACTGTGCTACTTTTTCTTGGTATCGTAGGCGCCCCCGCCTGCGGGAATGCGCGAAAATGCACCACCCTGCGGGTGGCAGGCAGCCCCGGAGGCGGCTATGCTACCAATCAGTATCAGGCGTCCCGCATCTGGCTGTTGTATTTAACAACCCTGTACAGTTCGATAGATGAGTTGGGTTCGATTTCCGTAAAGCTCAGGCCCATTCCTTTTGCGCCCTCCTTGTCGAACACGCTGGCGACCTTGAACTTTCCCTTGATGCTTATCCCTTCTTCCCCGGGCGAAAGAACTATGGCGAACGCGCCTTCGGTTCCCATTTCGAGCGGCTCGTCGGTTGTAACAAATATCCCGCCCATGCTGATATCGTGCGTGCGTTCATAGTGAAGGGCGTTGCCGCCGGTGGCCAGATCGAGATCGATAATAAAGTCGACCCTGTCGAACTTGCGTTTGTCACCAGTTTGTTCCGGCATGCTACTCCTTGTTTTTAGAGTAACAATCTATAATACTTCGAGTCAATGCTTCAATCGTATATTCATCGGGTGTAACGTCAATATTGAATCCAAGTTTTTCCGCAGTCGCGCTGGTGATCGGGCCGATTGAAGCGACTTTAAGCTTTCCCTGCACTTCCTTCAGTTCGCCGTCGCCAAACATTTCCGCGAAGTTCGTCACCGTTGAGGAAGATGTAAACGTTACCATCTCTATCTTACCTTGGCGGATCATCTCTAGCACTTCGTCTTTTTTTGTGTCCGGCTTTACGGTACGGTAAACGGCGGCCACATCCACCCGCGCGCCCTTTTTCCGTAGCTCTTCCGGCAATACCTCCCGCGCTTCTTTTGCGCGCGGAATGAAAATCTTTTTGCCCTTAACGTCTCCAATCGCTTCTATCACAGCCTCGGCGCGGTATTCATCGGGAACCAGGTCCACGCGCATCGCCGCGTCTTCCACCGTTTTCGCCGTTATTTTGCCGATTGCGCATATTTTCGGCCCGGCCAGGTCGCGTATGTCCCGGCCCGTTTCCTTTAGGCGTTTAAGGAGATATTTAACGCCGTTCACGGAAGTGAATATCATCCAGTCGTATTCCCCTACCCTCTCCAAGGCGGTGTCGAAATCTTCCCAGCTTTCGGGATCGACCGTTTCAATTGTCGGGAACTCCACCGCCTCGGCTCCGGCGGCCTCCAGTTTTATTACGAAATCGCTTGCCTGCGCCCTTGCGCGGGTGACAATAATGCGGCGGCCGAAGAGCGGCTTTTTTTCGAACCAGTTCAGCTTTTCCCGAAGCTTCACCTCATCGCCCACGATTATGAGCGACGGCGGCGCAACGCCTTCGCGCTGGGCTATTTCCTTTATCGTTCCAAGGGTGCCGACCCACGTTTGCTGGTCGGGCGTGGTGCCCCATCGCACTATCGCTACGGGAGTATCGGGATTCCGTCCGTGTTTTAGCAGGTTATCCACGATATACGGCAGATTCTTTACCCCCATGAAAAAAACGAGCGAGTCTATACCGGTGGATATTTTCCCCCAGTCTATCGCGGTTTCATCCTTGTCGGGGTCTTCGTGGCCCGTTACGAAGGCCACTGTGGAAGTGTATTTCCTATGCGTAAGCGGGATGCCCGCGTAAGCCGACGCGCCTATCGCGGCGGTAACACCCGGTACGACCTCGAAGTCCAAACCGGCGTCCACCAGTTCCTCGGCTTCCTCGCCCCCTCGCCCGAAGATGTACGGGTCGCCCCCTTTAAGGCGCAAGACGCTTTTTCCTTCGTTGGCCTTTTGTATAAGGAGAGCGTTTATACCGCCCTGCGGTACCGTGTGCGCGCCGCCCTTTTTGCCGACGTAGATTATCTCCGCGTCCGGCCGGGCGTAATCGAGGAATCTTTTGTTGGCAAGGTAGTCGTAAACTATCACGTCGCAACTCTTTATCAGTTCGACCGCGCGAACGGTTATCAGCCCCACGTTGCCCGGTCCCGCGCCTACAAGATAAACTTTTCCTTTCATAATCAAGCTAAAGAGTATCCCAGATTCGTGGCCGGTTTACAAATTTGAATGGGCGGCAGGAGAAGAACGGCGGAGTCCGCTACCGGAGACTCCGCCGGGGGGAAGCAAAAGTAGCGTAGGCGTCTCGCCTGCGCACACAGCCGGGGACGGCTATGCTACCGCCATGCCCCCCTAACTCACGCCCTTGCCGCAACGAGGCAGTACACATTGCGCGCGCCCGCCTTTTTAAGAGTTTTCGACGCCTCGTACATTGTCGCGCCGGATGTCATGATGTCGTCTACCAGCAAAAACTTCCTGCCTTTAATAAGCGCGGCGTCCCTGACGGCAAAGGCGCCCCTTATGTTTTTGAACCTTTCGCTTCGCGTTTGTGCGAACTGCGCCGTAGTGTCTTTTTTGCGGATAAGTACATCGGCGGCCATTTTAATCGTGAGGTCTACAGCCACCTCGTGCGCAAGGAGGTACGACTGGTTGAATCCCCTCCTTAAAAGCCGCCTGTAGTGGAGCGGCACGGGAACCACGAAATCTATTTCGGCTCTTTCAGGTTCGCGGTAGAGGCGCGAACTCATCATCGGGGCGAACAGATAAACAAGGCCCTCCCTGCCGGAAAACTTTAGCAGGTGCAAAAGCTTTCGCACCTCGTTTTTATACCGCAGGCAAAATATGGTTTTATCGTAAGGTGGACTTTTTATCCGGCACCGGCCGCACTTGATTACTCCCGCATCGGCCAGTTCCCCGTCCATCGGAACGGCGCATACCGTGCATGCCGCGCCGGTATGAACCGTTATCTTGGACTTGCAGAATTCGCACACGTCGTAAAGGGTCCCATCGAGGAGCTGTTCGCGGCAGAGTGCACACCGCCTGGGGAATATAAGTTCCGAGATTCCGGCTAAAACGGCGGAGCCCCGCATTTTCGCCAACCTGCCTTTTCAGGCCGGTTCTACGGGGTGGCGCTTGAGGAAATTCTTTATGGCCTCTACCGCGGCGCCATCCAGCGAAACGAACTGTACGCCGTAGTTGTTTATACCGCCGGGTTGCGGGATAATCCTTCTGACAATCGCCTCCACCTCGAAGACGATTTTCTTTCCCGGCTCGGAGAGGTTCAAGAACATGTGAAGCCTATCTTCTTCTTCCATCTCGATTGCCGTAACAACGGCGCACCCACCTTCGCTGAGATCGGACATCGTTCCGATTCCCGTAATATCCATAGTAAGTGTGGAGTTTTCATTCGACTTCAGGATGATCGGAGTTTCTATATTTAAAAACCGCCTTGGCGGGCGCTTAATCCCTTCGAATTCCTTTTTCGGAAAAGCCAGCAGTATTTGCGGAAGTTTTTTCTGCACTATGCGCGTTGGGTACCTTTTATTACCGCCATCGAACGTCGCTACGCTTAAAACCACGCCCTCGAAACCCGGTGGCGCGCTTACCAGTGTACCGTCAATGTTGTTAACCTTAAAAAGAACGAATTCGCCTATTCGGATGTCTTCTATCTCACCGAAATACTTCTTGCCCTCCAGTTCGAGCACAACCGCCTTAGCTTTGTTGAATACGCCGGCGATGTCCTGAATATTTGCGGCCACGGAGATTCCCTATTTCTTTATCTTGAATACGACTTTTAGCAACTTGTTGACTTGTCGCAAGATGGTTTCGTGGCGGAAATTTATCCTTTTCTGCTCTTCGATCAGGTGATTGACATTCTGGCGGATATCGTTAACCAGACCGGCGGCGTCCGGCATACTCTTGGAGAGCGCCTTGGAAAGCTGACCCAGTTCCTCCACAACCCTTTTAGAGCCTTCAACGCCGTGGGCCGCAAGGGACGATTCGGCGGCGATCTGCTCCTTTCCGGCCGTTTCCGGCGTATATGCGGTTGCATGTTCGCTGGTGATTTTTACCGGGGCAGTATCGACCCTTTCTATTTTCTTTTTCTTTGCCGCCGGTTTTACTCCGCCGCCCATTTTTTCCCCGAGCAACTTCATAACCTCTTTTGAAACCAGTTTGAAGGTTTCCATAACCCCCTGCCCTTTGAAAGCCACCGCCTTGTTGTACGGCACCTTTCTGGGATTGACTTTGGCCTCCAACTCCTCGATGGTGGCAAGATCGGGCAGGTCCTGTTTGTTGTACTGGATGACAAGCGCGATAGTATTCATATCGAGGCCGTTTATCTTAAGGTTTTCGGCAAGGTTCTGGTAACTTTCCACATTTGCCTCCATCTGCGAAGCCTGCGACGCGGCCACGAAGACCACTCCATCCGCACCTTTTAGGACCAGCTTCCTTGTGGCGTTGTAATACGTCTGCCCGGGAACGGTAAAGAGCTGCATCTTGACTTTGAAACCCTTAATTGTTCCAAGGTCTACCGGAAGGAGATCGAAAAAGAGCGTCCTGTCCGTATCGGTGGCCAGAGAAACCATCTTTCCGCGGTTATCGGGAGACATGGTTTTATGCAGTACTTCAAGGTTCGTTGTTTTGCCGCACAGCCCCGGCCCGTAATAGACAATTTTTGCCGTTAACTCACGGGCGGCATAATTGAAATTTACCATTTATCCCCCCAAGTCGATTCTTCAGCCCTTTTGTGCCTGAAGCGAGCTTTTTATCTCCACAAGTTTTTTGCGCGTGTCGCGGTAGTTTTTGTCGGCCTTGTACACCGCGGCCAGGAAATTAAAGGCCTCCTTCAGTTTACCCATTTCCTGTAATGTTACACCGATTTCGTACCTGAATCCCATAACTTCCACGGGGTCTTTGCTTATCTTGGTTCCTTGCTGGAACATTGCTACCGCCTCCTTGGACTTGCCGAGGCTTCGCATGCAAATTCCCATCATGCTGGTTGATTCAAGCTTGAACTGCTCGTCTTTCGCAGCAAGCAAGAATTCCTTAATTGCTTCTTTATGCAGCCCCATATCCATGTAGCTTACACCGAGGTTGTAATAGGTCTCGCCGTCCTTGTCTCCCAGTTGCTCGTGCACCTTGTCGGAAAATTCGCCGAACATATCGCCGAACCTCTCTTCATCCGTCTGCGGCGGGGGTGGAGGCGTTGCCGGACTCTCCGGCGCCGCCGTCGGTGCAGGGGCCCGCGGCGCTTGAACCGGCTCATCAGGTTCCGTGTACTCGAAAGGATCCTCCATATCCACTTCTTCCGGGTTGAAATACGTTACGACCGATTTGACCAGAAAACCTGTATCGTCGTCCTGTTGGAAGTAGTTGTTGAGCTTCAATCCTCGCAGTTGTACCTCCAGTCCGACGCTTATATTTTCCGCGCATACGAAGATTTCAGATTCCTTGAGTTCGGGTTTATTTTTCAATTCTTTTATAAATCGCGTTTCCTGGCCCATAGCCACGCTCTTGTCTATGCACGTTATTATCAGGTCGGGTTTTTGCGAAACAATTTTTCCCAGTACGCCTTCGCCGCTACCCAATTGGACGTCAAAACCTTCTTTTTTTAGCTTTTCGGGCAAAGAAACCCTCTTGGTAAATTCGTTTTCTATTACAAACACCTTTTTGTCACCACTCATAAATTTACGCCCATCTTAAACTTGTTTAACTTATCTATACTAGAGAATAAACACAAAGATGTAAATGAATTTGCATTCCCTCTTTTTTGGGTTTGGGGAAAAGATAAGAATTGATCTTTCGGGGTGCACCCCGTGAAATTACTTTCTTTTTCCCGAAAATTGGATTAGCTTTAGAATTTAGGTTTTAAGGAGGGTAAATGAGATTTTTAGTAGCGGCGGCTCTGATAATTTTTCTTTCGGCGCAGGCTTTTGCGATAAGTGACATGGATATCCGCGATAATTGGGCTAAATCGATAACGGTGATAAAAAACGGTGAGTGCAAAAACGAAGCCGAGTTTGTTCGGCAAGAACTGGACTATGCGGCCACGATGCTTCTCCATGGGGAATTTGACGAGACAAGGGCATCGCTGAAAGGCGCCCTTGAAGAAGCTAAGTCCGAAAAGTGTAAAAAGGCGATTCAAAAAAATAAAACCGCGCCAAGATAAAATTTTACTTAATTTTTAATAATTGGAATACCTGATAGGGCCATTCGTATGTGCATGATATGGTTGTACTTATCGACAGTGGTGATGGCCACGGCACACCCGATACAAATAATAATTGTAAATAATAGTTACATTTTACAGTGAGGGTCAAAGGTTGTCGGTCTCCTGATTTTATAATCGTATTGTTATCAATGAGATAATAGCTTAAATATGTAAAAATGGGGAACCATATTAAGCTTTAAGTATTTGACATATCTACCATATTCTGTTAGCATCATTGCATAAGTTTAGTGAATATTAATTGGAAGAGAGGGTAGATATCGTGGGTCGGAATATTTTAGCATCGTTAAAGCGCGGTTCGACCGTGGTTTACCCCGCGCACGGCATTGGGGTGGTCGAAAAAATTGAAAAAATCAAGACAAATGGCACAACAACGTCATACTATACTATCCGGATAGATGATGCCGGAATGACAATCAAGGTGCCTGCAAAAAGGGCTTTCGAGATTGGCGTTCGTTCCGTAATCAAGGAAAGGGAAGTCAGTAAGATTCTTAAGGTATTGAAAAGCAAGAACATAGTTAAAAACGGCATGAACTGGCACAAAAGACAGAAAAGTTATATAGACAGGATAAAATCCGGTTCCGTTTACGAGCTTGCCGAGATTCTTCGCGAGTTAAGGCTCATACAGGGTAAAAAGGAACTTTCCTTCGGAGAGCAACGCATATACGACAACGTAAGACACTTGATTGTGATGGAAATTGCGGAAGCCAAAGGAATAGAAAAAATCCAGGCAAGCAAATTACTGGAAAAAGCTTTCAGTAGCTAGCCCAATTATCCTGGCGGAATTCCCGCTTAAGGAATACATAGAATGCTGACACTTCGAATAGTCTTCGTAATAATCGGTATTATCATCGGCGGAGTTCTAGGCCATTTGGGAAGTACCGGCGTACACCCAACGTTAATGCTTAAATCCGTAGTGGGTGGAATTATCTTCGGTATGGTAATTTCCTACATCATCGTGCTTGTGGAAATGAAGCTTCGCAATGTCACTTTCAAAACAATGGCGGGGGCAACAATAGGAGCTGCTATTACGCTCGTACTGGCAAACCTTGTCACGTTCTCCCTTACATCGCTTGCGCTGACGCCCTCTACCGGAAACAAGGTGCTTTTACTCTTCGTAAACATTTCCGCCGTCTATCTGGGCGCGACCGTGGGAGCACGGGCAATACAGGAGTTCGATCTTTCCATCCTAACCAGAATATTCAAAGGCCAGTCGGACCACGGATTTTCGCCAAAGGTGCTGGACACCAGCGTAATAATCGACGGACGTATTGCGGACGTATGCGACAGCGGATTCATCGACGGGGCTATTTTAATACCGACATTTGTTTTGAGGGAGATTCATCAGATAGCCGATTCAAACGACGACATCAGGCGCAACAGGGGAAGGCGCGGCCTTGACATAGTCCAGCGGCTCCAGAAAATTTCCGATGTCGATGTAAAGATCATCGAGGAAGACTTCCCTAAAATAAAAGAGGTCGATCTCAAACTCATAGCCCTAAGCCAGAAAGTGCACGCGAAGATAGTAACTAACGATTACAACCTTACAAAACTTGCCGAACTCCAGAACGTGAATGTGCTTAATCTTAATCAGCTTGCTTCGGCCACCAAGCCGGTGGTAATGCCGGGAGAAGGGATGACCTCGATGCTCGTAATAAAAGAGGGTAAGGAACCGAACCAAGGCGTGGCCTATCTGGACGATGGAACGATGGTCGTTGTAGACAATGCGCGCAAAAAGATCGGGCAAAAGATAAATATACTCGTAACCTCGGTTTTGCAGACCCCTACCGGCAGGATGATCTTCGCGAAGATAGACCAGGACAATCCAATGGCCGCAGACCACGGTTAATCGGAGCGCTTTTTGCCGTCCCAAGTTACCGCCATCGTTCCGGCGGCCGGTTTGGGAGTCCGGATGGGGAAAACTCAATCAAGGAAACAGTACATGGAACTGGCCGGAAGGCCGCTCCTTGAATGGACCCTAAACGCCCTTTCCTCCCACCAAAGCGTGGGGCGGATAATACTTGTAGTGCCGCCCGATGACGTTGCAAACGTCCGCGCCGCGTATATGGACGCCTCGAAACTCCCGAAACTGGACGCTGTGATTGAGGGAGGTGCAAAAAGGGCTGATTCCGTGCGCCAAGGGCTCATGGAAGCGTCTTCCGAATGGGTATTGATACACGACGGGGTACGCCCATTCGTAAGCGCGGATCTCATACAAAAAACCATCGACTCCGCAATGAAACATGGCGCCGCCGCCGCCGCTATTCCCGTTCGGGATACGGTAAAAAGAAAAAATGCTGCTTATCTTGCCGAATCCGTGGATCGAAACTCCCTACTGTTGGTACAAACGCCGCAGGTTTTCAGGCGGGAAGACATTTTGAACGCTTTCGAGAAACTGAAGAATGAAAAGATGGAATGGACCGACGAAACGTCTATTATGGAAAAAACCGGTACGCGCGTCGCCTGGGTTATGGGCGAGCCTGAAAATATAAAGGTAACCACTCCGGAAGATTTCAGGTTGGCGGAAAGAATAATGGGAAAGGGCCCCTAAAAGGAACCCCTTCCCTGCAAAAATCCTAACCGAGAAGCTGAAGAACTGTCTGCGGCACAAGATTGGCCTGGGCCAAAATAGCCGTGGAAGCCTGCACCAATATCTGGTTCCTCGTAAACGTTGATATTTCTTGCGCATAATCGGCGTCCCTTATCTGCGATTCCGCCGCGATAAGGTTTTCTGCGGTAATCGACAGGTTCGCGATCGTATGTACGAGCCTGTTTTGAACGGCGCCTAACCGTCCGCGTCCGTCTGTAACCGTTGCTATCGCGGTGTCGAGCCTGCTCAACGCACTGAGCGCGCCCTCAACCGAGGTAACGCTGAGGTTTTCGATGGCAAGACCTGTCGAAGTGATAGCTGTCAGGTCCACCTCTGTATTCAGGTTGATCCTGTCGTTGGCCGTTGCCTGTATGCCGACCTGGATAACCACCGATCCCCCTCCGCTGGATAGGGAGCCGTTGACAAGTGCCTGACCGTTAAACTCGGCAGTTGCGGAGATACGGTCGATTTCGTCGCGCAGAGCGGCGAATTCGCGCTCTATCGTCGCTCGTTCGGTCGCGCCTACCGTACCGGTGGCAGACTGCGAAGCTAGTTCCCTCATTCTGACCAGAATCGAGGACTGCTCGGACAGCGCGCCTTCAGCCGTGTTGATAAGGCTGATACCGTCATTTGCGTTCCTGTTGGCCTGGTTGAGCGACCTGATGTCGGCGCGCAAGGCCTCGGAAATCGCCAGGCCCGCCGCGTCATCGGCGCCCCTGTTTACTCTCAGTCCTGAAGAAAGCTTTTCTAGCGATGCTCCCAACTGTGAGTTGTTGTTTCCCAGGTGCCTCTGTGCGGACACCGAGAAAAGGTTATTGTAAATTCTTAAAGCCATTTTTTATCCTCCTTGAATAATAAGCTTCCCTGCTGTTGGCCGTGATTTTCGCGCCCCGTTGCAGGTAGAGACACGCGGCCTGGTTTCCGGCTGACGCAGCCGAAAATGGAACCTGTCAATCAAGTTGCAGAGCTATGTCATCCATTCCTCCTTAAGTTGCAGGGCCGTCGCCTGACCCACTTTCCCGGTACGGACGCACCGGTATCGCTTCCATGGCATTCGGCCTCAAGGTTAATGTTACGGAAACGCAGTTTTTCCGCTTAACGCCGCTATTCGGGAGTCAAGGCGGAAAACACGATATCCGCAATCGGATTATCGAAAAAAGGTTCCGCACTGGCGTAAAAGCCTTGCGCTTTCCTTCGATTTTTTCCTTTTGCGAACGGACTTATCCTACGTTTCAATATTTATCCCTTACTTTTATCCTTTTTATCTTTTACCCTTGGTCTCCTAACTTATCGATTTTTTGGGAAAATCACATAAGGGTTTTTTTGCGCTGTGAATTATT
>SDBV01004543.1_pt1 | contig 19900 bp, 20 predicted proteins | sample 2277081 | NCBI WGS metagenome assembly SDBV01 (sample SAMN10402039, study PRJNA504765) | marine sediment metagenome | isolation source: marine sediment core GS10_PC15, 223 cmbsf | place: Arctic Ocean: Southern Knipovich Ridge | collected 2010 | reverse complement strand
ATACGAACCCAATACGAACCCAATTCGAACCCAATACGAACCCAATACGAACCCAATACGGACCCAATCCAAACCCAATTTCAACACACAAAAAAAGGCGACAGCCGAAACCGTCGCCTATAAATATTCACAATATAGTTTTGATCTTACTGAGTTACCTCAGCCGGGTCCTGGCCCTCTTCGATCGCGGTTATCTTATTCACTCTCCGCTGATGCCTGCCGCCGCTAAATTCCGTAGTAAGCCATATCTCGACGATCTTGCGAAGCGCCGTCGCCCCCAGCAGATCGCCGCTGAGGCAAAGTACGTTAGCGTCATTATGCTGGCGCGATATCTGGGCATTGAGTTCATCGTAACACAGAGCCGCTCTTACACCGTTTATCTTGTTGGCGACTATACTCATGCCGATACCGGTCCCGCAGACGAGTATCGCCCTGTCAGCGGCATTGTCCGACACCGCTTTGGCGGCCAGGTACGCAACATCCGGATAATCAACCGGTCGGTCCTCGGTACTGCCAAAATCCACACACTCATGGTTGAGCTGTGAAATAATGGCCTTGACCTCCTGGATCGCCTTTACGCCGCGATGGTCATTTGCTACTGCTACTTTCATCGAAAATCTCATTCAATCTTGTTATCAAAGCTTTTTCAATGTGCTCGGCACATTGACCGTAAATCTTCGCGTCGCCTCCTATGGGGTCGTAAACATCGCGTCCCTCATCGAGAAGCCGACACATATCGCCCGCCCCGGAACTTATATACCCTATACTTTTGCGGTGGTTCGCTGCCATCACAAATATATGATCACACTCATCAAGCTCTACCGCCGACGCCGCTTTGCTTAGATGTGCGCTGATATCCATGCCTTTTTTACGGCATACCTCGACAGCTTCAAAACTGGCGCCCATATTTGGAGCAGCCATCACACCCGCGGAACTTATTATATAACCATTGGCGGGCAGCGCGTCAATAGCGCAATTTAATTTTTCAGACATTTTTTTTCGACATAACGCTTCCGCCATCGGACTCCGACAAATATTGCCGGTGCAGATAAAAGCAATCCTTATGGTCGAATCTTGCTCGATCTGCTCTTTGCTCACTGCGCCTTCACGGAGGATTTCAAGGCCGAAATTGGTTATTTTTACGATTGTACTGTTTATTTTATGGGAAATTACACTGGAATCGGTGGTTGGAGCGATGACCATATCGATCTTGCCGTCAAAGTATTTCATGACCTCGGCGGCGGTGACTGCGGGCGGCTTGCCTGCTGGGTTGGCACTTGGTGCTACGACAGGTGCTGTCACAAAGCCCAAAAGTGCGGTAGCGACCGGATTATCCGGACAGCGGATGCCAATCGTATTGTCAGAATAGAGCAGAGCGAATGCGTCGGGGTTTATCCTGCTTTGCAGTTGGGAAATCGACTGTTTCGAAAGCTCAAAAATAAGCGTTAGCGGCCCGGGAAGCGCGTTTTGTATGAGTTTGCGGCCACGTGGCGGTATGAACGGGACGTAGGTATAAATATCGGCTGGGCTGGCGAGGTGGAGAGTGTAAGGCTTGTCGTTGGATCTTGCTTTTAGCTCGTTTAAGTGGGCAATGGAATCGCTGTGGGCGCGGCAAGCGATGCCGTAGACGGTTTCGGTTGGAAAGGCGACTAAGCCGCCACAGTCGATGATCCTGGCGGCGGATCTGAGGAGATCGGCGTCGCTGGGGGTGCCGGTTAAAGTTATAAGTTGCGTATTCATAAGATGTAATAATATAAGGGATTTGGAGCCGAGCGTCAAGGTCGGGATCGTTGGGGGGGCTGGGTTTTGGAAACTGCGAAAGATTTGTGTTGGCTTGGCGATGAAAATGTGTATAATGCCGCTTTCGCCGTACGCTAATACACTGCGGGGTGTAGCTCAGTTTGGCAGAGCGCCTGGTTTGGGACCAGGAGGTCGTAGGTTCAAGTCCTGTCACCCCGATTATCTTCAGATAAGTAAGCTGGGGGGAGGTTTGTATGCAGGTTCCGCTTCCGTTGGTCGCTGGGGCAATCGATAATTGGGTTTGGATCGGGTCCGTATTGGGTTCGTATTGGGTTCGAATTGGGTTCGAATTGGGTTCGTATTGGGTTCGTATTGGGTTCGTTTTTGGGGTGGTGGTTTCGGTGTGATCTGTTGTAATTCCTTGTTATTTCGTGAGTTAAGGTGTAGGCTTGGTTGTTGAAATTGGGTTCGTTTCGCGAAATAAGGTTTTTTTGTAATCGTAAGGATTCCCGAAAAAAGCTCCGCGCTCCCTTCGGCTATGCTCAGGGCAGGCAAATGGGTTTTGGGGGTTTTGAAAAAATTGGCTTTAATTGGCTTTAATTGGGTTCGTTTGGGTTCGTTTCTTTTTCGAAGAAGAGCGTCGTAAACCTTTCTACAGCAGTTACTTGCAACACTTTTGACTCCTTGAAATTGGGTTCGTTTTCCATAAAAAAGTTTTTTCGAATTTGCGGGTTCTCCCAATAAAAGCGAGGTTTTTGTGGTTCTTTTGCTCCCCTGCGGCGTTGCCTGTCTTAAAAAAAGGGACAGGTACAACCCGGCCTTTGGCCGGAACGTAGCCAGTCCCAGTTTTTGCAACCTTCGGTTGCCAGACAGACAAATGCCTTGCTGGAAACCAAAACTCCTCACAAAAAGAGTTAGGATGTAAGTCCATAAATATATAATTTTAAGTATCATTATTATATCCTGATTGTTATGTGTGCATTATACTTCTTTCCGTGTTTGATGTCAATAGGATTCTTTGGAATATGAAGAAAAATTGTATTTAGGGGATAGGGGCTTGGGGATAGGGGTTAGGGGTTAGGGGTGGATTTATAGTTTTTAGTCTTTGGTTCCCTGCCTAAAGCATGCTGGGACAAGCTTTAGTTTTTAGTTGTGGAATATTGCTGTTTTAAGGCGAAAAATGAGGGAGCAGGCCGTTGGCCTGAGAGGGTATAGGGACTAAGGATTAGGGGTTATTGCAGGTGGTTTGTGGGAAGTATCTCGAGCAGGTCCTTTCTGCTTATGATACCTACGATGCGGCCGTTATCGACTATAGGCACTCTTCTAAATGCGCTCTCCATGAGGCACTGGCAGATATCACTTAAACTGTCGTTTATGTCAAAGGTTACTACGTCTGTGCTCATAATTGATCGTACGGTATTGCCAGGGCTGTTTGAATCATATTCCATTGTCTGGAAGTGGTGAACAATTTTTAGAATATCTCTCTGATACGATCCCGATCGGTCTCATTTTTTGGTCAACGACCGGCAGGCCGGTAACATTGTGTTTGATCAGCATGCGAACAGTTTCAAGGAGAGTGGTTTCCTCGGTAATCGTAACCAGATCGGTTGACATTATCTCGGCAAGTTCTGGCATTGCTTGTCCTTTCAGACGAAACTTTTAAAGAGATATTACCTATGTTTATATGTCGGCTAATAAAGGTGAATGCTTGAAAAAACGATTTTTTAGCGGTTATTTTGCCCCCCTGCGGCGTTGCTGGCCAGTCGTCCATCGCTCGACGTACCACTCGTACTACTTCACTTGGACGCAGACCGGCGCCTTGCAGGGAACCAAAATTCCTCACAAAAAAGGGTTTAGAGGGGTGGAATTCTACTTTTTTTACTACTTTTTGAACCACGAAGAACCACCAAGGACAGAAACAGATCATAATATTTCGACCACTAACAGAATGAAGGGCACGAAAGGATAGGAAGAAAACAAACTGCTGGAACCACGAATTAACACCAATGAACACGAATAATGGGCGAAAAGTGAGGGGGGAGGGGTAGTTTTTAGTCTTTAGTTGTGGAATTTTCTGTCTTAAATACGGATGGTTCGGCTTCGCTCACTGCAGGCAAGTTTTTGGGTTTTTACTTATTTTTTTGTTTACATTGTAGTGGTTGTGGGTTATTTTGGTGTAGGAATGGGTTCTACTTCGCTGCTGTGCAGCTTCGAAGAATCTTCGATTGGTCCCGGCGTCGCTGAAAGCTATGCCGCGGTAAATAAGGTGAAGCGGTCTTAAAAGGCTCCTGACCACTTAAATTCGCCTAATTATGCCCAAATGAATCGTTTGATTTGACAAATTGCGATTAAAAAGTTAATATACCACACAGTTTCAAAAACATATACACACAGGAGATAGTATGAAAGCTTTCAATTGGAATGTTGTAATATGCGGTAATTGGAACAGAGCAATACTAACACCAGAATGGATAGCTAAGAAGTTATTTGGATTACAGAAAGGTACTCCTATAGAGGTGCTGATACCTATTAATGTGCTAGCGCCAACAAGGGTTAGATATGGTGGTTTTGTTGTTGTAGCAGACGATGATTTTTTGGAAATCAAAACTGAAAAACAAGAGTTTGGGGGTTTAGTTGAAGCGATGAAATTGGGAATTAGAGCAATGACTGAATTACCTGTAACACCATTTTCTGCTGCTGGTTATAATATTAGATATGAATTAGATTCGCCAGAGGAACCAGTTTATGATAAGATACTTTCAGAAGTAGACACATGGCTTTCTACCAATGAATATGATATAGAAACACAGACCATAACGAGAAGTGTTAAACCCAAAGAGGGAGATTTTGTTGAAGGTATTATTAATTTCACAGGGAGCATAGTTGGCAGTAAAGTTGTAATTAATATCAACTTTCATCGTTCCTCATCTGAGGATAAGGATTTGCAGAAATGGCTTAGCATTACTGAGGATAAAATACAAGAAGAAGTAGGTAAGTTGTTGTTAGGCATACTTGAGATAAAATTGGAGAACCCTTAAAGTGAATAAGACAAACAAGACTAATACTAAAAGTGATGACAATATTAACTATCAGAGTGCGAAGACAGTGATTTCAGATATATCATTACAAACTAATATGTCTACTAACATCCCACGTTTGACATCAGTTTATAATCTGAATGATGCTGTTGAAATCCGTATAACTCCTGGTTCACCTAAAAAAATAAACACAGAAACTGACTTATAATTAGTTTTTTGAATTATGACAAGCGAAACTTCCTTAACTCAATCATTTCCTGAAATCCCAAAAATACTCATACCTACTCATTGGACATATGAACCAATTGATGAAAATGAGTTTTTTTTAAGACAGGGTGACATCATCATGCTTCCTGACAAAGATTCGACAGAAAAGTTTTTTGGTGAAAAACATATTTTTGCACAACCAATCTATTCAGCTTTTATCGTTACAACGCAGGATTGTGATTTAGTTATTCGACCCGAGGGGCATTGGGATGCTGATTATATTAATTTGGCGGGTATTGTCCCGATTTCTTCTGTGTTGAGCGATTTGCTTGATTTTTCTGGCAACAAAATATTACCTTATGTCTACACAAAAAAAACCAAGGAGCATGCAAAATCCTTGTTGAAAAGGATTTTCAACCAAAATGCCTGGAAAATTGGCCTCTTTTACATTCATCCTGATGATGCTATCAAGATAGGGGAACCATCAGTTGCACTTTTGAGAGTGACATCAACGTTACATTTAACGAAAAACACTTATGAAAAATTACAAAAATTTAGAGTTGGTAGGTTATCTGGCATTTTTCGGGCAAAACTTGGGTGGACCGTAGGAAATCTCTATTCGCGTGTTGGCACTCCTGATTGGGGTGACATAAACGCAGAGGATAAAGAAATAACTAAAACTGAAATTGACAAACTCTTATCTAGTGAGGAATATGTGTGGGTTGATAAACAGAACATTGACGCAGCAAGAAAAGCTGGAGTCGAACTTGATCAGATAGAAAAGGAAAATATAGAAAGCACTATTAGTCAGTATAAACCTTTATCTTATCATTTACAAGTATCTAATAGGGTGGCAAGTTTAATAAAAAAATATTTTCCTTCTATTGAAGTTGAAGATGTGGACAATTTCAAGAAAATTCTATATGCTGATCCCACTTTTAAGGCTATAAGAAAAAAGGGTTAATGTTGGATGGAGGTGTATGGAACACAGAGGGGCAAATAGTTTTTAGTTTTAGTTAGGGAATTGAGATGAAAGAGATTATAGCATTGCTATGGGCAATATGTATTGTCGTGGTAGCGATATACCTCCACGTTAATAGCAATCTGAGCAAGGCTTCAACGAGTTTACTTTTCACTCTGGCAATTATAGGCGGGTTAGCAATCGCGAATTACAACTTGCTGAAGAAATTCAAAGGTTTAGGCGTGGAGGTTGAGACTGCTCGCGAGGAGATCGACTTCGCAAAGGGAGAAGCCCTGTCTGATATTGAAAAGGAAGTTGCAGAACATAAAGAATCAATCGCAATGCTCATTCGTACAGGAAATGAATTGAGCAAGACACTCGAAGGCCAGAAAACCGTTGTTACAGCGATGATTGACAAGGCGCAGTCTCTAGAATCCCAGTTGAAGGAACATGAGATACAACTGGAAGATTCGAAAGGGCAAATCGTCCTCGCCCATCGCAATTCTCAGGCGATTTTCAACGCAACAAAAGAGCTTTCGTTAATTCTCACGCGGATTACATACATTCAAGCGCAAACAAAGAATGAGCTTGGCAACTCAGCCCGTTTGCAGAAAGCGACTAAGCTTATTGAAAAGGACATCAACCGAGTCCTTCAACTAATGATTCCAGACGCAGGGGAACAGAGCGCATTTGTCCAAGAACTGACAACTGCACTGCCCAATCGCTAGAGAAGAGTGGGCCAGTCCCCGTTTTTGTCCGTACATTTTATTTGTCAAATGCTTCATCAAATACGACATTCGACGGGGCGAAGTCTATGCTTTTTACGAAGTCGCATGCTTCTGTTGCTCCTGCCTTTCTGTCCATTCCGCAGTCTTTTTTAGTTTTTAGTTTTTGGTTTTTAGTTAACTGCATGGATACGGGCTTGGGCGGGTATGACCCGTCTTCATTGACACTACGCCGCGGCAGGCAAATGGGGGAGGTTGATTGAAATTGTTGGGTTATTTCTGTGATTGCCGGAAAAAAAGGGACAGGTTCAACCTGCCTTTGGCAGAACGTAACCAGTCCCAGTTTTTCCTGCGTTTGCGTTAGACAATTCCGGTGGGCATGGCCCACCCTACCGCTTGGTATTTGTGCGATGTTTATATTAGTGAGTCCGGGTGTTCGAGGTGTTTTTTTATTGTGTCGAGGAACTGTGCGGCGTCTGCTCCGTTTGCTATTCTGTGGTCGACGGATATTGTCATGTTCATGAACTTTGCGTTTTTGAGGTCCCTGCCTTCGTATACGGGTACGCCTTTTATTTGTCCTATTCCGATGACGCTGCACTGGCCGGGGATGACGATGGGTATGAAAGAATCGATTCCGAATGCGCCGAGGTTGCTCAGTGAGATGCAGCTACCTTCGAGGTTGTCTGGTGTGAGTTTTCCGGCTTGGGCCTTTGCGATGAGTTGGTGGGTGTCAGAGGCGATCTCATTTAAGGATTTGGTGTCGGCATCTTTTATGACGGGGGCTACGATGTCGCTGCCGACTGCGACGGCAAAGCCGATGTTAATGCTGGCGGCGAGGGTTACGCAGTCGCCTGTTAAGTGGCCGGACATTACGGGGAACTGGTCGAAGGAGATTGCAATTGCGCGAATGATCATGTCGTTGAAGGTGATATCCGGGGCGTCTGCGGCGGATGGATCCTGGTTTAGCTGCTGTCTGAACTCGACGGCGTCGGTTACATCGGCTGCGGCGGTGAGGTAGAAACATGGGATGTGACGTTTTGACCGGAGCATTCGCTGGCCGGTGATGCGCTGGAGCCTGCTTAGCTTGTAAGTACCGCCTGGTTTGATATCGGTAGTTTCATCTGAGGCTGAGGAGGCAGCGGCGGTTTGGAGATCGGCTGAGCTTGATACAGATATTTGCGGAAAGATAGCTTCGGAGTCAGTGGCGGCTTGGAGGGGGCTAATCAGCAGTGAATCAATGTAGCCGGAGTCGAGCTCCTCATGCAAGTCGCCGATGATCATTATCGGGGCGTCGACGGGGACGGTTTGGTCGCCCTCTACGAGTATCTTTTTTACGTGTCCGGAAAGCGGGGATTCCAACTGGAGAGTCGCCTTGTCGGTTTCTATCTCGAATATGTTGTCGCCCTGCCGGATCGCGTCGCCCTCTTCGATGAAAATATCGACGATTGTGCCTTCCTGCATGCTCTGGCCAAGTTTTGGGAGCCTGATTTCCTTTGCCATTTACTTTTCCTGATAAATCCGCTTTATTTGAACAAGTATTTTATTATACCAGTAGATGCTGCGGTTTCAAGCAATAATAGCGAGTCCGGGGCATATCATTGGCGATATGGCTGTAAATCGGCGTTTTTTTTGCGAATATCGCGTATCGGGATGGAAATTTGGTTTGAATTATGTAGAGGTCGTACCTTTATGGTCGAATACCCTTAATAGGATGATGAACGTCTGCGCTTGCTTGGTATCCGTATAATATGGCATTAGAAACTGAAATTAAATCATCGGCATCGGTCGAATTGCAAAGCGGGGCCGATGGTGAGGCTGTTCTGCGAGTGGCTGGTCGTCTGGACTCGCAAGGTACGGCCGATATCTGGCGGAAGACGCTGCGGTTACTGCGGGCGAGCAATAGCGGTCGTGTCGTCGTCGATGCCGCCGGTGTTGAGTATTGTGACGGGTGCGGATTAGGGCTGTTGTTGGAGGTGTCGCTTCTTGGGAAGGAGAAGGGGTTCGAGGTTGAGGTTGTCGGGCTTAAAGCGGAGTTTCAGAATCTGCTGGACATGTTCAATGCCACCAAATTCGTTAAGGCAAAAACCGAAGTAAAACATATTAAAGTTGCCGAGGAGGTCGGGCGGGCGGCTGTTCATCTAATGGACGATATTCGCGAACAGGTCTGCTTTATCGGTGAATTGTGCGCCGCTTCGATAAATGCGCTCCGGCATCCGATGCAGATCCGGTGGAAAGATATGATGCTGGCGATCGAACAGGCAGGTGCCAATGGAGTTGGTATCATTATTTTGATCGGGTTTCTTTTCGGGCTAATTATGGCTTTTAGTTCGGCGATGCCTTTGCGGCAGTTCGGGGCGGAGATATATGTTTCGGATCTGGCAGCGATAGCGCTTGTGCGGGTGCTCGGTCCGTTTATGACGGCGATCATCCTGGCTGGGCGGACGGGGTCATCTTTTGCGGCGGAGCTTGGGACGATGAAGATCAACGACGAGATCGATGCGCTGGCGACTATGGGACTGGATCCTGTGCGGTTCCTCGTTATACCGCGAGTTTTTGCTACGACGTTAATATCGCCTTTGCTGGCAATACTGGCTATCCTTGCCGGGCTTGTCGGGACGGCTACGGTGATACTGTCGTTAGGGTATTCGATGGTTACATTTGCCGGGCATGTTTTCATGTCGATAGATGCCGGAGATCTGATCGGTGGGCTGTTTAAGGCTTTGGTATACGGATGGATGATAGGATCCATCGGGTGCCTGCGGGGTTTGAAAACTGAAACGGGTGCGAGTGCGGTTGGGATATCGACGACGCGAGCGGTGGTGTGCAGTATTATCATGGTCGTCGTAGCTGAAGGAGTTTTTGCGGTGGTTTACTACTGCCTGGGTATTTGATATGGAAGCGAAGGAAAACAAAATAATAAGCGTTAAGAATTTTACCGCGTCATACGGTGAGACGGTGATTCTTGACAATATATCCTTCGACGTTAATCACGGTGAGGTGTTCGTCATTCTCGGCGGTTCCGGGTGCGGCAAGAGTACACTGCTGAAACATATGATCGGTCTGTATGAACCGGCTGTGGGCGAGATAATTATCGATGGCGATGACATAGTCGGCGCAGAAGGCGATGTTCGGAAGAAGATACTCAACAAGATCGGCGTTATGTTCCAGAGCGGAGCACTGTTCGGGTCGATGACGCTGCTGGAAAATGTTCGACTGGAACTGGAAGAATATACCGACCTGCCGAAAGAGGCGATGGACCTTATCGCTATGATGAAGCTTGAGCTGGTGGGTTTGCGTGAATTCGCCGATTATATGCCGTCGGAGCTTAGCGGCGGGATGCAGAAGCGAGCGGCTATCGCACGGGCGATGGTGATGGACCCGAAGATATTGTTCCTGGATGAGCCAAGCGCGGGGCTGGACCCGGTGACGTCGGCGGATCTGGATCAGTTGATCGTGAACCTGGCGAGGAGTCTTAAGATGACGTTTGTGATCGTAACGCATGAACTGCCGAGCGTTTTTGCGGTGGCTGATACCGTGATAATGCTTGAAAAACAGGTAAAGCGGATCGTGGCGAAAGGGACCCCGGATGAGCTTCAGAGCAACGAAGAAAATCCGTGGGTCTGGCAATTCTTCCACAGGTCTGTTAATATAAAAGCAGGTGACAAACTCCATGCCGTACTGGACGGCGAGGAGATCGACGAAGATAATTTATCGGAACCGACAGAATGAGTACTAAAGCAAATCATTTCAAAATAGGCGTCTTTATTATAAGTACGATCGTCTTAGTGGTCGTGTGTATTATCGTGCTGAGTGCGGGCGCATTGACACGCGATGTAGTAGCGATGGAGACCTATATTGACGAATCCGTTCAGGGGTTGAGCGTCGGGTCGCCGGTGAAAAGACGCGGCGTCCAGATCGGTTCAGTAAAAACGATATCCTTCGTCTCACAGGAATATACAAGAAGCCTGACTCAGGCGGAATTCGACAGGTACAGCAAATACGTCATGGTAACTATGGCGATCGACCGGAGCGCTTTTCCGGACATCGTGGGTAAATATGACGAGCTTGCAAAAAAGAGGATCGAACAATGGATACATAAAACCGGTCTCCGATTTAAGCTCTCATACGAGGGCATAACCGGTATTGCCTACATCGAGGTCGATTACGTTGACCCGGAACGATTTCCGCCTGTGGCACTGGCATGGGAGCCGGATAACCTTTATATACCGTCTGCGCCGAGCCTGTTCGCGAATTTTACACAGTCGCTTGACTCTATTTTCCAGGTGCTTGACCGGATCGATTTCGTAGGCGGCGCCGAGTCAATGAAACAGGCGTTTACAACCTTTGACCAAGCGGTAAAAGACATACAGGTCGAAGAGTTGCGACAGGAAATGTTAGGACTCATGACCGAGTTGAGGGAAACGAATCAAGCGGTGCTTGCAATGGTAGCCCAGCCCGAAGAGATCCCAAAGCCCATTCGTATCCCGGAGACAGTAGCACGGCTTGACAAGATGCTTGCGAGGATGGATAAATTCGTAATGAATCAGGAATCGGAGTTGTACGAGATCATAACCAATATCAGAGAGGCTACGGAAAATTTGCGTGACTTGACGGAATCCGCTAAGGAATACCCGTCGCAGTTTATCTTTGGAGCCCCGCCCACCCGTTCGGAGACCGAAAAATGAGAAATCACAGAAATCATCTTATAGAACTCGTTAGTATCTGCGTGCTTGTTAGTGTGCTCTGCTCAGGCTGCATGGACTTTCAGAGTGCGAACCTGGAAAAACAGCGTTATCTGCTCAGTGCCCGGCGTCAAGGCGATGAAGACGGAGCGGCTGGTAAGTTGGTGGTGAAGGTGCGGAGATTTCATATCTCCAGCAGGTTCTCGGGCAAGTCACTGACTTATCGAACGGGTGAGGTTAGTTACAAGACCGACTTTTATAACGAGTTCCTTACGTCGCCCGCATCGAACATAACCGAGGAGACCACTAAGTGGCTTGGGCGAAGCGGGGTCTTTGCAGACGTCGCCGGTGTAACAAGTACCGCCCAAGCCGATCTGCTCCTGGAAGGTACGGTAGCCAGTCTTTATGGAGACTACAGCGCCGAAGATGCGCCGCGGGCGGTCATGGAGATCCGGTTCGTTCTGCTCGATAACGAAGGAGCCATACAATTTCGCAAAAGCTACCCGGCAAGTGTAGAATTGGGGGCAAACACGCCGGATGAACTGATCAAGGGACTCAGCGGCTGTCTTGAAGAGATACTGACCAACCTCGAAAACGACCTGCGAGGAACTTATGGGCATATGCCCAAACCTTAAGTACTAACACTTCAGAGAATTGCTCCACCGCCCGCAAAGGATGGCGAAGTATTTCCTGTAGCTACAATTCAAATTCGGTGATCATAGGCAAATGATCTGATGCCACTTTGGTTAAGGGTGTGCGTATGACGTTTGCATTTTTGACTTTTTTTTCAAGATCAGTAGAGATGAAAATGTAGTCTATTTTCCTGCCAGAGCCAACCGTATCAGCTGGTCCGGTCCCTGCGATCTCAAATGAGGATTTAAGTTTATCGAGGATGATGGCTGCCGGTTTGGATCTATCCGAATTACTTGCTTCAGGTGGCGGACAGTTAAAGTCACCCGCAAGTATAACAGGGGGCGGGATGTTGGAAATGATGGCAATTATATCTTGTGCCTGATTTACCCGTACTTCGGTTTTCCGATGGTCGAGGTGTGTTGCGAGAAAGGTATATTCGATCTTTCCGATGGTTACCGTTGCCGCCAGACATGCTCGCGTTTCAGAACCCGTCGGAGTAACGAGATCGTGGTTGCTGGTTTTTTTTATTGGATATCTGCTGAGGATGGCGTTGCCATAAAGATTTGGGTTTTCTTCCGAGCCAAGTGAAAGTGCAGGGCCGAAGACGTAATGCATTTCCAGTGATTCTGCGAGGTATTTGGCCTGGTTAACAAAGTTGCTTCGCGGACCGAAATTGTTATCGACTTCGTTTAGGCATATCAGGTCGGCTTTAGCTTGATCAATTACACCTGCAATGCGGTTAAGGTCGAGTTTGCCATCGATTCCCTGCCCATGGTGGATATTGTATGTCATTACGGTAAGGTTCGTATTGCTTGCACAGCCCGCGAGAATCAGTAGTAGTGCCATTAATATGATCTGTGTACGCATTTTCTGTCCTTTGTGACGTTATTTATCGAAGAGCGGGCGTGACGTATATGTATCGTTATTGTTATAACTGGGATTTCCCATATAACCTTATATATTTCAGCTCAGCTTGCGCCACTGAGCCTCTTTTTCAATAGAATATCAAATCTGTCTCGAAAACTCAAGCTTTCTAACTTTATTTTGAAACTGTTTCAGCCACAATAATAGCAAAAAAACGAATTTGGCCACTGATTATCGTTTCTTTGATGGAATATGGTGGGATGGGGGTAATTTGCTGTATCGTGGAGTTTTTGGTGCGATATTGAGTTTTTGCTTGCATTTTTGGGGTCGTTTATGGTACTATGATTGTAACTTTATAGGAGGAGTTTACAGGCATTTTTCGTGGAATAATGCTGTTCGAAAAGGGGCATGGAGGCTTTGTAGGGTGTTAGCTGGAGCTTTCGGTGGGTAAGGTGATGAAAACAATCCTTTCGTTTGCTGTGATTATCTGTATGTACGCGCCTTGCGTTTTGGCTGTGGATACTAACCCACCTACGCCCGATCCGGCGACATTTGCGAGCGGGCCTACGGCGATCAGCGAAACCGAGATAACAATGACCGCCACTTTAGGGACGGATCCGAACACTCCGATCGAGTATTACTTTGCCTGTGTCGCAGGGGGCGGCAACGATAGGATTTGGCAAATCGATCCGAGCTATACGGACAGCGGGCTCAGTCCTGTTACGCTATATGCATACACCGTGCAAATGCGCGATGTCATTGGTAACACAGGAGCAGCTTCTGCGCCGCCAAGCAGTGCAACAACTCTGGACACGACCCCACCAACACCTGATCCTGCTACTTTTGCGACGGGGCCTATGGCGATCAGTGAAACGGAAATAACTATGAGCGCCACTTTAGGTACGGATCTCAGCGGGTCGGTGGAGTACTACTTTGCGTGTGTTGCCGGCGGCGGCAACGACAGGGACTGGAGTATCGACCCGAACTATACGGACAGCGGGCTAACTCCGGATACTTTGTATGACTATACGGTACAGATGCGGGATTCTGTCAGCAATGTTACCGGCACAACTTCAGCGTCGGCGACAACCGATCCGGATATCGACCCGCCATCACCTGACCCTGCCAGCTTTGCGACTGCGCCTACGGCAACCGGCGAAACATCGATAACAATGACCGCTGCGCTTGGTTCGGATCTATTGAGTGAACCGGTTGAGTATCTCTTTATCGAAACTACGGGCAACCCCGGCGCTACGAGCAGCATCTGGCAGGCGGGGGTGAGCCATACTGATACGGGGCTTGACCCGAATACTCTATACACCTACATTGTACAGATGCGGGATTCGGTCGGCAATGTTACCGGCACAACTTCTGCTTCTGCGACGACCGATCCGGATACCACAGCTCCAACGCCTGACCCTGCTGATTTTGCGACCGCACCTACGGCGCTCAGCGAAACAGAGATAACCATGACGGCAACTACAGGCTCGGAAGCTTTTAACGGGCCGGTCGAATATCTCTTTACAGAGACAACCGGCAATCCCGGAGCAACGAGCAGCGTCTGGCAGATATCGGAAATTTATAATGATACCGGGCTAAGTCCGGATACTTTGTATGACTATACAGTGCAGATGAGAGATGCCCTGGGTAATCTTACGGCTACGACTTCCGCATCGGCGACGACCGATCCTGATACGGCACCACCAACGCCTGACCCCGCTGCATTTGTGACAGCGCCTACGGCGACCAGTGAAACGGAGATAACTATGACCGCCGCTACGGGTTCCGATATATTCAGCGAGCCGGTAGAGTATTATTTCGCTGAGACATCCGGCAACACAGGCGGCAGCGACAGCGGCTGGCAGAGCGACCCGAACTATGCGGACAGCGAGCTCGATCCTGTTACGCAATATGCATATACCGTGCAAATGCGCGATGCTCTCGGCAACACAGGCACGGCCTCGGCGCCGCCAAGCAATGCTACAACTCTGGACACTACCCCGCCAACGCCAACCACTGCGTCATTTGCTACGATGCCTGTAGCGATGGGCGAAACAGAGATCAATATGGTTGCAACTGCGGGGGCGGATATAAGCGGGCCGGTGCAATATTACTTCGACGAGATATCCGGTAACCCCGGCGGCAGCGACAGCGGCTGGGTAACTGATCCAGACTATACGGATACGGCACTGAGTCCCAACGTCCAGTATATTTATACGGTGCAAATGAGGGACAGTTTCGACAATACAGGCAATGCCTCCGGGCCGGCTTCGGCGACGACAGATGCTTCATTTCTTCACGCGATCTCCGGTTATGTCCTGGACACTTTTGACGGGGCGCCGGTTCCTGACGTACTGGTCTCTGCAAGTGTTGGCGGCGGCGCGAGTGTAACCGCCTCAGACGGCTTTTATTCATTGTTGGTTCCGGAAGGATTTAGCGGCAGCGTTACGCCGATGAAGGCAGGCTCATATTACCATCAATTCACTCCGGATGAGCGAACCTATAGCAATGTTACTTCCAACATAGCAAACGAGGATTACGATGGCGACAGGTTGGGCCCTTACAATGTCAACTATTTCACGGAATTATTTGATTCGGCGGATAACGATCTTAGCTACCAGATGTTTACATTTGTTCCGAGTGATTCGAGAAGTTACTACCTGCTTTGTGTCGATGACATTACAGATTTCCCGACCGATCCGAGCGGCGGTGCGACATTATCTCTTGCTGACAATAGTTTTCAGCAGGTCAATCTGGTCGGCGGCCTGAAAGTAAAAATCTACGGTCACTCTTACGGATCATTTATGGTCGGCAGTAACGGCTATATCACATTTGATTCCGGCGATACCAATGAACTCGAAGCCGTAACCGACCACTTCAGCCAGAAACGGATATCCGGATTATTTATCGACCTGAATCCGCCTGCAACCGGTACGGTTAGCTGGCAGCAATTATCCGATAGAGCGGTTGTGACATTTGAAAACGTGTCCGAACAAGGCATTACAAATTCAAACAACTTCCAGGTAGAGATGTTCTTTGACGGTACGATCATACTTTCATATCTGAATATTGACGCCCAATACGGACTTGCGGGATTGTCAGCCGGCTATGGTAAACCGACCGATTACGCCGAACGCGCTCTTTCGGGCTACCATATATGTGCCGATATTGACGCGGACTATAAAGTCGGCATTGCGGACTTTGCGGCCATGGCAATGTACTGGCTTGACCCGGCTTGCTCTGATTCGATCGAATGCAAAGTCAGCGACCTTGACCGCAGCGGCGAAATTGATGCGGCTGATCTATACCACTTTATGGGGTACTGGCTCGACGAAAAATCTCTTCCGCCGCCATTAACGATCAAAGAAATATTTTACAGCCAAGCTGCAAATGACGGACGGATGTGGGGCAATAACAGCGGTGTCCTGGGTACCAACAACTATGATTTAACCGACAAGGCGCTGGTGATGGGGGGTAGGATAGGTTATGGATATCGCTCCATAGTTTCCTTCGACACCTCATCTTTGCCGGATATTTGTACGATATCGTCCGTTGCCCTGAAACTTACCTGCGGAAGAGAATTTGGAACGGATCCATTTGCACAGGGAAGTTGGGCGGGGGCAAGTTACATTGATATAGCAACTCCGTCCTTTGCAAACATTGGCCTGGACACCGATGACTGGGATGAGCCTGCCGATGCTTATGATATTGCGACATTTGACGTCACAGCATCACCTCCTCCCGGAGAAACGATGACCTCAACCGACTTTAACATCGCGGGCCTGACAAATATCAGTAAAACCGGTACCACTCAACTGAGACTCGGGTTTGCCAATCTATATGGCACCGAACACAGCTACCGCGGTTTCTATTCGGGTGAAGCCAGTGAAAACTACGCTCCGAAACTTATTATTCAATACCTGATAACACCACCGCAATAATTCAAATACAACGGCAAGGCATATCTCTATTGACTGAACGATGGGGAAAGTGTGGGATCCGGGGATTTTCATCGCGGCTATTTGGAAAGATATGAGTGTTTACGGCATGCGACTGTTGTAATGGAGAAAAAAAGAAAGGCTGAAAGCACAAAGCCATCAGCCCCTCCTCCAAAAGGAGTATTCATCACCCTGTTCTCCTCTTGATATATTCATCACCACTCCCAACTACTACTTTCAATTATACCTATTCGTCGTAGCGTGTCAAGGGAAATTTATAAAAATTTTACAAATATTTTTAGACCTGAACATGCGTTTTCTGGGCTTTTGATGGATTATGCTGGACAAGTCGACAAGTTTGCTGTACATTATGACAGCCCGAAAATCTCGGTTTAGCGGGCAATAACAAAGATTTTTGGGAAAAGCACCCGTAGCTCAACTGGATAGAGTATCGGTCTTCGAAACCGAACGTTGCAGGTTCGAATCCTGCCGGGTGCGATTATACTCAAACTGACCGTTGGTCATTTTGAGAGTTTTTAGTTTTTAATCTTTGGTTTTTAGTTGAGGATTCGGCTCTTGGCCGAAGCAGTTTTTAATACAAAAGGGAGATTTATGGCTGCGGAAGAACAGGTATTGGTCGTTAAGCGAGAAGTTATTGAAGAAGTGGGGATGTTTCATGGGCTTAATTTCGATGTGGAAAAGTATCTCGACAAAATTTTTGCTCCGGGGATGTTGAGTTTTATGCCGCGTTCAGAGGCCGAGACCAACCCTGACTATAAGCAGCTTATCCCTTATGTGATAATGACCTGCGATGGCAAGTATCTCAGCTATGTGCGCGGCAAACGGGCGGGGGAAAAACGGCTTGTCGGTAATCGGTCGATGGGGATCGGCGGACATATAAATCCGGTCGATGATGTATCTCTATTGGGCCCGCGTGAAACGTATCTCGAAGCCGTTGCCCGCGAAATAGACGAAGAAGTAGACGTAAAAGCAAACCACACCGACACGATCGTTGCGCTTCTCAACGATGACTCCAACGAAGTCGGACAGGTTCACCTTGGCGTCGTCCACTGCTGGAAACTGGATTCGCCGGATGTGGACAGGAAAGAACAGATGATAACGCAGATGACGTTTATGACTCCTGAAGAACTCAACGAAGTCCGCGAGTCTCTGGAGACGTGGTCAAGCCTATGTCTGGACGGTCTAAGCAAAATGGCCCAGTGCGATTAGCCACCCATCAGTTTATGAACTCGCCGAATGGTTCCTTAACACCTTTAATTTCCTCGTCGTCAATGCCAATCTGTTATTGCAGTATTTGCGATACAACAGCAGAACAAAATCCAATCATCAATGTAACTATCATAGCAATAAACCCTGTTAATACATATAATAGCAAATTTCTTATCTTGGTTTTATAGTGAACCACCTTCTTGTCGCCCAAATCTTCCTTGCTGAACAAAAAAGGTAAAGCTCTGAATGAATTCTGCATTCCTGGCCCCATGCCGCCAGAAAGGGTTGTTAGATATTGCCATTTTTCATAGTGTTCTTCACGAAGATACTTAAAAAACATGTGCTGCACTATCGCTAGCCGTAGTAATACAAGGCAAATAACAATAAAGAAAAAAATTGCAATATATATAGGTTTTTCCATAATGCAGTTAGCCGCCCATTAGTTTTATGAACTCGGCGAATAGGTAATGCGAATCGTGGGGGCCGGGTGATGCTTCTGGATGGTACTGGACGGCGAAGGCTTTTAGCTTCTTGCAGCGGACGCCTTCGAGGGTATTGTCGTTGAGATTCATGTGGGTCAATTCAACGTCAGTACCTTTCATTGAGTCGATATCTACGCAGAAGCCGTGGTTCTGGCTTGTGATCTCTATTGCGCTTGTTGCCAGGTTCTTTACGGGGTGATTGGCTCCGCGGTGTCCGAATTTCAGCTTGTAAGTTTTGCCGCCCAGAGCCAGCGATAGTATCTGATGCCCCAGACATATTCCGAAGATCGGAACTTTCCCTAAAAGCTCCTTAACAGTCTCTATCGCATACGTTACCGGTGCCGGATCGCCGGGGCCGTTGCTAAGGAACACACCATTGGGTTTCATGGCAAGTATTTCTTTTGCACTGGTTGTAGCTGGGACGACAGTTACAGCACAGCCGTGCGAGCAGAGACTGCGTAGGATATTTTGCTTTACGCCGAAATCCATGGTGACAACTTTGTATTTCTTTTTAAGCTTGACCTTCTCGTCGCTTAACACGTCGACTACGCCTTCATTCCATGTGTAGGCTTTCTTTGCGGTTACGTTCTTTACGATGTCCCTGCCGACCAAGCCGGGATATTCTTCGAGTGTTTCTTGCAATTTTGTAATGTCAAACTCTGTCGAGGAAATGATGCCCTTCATGGCGCCTTGGCTTCTGATGTGCTTGACGAGTTTTCGTGTGTCGATGCCCTCTAAGCCGACCACTTTATGTTTTGCGAGATAGTCGCTCAGCGAGAGGCCGTTTCGCCAGCTGCTGGGGTAATCGCAGTTTTCCTTGACGATAAAGCCTCTGACGAAAAGTTTTCGCGACTCCCAATCCTCGTCGTTAGTGCCGTAGTTGCCTATCAGCGGATACGTCATCGTAATGATCTGCTCGTGATAGGACGGGTCCGTCAGTATCTCCTGGTAGCCGCTCATCGAAGTATTGAAAACAACCTCACCGCACTTCTGGCCCTTAGCGCCAAAGGAACGCCCTTCAAAAACCGTACCGTCTTCAAGTAATAAAATCGCCTTCACTCGTTAAGTTTCCTTACATCTAACAGCAATTACAATTTCAAATTCGTAACACTTTAGCCATTTGTAAAAAATGGATTCCTGCCAAAAGCATGCAGGAATGACAAATCTTATTGGGTATAATATTGTTGAATGGGTTTAACTCCGACTTTCTTTTGTTTCATTGCTTCTATTGCTTTTACCACGGCACCTGCGCCGCGTATCGTCGTAACGTAGGGCACCTGGCGGTCGAGGGCGCTTCTTCTTATCGAGAACGAATCCGTGATCGACTGCTTGCCGACGGTGGTGTTTATGATAAGATCGACCTCGCCGTTTATGATCGTATCGACAATATTGGGCCGCCC
>SDBV01004542.1_pt1 | contig 19901 bp, 19 predicted proteins | sample 2277081 | NCBI WGS metagenome assembly SDBV01 (sample SAMN10402039, study PRJNA504765) | marine sediment metagenome | isolation source: marine sediment core GS10_PC15, 223 cmbsf | place: Arctic Ocean: Southern Knipovich Ridge | collected 2010 | reverse complement strand
TCGAGCACCTTGTCGTCGAGATCGAAGCCCGCGTTGAAGCGAAGGTTGGTGGAACCTCCCAGCCGCACCCTTCCGTCGGCGATCAGATTGCCTAATTGCCCGCCATCGGAAAAGTCGTACTGTGACAGGATGACGAAATCAGCGAGCAGCTGCGGGCCCTGGTCGGCGGCTGCCCGGCGGTAGAATCGGTTGCCGACGCCCCAGGTGATGCCATTGAAATCGTCGAGCCGATCCGCGCCATCCCTCGTCACGTTGTCGAGGTTGAGTTGGCGAATCCGCATCTGGGGTACCGCGGTCTTGGGTGTGAAGAGCGGGATGCCTCCGAAATCCGGCGTCGTCACGACCGCGTAACCGATGCGCGGCTCCATGATGTGGGTGACACCCTTGCCAAGGCTGCGGCGCAGGCGTGTGCGCAGATCCACGCGCCCCGTGAGCGAACCCCACGACTCCTGGCCCCGCACCCACGAGTCGTAGAAGGTCTGTCTCCAGCCGACCTCGGGATACACCTCGAAGGCATTGCCCAACCGCAAGGGCAGCGCGAGTCGAGGATTCAGCTTCAGACGGTGGCCGTGATCGGCGAGCGGTTCCCCCTCATCGAATCGCCCGTTCCCCTCCGTCCTGCGCGCGCTCGCTCCGCGCGCGGTCAGGAAGTCATCGCCGTGGGGGTCCATCTCGGGCGCCGCGTTCGGATGCTGCCTTTCCTGATGGTTCGGCAATGCGTCGATTCCGACGTCGTAGAAGAGTCCGTCCGCGGACAGCGACGCTGTTCCACCCGCGGCGCCGCGCCGCGTTCGGATCCGCGGTCGCTGCAGGAACGATTCGTCGGGATTCTCGTACTGTCCGAAATAGGTGTACTCGACGTCGAAAGACGGGACGAGCCGCTCGAGCCAGGGGGCTCGCGTCGGGAGCATCGTGAACTCGAGATTGGGCATGCGCTGGAGAAGGTACTCGTCCCGATCCTGGTCATCCGGGTTCTGGAGGTCATCGGCGTGCAGCACGGAGGCGATCAAAGCGTAATCCCCGGACTCGCCGAAGTGCTTCGCCGCGAAGACATTCGAGGTCAGGAAACGGTCGTGCCGGGTTTCGGGGAGATCCCGGAAGTCCGAGGGATAGGCGTTGTCCGAAACCAGCTGAAATTCCGACTTGAGCCGCCAGTCGTGCGGCAGGTAGAAATCCTGACGCCCTTTTGCGACCCAGCGCTCGCGGTCGTAGGGTTCGGCGAGGCTGTTGGAGTCGATGTCGTCGTCGCGGATGAAAGCCGCGGAGACGGTTCCCGAAGAGTGCTCCCCGACGAGATACTCCGTCTTCAAATCACCCTTCACGCCGCGCTTTGCGAGCCAACGCGGCGTCAACGTCACGTTGACGTTGGGCGCCGCGGCCCAGAAGAAGGGAAGACCCACATGAAAGCCGGTTCGCTTGCGATAACCGAATTCCGGCAAAAGGAAGCCCGAGTCGCGCTCGGTCTTGACCGGGTAGAACATCCAGGGCATCCAGAGGATTGGAACGCCGAGGATATTCAGCGTCGTGTTGCGGGCGAACGCGTAGCCCTCGACTTCGAGGTCGGCGCTGTCCGCGCGGATCTGCCACGGATCTTCGGCGTCATCTGGGCAGTGACAGGTCGTGAACCGCCCGCGCTCGAAGGTGTAGGTGCGGTCCCCGGTCTTGACGATCTCTTCCCCCTCCATCCGGAATCGATTGCGAGAAGCCTCGAAGTGAGCCATCAAGAGGACGCCCTGCAGCGTCGTGAGGTTGAACTCGACGAAATTGGAGTAGACGGTGTCGGTTCCGTCGGAATAGACCACGTTTCCGCTCGCGACACCGCGATCACCGCGCGGGCTGAAGCTGATCCAATCGGCCGTTAGCGTCTTGCCTTTCTGAACCAGCCGAACGTTTCCGCGCGCCACATACACGTCGCGCCCGCGCTCGTATTCGAGGGCGTCGGCGGTGAGCTTGAAGGGCGCATCGTCGAACGCCGAGTCGAAAGCCGCAGACGCCGACCCTGAAACGAACAGGACCGTCACCAGCACCCACAAGGCCTCGATCTTGCGACCCACACATCCCCCCAGCCAGACCAGAGGATCCACGCTAACAGAGCGCCGCGGAAACCGGCAGCCCCCAGCCCGGACAGACCGCTTTCGTATCGAGAGGGCGCCACGACTAGCCGGGGCCCAGCTGGCCGGATCGTGTTGAATGGGTCGGGTGGGAGGCTCCGCTGGTGGAACCCGCGCAGCTAGGAGCGCGATCCCAGAATGGGGTCGCGCGACGACGCAAAAGCTTTGGCCAAAGGCCAACGCGCAGCTAGTGGGGCGATCCTGCTCGGGCGGGCTGCCCCGGCTCGAGGCACGCCGAAAGCGCTTCCAGATCCTTGGCGTAGAGGCAGTCGTCGACCAATCGAATCACCTTGCAATCGAAGAGCTGATGCAGGGCTCGGTGGGCTTCGAACATCGAAAGGCCGCAGTCGTCCGCGAGTTCGCGGAGCGTGCTCGAAATCCGGTACCCGCCGTCCGGATTGGGCTCTGCTTTGCGAATCAGGTCCCGCACCATGGGCCGAAGCAGATCGTCGACCCCCAGCACCGCCAGTCGCCGCTCCGCTTCGATGAGCCGCGAAACGAGTACCCGAATCATTCGGATCGCAATCTCCGGCTCACCGAGGCACATCGCCTGGAGCGTCTCTCGGTCGAGCTCCAACACCCGTGTGTTGCAGGCCGCCACCGCCCGGTTGGTGCAGGGCTTGCCGAGCACCACCCCGAGTTCACCGAAAAAATCGCCCGCTCCGAGCCGGGCCACGACGCGCTGGCCAGCCTGCCCGGTTCGAGACAGTTCGATCTCGCCACTCTGGATGACGTAGAGCTTGTCGCCGGACTCACCCTCGTCGAATACGGTTTCTCCGGCTTGGAAGGCGCGCTGATAGAAGCCTCGGACCCGGATGTCGGTGTCGTCGTTTCGGGTCAAACCGTCCCTCCATGCCTGGGGCTGACCATGAGCGGTTTCGACGCTTCCGGCTTCGAGCTTGAGGACCTCGCGGATGTCGACGAGCCCCGCCAACGGCAGCGCGCGACGACGCAAAAAGCGAATCCGGCGGATTCGCCAGCTAGAGGGTCGGCTCGTGCGCCTGGGATGAGCCGATGAAGGGCGCCACCAGACGCTCCAGCTCTTCCACCTCGATCAAACCGACGTGGAGCGACTCGATGTTCCCATCCGAGCTGATGATCGCGAGCGTGGGAAATCCCAGTACACCGAACTCCCGAGCCAGGCCCTCATCGCCGATTGCGATCTGGTATTCGACGCCCTTTTCTTCGATCCACGGAGCCACGACCGAGGCGCCTTCGACGTCGACCGCGACGCCAATCACCGCCACGTCGCCGGCCTCTCGATGGATCTCCCAGAACGCATTCAGCTCGGGGACCTGGTAGATACACGGGACACACCACGTGGCCCAGAAGTCGACCACTACGGGCTTACCGCGATGCTCGGCCAGCGAGACCCGGCTACCGTCGGCACTCTTCAGCTCGAAATTCGGCGCTGGCCTCTTGGCCCGTTCGGAAGCTGCCCCGGATGCCGATGCGCCGCGGTCACTGCCATCCTGAGCGCCGCAGCCCAGCACGGGGAGCAAGGCCACCCAGAACACCCAAATTGCCACGGGCGCACCCGCGCGAACGGCCGCCCGGGTCATTGGATGAAACGTTCCGCTGCGGCGACCCACTCGTTCATGAACCGAAAACGGCTGTTCAGAACGGAGAACTGATCGGTCACGAGCAACAAGCCGACTGCGACGAGAATCCCACCCGAGGCAATCTCGAATTTTCGGAAGTGCTGCTTGACGCGCGAAAATGCTTGAAAGAAATACTCGATGCTCCAACCCGCGATCAGGAATGGAACTGCCAGGCCCGCCGAGTAGATCATCAACAGCACCATTCCTTGCAACGCAGTGTCCCCGCTACTTGCGAGCGCCAGGATCATCGCCAGCGGCGGCCCGATGCACGGGGACCATCCGAGCGCAAAGGCAGCCCCGACGAAAAATGCGCTCAACACACTGCGCTGTTTGAACTGGAGGTTGACGCGGGTGTCGCGATACAGGGCTCGAATGGGAATCAAGCCGGTCATGTGAATGCCCAGCAGGATGATGAAAATTCCGGCGATCTGCACGAAACCGAACCGGAACCCCAGGATCTCCGCCTGCCAGGTCTTCAAAATGTGCCCGACCGCAAACGCACTGACGCCCATCAATACGAAAATGCAGGAAAATCCGGTAACGAAGGCGCCACACGCCAACATCACCCGCCGTCGAATCCCGGCGGTGCTTCCGCCCTCCCGCATCTCCTCGACCGAAATCCCAGAGATCAGCGACAGGTAGGCGGGCATCAGCGGCAACACGCAGGGCGACAGCACGGAGATGAGACCCGCCGCAAATGCCAGATAAATGTGAGAGCCCAGATCGGTCATCACTCAGCCAGACAGGATCGCGGTTCGGGACCGGAGGCGCCAGCCACACCCCCCAGATCGGCCAACCCTCCCCCCTCCTTCACAACGGGGCCCGGCTAGTGGAGTCGACTCAGTCCCCGAGCGGTCCTGTCCGGGCAGGGTCCCCACCACCGGCAGCCCACTCAAACGAAAGCGTCCCAATACAGAGCGACCCGGCCAACTGGGCCCCCGCCAGTGGCGAGTAGCGAACAACCCACCCTGGTCTGCGCGGGCTAGTAGATCTCTTCGAGAACCACCGTGTCTTCGCGATAATCCGACCGACGACCGACGAACTCGACGGATTTTTCACCGCGAATGTGGTTCGGGGTGATCACGTAGTCCCCGCGAATTGCGGGGCTAACCACCGCATTCAGCACCTCGGTGTCTCCGCCCGACAGTCCCCACGCGACCCCACCGAAGACCACGCCCAAGATCGAGTAGCCGATCTTGGCCGGGCCGTAGACCAACGAAGCGATCGCGGAGGCTGCGCCCGTTCCGGCTTCGCTCGCGCCATGATCAGCCCGAGCCGGGCTCGACTGGAGCGCGAAAACCAGCACGCCCACCATCATCAATCTGACACGCATTGCATTGAGTCGAATCACGATGTCCCCTCTCCTATTGGCGATTCCCATTCTGAATCGCTCATCGGCGCGAAGCCCGCACTGGCGGGTTCGCGCCCCCCACTTGCATGATGCCGCTGGGATCGCCCACGTCAACCCAGACATCGAAGTCACCCGGATGCTCTGGAGGCTCTCTCAACCCGCGCATCCGCGGCGAGAGCCTCGTCAGAAGAGCTTCTCCGTATCGAGAAGAATCGTCACGGGCCCCGAGTTCACCAGCGAGACCTCCATCGCGGCCTGAAACCGACCGGCCACTACGGACACTCCGAGCCCGCACGCCGCATCCACGACGGCCTCGATCAGCGGAGCCGCCCGGTCGGCTGGACACGCTGCCACAAATGACGGTCGCCTGCCGTGACGAGCGTCACCATAGAGGGTGAACTGCGACACGATCCCCAGGGTCCCGCCGGTGTCGAGGAGGGAACGGTTCATCCGATCATTTTCATCGCCGAAGATCCGCAGATGAACGATGCGGTGGGCGAGCGCCGCTGCTGATTCTGCGGTGTCCGCCTGCCCCACCCCAACGAGGGCGAGCAACCCCTCGCCCATCTGACACGCAACCTCACCTCCGACGGAGACCTGCGCGCTGCGAACCCGCTGTACGACCGCGCGCACCTATAGCGCTTCCTGATCGGCAAAGCGGCCGTCGTAGCGCGCGGTTCCCTCGGTGCGCATCAGCACGAGTTGACAAAGGCGAACGCCCGCGTGAATCCGCAACGGGCGATCCGCGACATTGCTCATTTCGAGCACCTGGCGGTTTGCGACACCCGGCTGCACAAAGGCCGACGTGACGTGAATCATCAGGCCAAGTCTCGCGAATCGGCTCCTTCCTTCGAGGAATCCACAGAGATCGCCGGGCAACTGAATCAGCTCTCGCGTCATGCCGTGAACCGTGCAGCCGGGTTCGAGCACGTAGGGCTCGTCGAGTGGATGGACTCGCGTGTGGTCGCGATAATCGGCGTCCTCCCGAAGCTCGATGGGCCCGTCGCGGGACTCGAACACGCGAATCTCGTCGCCCAGGGTGAGATCGATGGAGGCGGCACCGAGTTGCTCGCGGCTGAACGGGTCGATCTTTAGTCTGCCGGATTCGATTTCCGCCAGAATCACTTCTCGGGTGAGCACGGACATTGGGTGCGCGATGGTACCCTAAGCTCCGTGCCGCACCCCTACTTCGACCTTCCACGACCGATCTCGATCGCGCATCGAGGATGCGCGGGCGAGTCACCCGAAAACACGATTGCCGCGTTCGAGCGCGCGCTGGCCCAGGGTGCCGGCGCGCTCGAAAGTGACATCCACCTGAGCCGCGACGGCGTTCCGATCCTGATTCACGACGCAAGCATCGATCGCGTGACGAACGCCTCGGGAAGCATCGCCGATTTCAGCGCGGACGAGTTGCGGCGTTTCGATGCCGGCTACCACTTCAGCCCAGATGGCGGCCAGACCCATCCGTATCGGAATCGGGGTGTGCGGATTCCGAGCCTCGACGAAGCGTTCCGCCACTTTCCGGATACCCGTTTCAATCTCGAGTTCAAGGCGCCTGGACTCCGGCTGATCGACACAACGCTGGAACTGATCGCGAAGCATCGCCGAGAGGCGATCACACTTCTGACCGCGGGAGACGACGGCATCATGGCGCGGCTCCGCGACCGTCTCGGCGACCTCGCGAATCCGGTCGCCCAGGGTGCGAGCGAGGGCGACATCCAAGCGTTCTTGCGCTGCGCCGCTGCGGGAACCAAGGCCCCGCCGGGCCCGATGGCATTGCAGATCCCGCCAGACTTCGGCGGGCAACCGCTAGTCACCGGGCCGCTGATCGAATTCGCACACGCCGGGGGAGTCGAGGTGCACGTCTGGACGATTGACGACCCCGCCGAGATGCATCGCCTGCTGGATCTCGGCGCAGACGGCATCATCACCGACTACCCCGGGCGGCTCGCAGAAGTCATCGGCGATCGGCGCGATGGCCGTTGAGCCCCCGTCGAAGCGATCGCCGCCGTCCGACTTCTTCAGCGACCAGCTCGCGCAAATCCGGGCCGCGTCCCAGCTGGGCGTGGTCGCCGACCTCGCGTGCGGCCGCGGGCGCCACGCGCTCGCCGCGGCTGCAGCCGGCATTCCGGTCCTTGGAATCGACCGCAATCAAGCCTCCCTCACAGAACTTTGCGAAGCCGCCGCGCAGCGGAAACTCGCGGTCGAAACGCTCCGCGCGGACCTTGAGAATCCGGCCGAGATTCCGCTCCGAAGTCAGTGTTGTGGAGCCATTTTGGTATTCCGCTACCTCCATCGCCCGCTGGCTCCGGCGATTGCGCGTGCACTCGCACCGGGTGGCCTGCTGGTCTACGAAACCTTCACGGCCGATCAGCGCGCACTCGGAACCGGCCCGCGCAATCCCGACCACCTGCTCGAACCCGGCGAGCTGCCCGAACTCTTCTCCGAACTGGAAATCCTCGATCACTGGGAAGGCCCGGGCGGGGAACCCGAAAACTCCAAGGTCGCCCGCATCACCGCCCGGGCACGACCACCCGACAAGCATCGTGTTCGAAATTTGCTCCCACATGGCAGCGCTGGGCGGCGGTGAGGTTCAGGGAGGGAGCTGGGCGAGGGCCCAGCGGGCGTGTTCGGCGATCAGGGGGTCGGGGCTTTCGAGGTGGCGGCGGATGGATTTGGTGAGCGAAGCGTCGCGCGCGTTGCCGGCCGCTACGAGTGCGTTCCGGATCAGACCGCGGTAGCGGGTGCGGCGCAGCGCGGTCTTGCGCGTCGCGGCGCGCCAGGCTTCTTCATCGAGTTCGAGGATCCACTCGATCGAGGGCCGAACCCACTGCGCACGCGGTGCGATCCGCTCTCGCAGCCCGATCGGGTCCGGCGGCGGCGTTCGCCGCTCGCGCAGATTCCACGGGCAGACCTCCTGGCAGACGTCGCAGCCAAACACCCAGCTTCCGTGGCTAGCCCGCATCGATTCCGGAATCGGTCCACGCGCCTCGATGGTCGCGTAAGAGATGCAGCGCGTGGCGTCGAGCTCATAGGGTGCCGCGAATGCGTCGGTCGGGCAGGCGTCGAGACAGGCCGTGCAGGATCCGCAGTGATCGGGTTCGCGCGCGTCCGGCTCGAGCGCGAGATCGGTCAAGAGCACACCCAGAAACAGATAGGAGCCATGTCGGGGATGGATGAGGCAGGTGTTCTTGCCGATCCAGCCGAGCCCCGCGTACGCGGCGAAGACGCGCTCTTGAACCGGCCCGGTGTCCACATACGCTCGGCTCGCCATCGGCGCGTCGACCATCGCCGCGAGGCCGGACTCGAGCGCCCGCAACCGATCCAGCATCACGTCGTGGTAGTCCTCACCGCCCGCGTACCGGGCGATGGCCGCTGTGCGGGGCGAATCGATGGTGGGAAGTTCGGGATCGTAGATCAGGCCGACTGCAACGATGCTCCGCGCTCCGTCGAGAACCCGCCGCGGGTCTACCCGCTCCTCGACTCGACGCGCGAGGTAGGCCATCTCACCCGCGAATCCGCGGGCGAGCCAATCGCGAAGAAATTCGGTCTCGGAGCGCGGAACAGCGTCGGTGATGCCCGCGAGGTCGAAACCCACCGCCAAGGCGAGCGCCTTGGTGCGCTCGGAAAGCGTGTGGGGCTTCGAGGCGGAGTCGGTCACGCACGGACCGGCGCAAACCGCCGCATCAGGGCCCCGAGGCCGATCAACGCGAAACACGCGAGCATGAACGCGATCAGCCCACCCAACTCGTGGAGCCAGTTTCCCGTGGCCGCTTCGGCTCCATAGCGCTCAGCGGCCAGCACCGTGACGATCACCCGCAGCAGGTTCGCGAGCATCGCCGCGGGAACGACAGCGAAGATCATCATCAATCGACGCGCCAGCGTATGCTCCGTGAAGTACGCGAGCACGATCGCGAGCGGCGTGAGCGTGACCAACGAAGTAATCCCACTGCAGGCCTCGGCGACAAAGAGCGAATCACCAGCGGACAGCCGAATCACGTTGCCACTACGGGCAACCGCCGATCCGAACCAACCCAGGAGATCTACCGCGGTGGAGCTCACCAGCAACTGGAGATTGACGATCAGCGGGGTCAGCCAATCCGCTGGCAGCGGCACCATGAAGACGAGAAACGCCAGCGGAAATGCGAGCACCCGCAGCCCCTGGCTTCCGCCCAGGTAAAAAGCAAAATTCGCGACAGCCGCGACCAACGCCAATCCCTGCAGCGAAACGCTTCGCGATGCGAGTCCCGCCGCGTAGAAGAGAACAACCGCGATCGCGGCAACAACGGCCCGGCGATCCCGGTTCTTCAGGATGGAGAATCGGTCGCGGCTGCGAGCGGCCGCCCAATACGCCACCAACGGAACCAGAAAGCCGTGCGAGTAGTAGTCGACGGAAGTCCAGACCCCGACCAGCGCGATCAGCGCGGGCAGGAATACCACCAATACGGCGCCTGCCAGCAGCCACTCCGAGGTTCGAATCTCCGGAGCGCTCTCGCTCATCGCGGTCTCAGCCACTGCTTTCGCATCGATTCTCCTGCTCGAAAATTAAATGAATTTATAGAGTTTCAACTAAAAGTTAAAGCTTTTTAACAAGCCTCCTGAGACACCCATTTCCGCCGCCCTGCAGCTGCTTAACGAGAGTCTATCGCGCGGGCGGCCGCCGGGCTCCGGTGCGCCCCGGGTGGATCCGGCGGCGGAGCCGCTACGCTCGCGATGCCCGCGCGTCAATTCGCAACCCGTGAAACCCGATACAACGGGCAACCTGAGGCGCCACGAGGAGGTTGAGCGAAAACCGTGCGACGACGTTTATTCGCATTCCTACGCGAAGCCATCCGGCGTTATTTCGTCGCTGGAATTCTCTTCTTCGCGCCGATCGGCGTCACGGTCTGGGCGATCACCGAGATCATCATCTGGCTCGACAACCTGCTGCTGCCGCGCGTCATCAAGCTCGTCCTGCCCGGCATCGAGGATCCGCCGTCCATCCCCCTCCTCGGCATGCTCTTCACGTTCGTCGTCATCCTGTTTCTCGGCGTCATCGCCCGGCACCTGCTCGGCGGCGAGTTTCAGCGCGCCTGGGAGCGCCTGCTCGCGCGGGTCCCCGTCGCTCGGAGCATCTACGGCGGCGTGAAGCAACTGGTCGAGGCGATCTTCGCCTCGTCGAGCCAGGCTTCGCGCTTCCGCCGGGTGGTGTTGGTCGAATACCCGCGCAGAGGCGTCTACGCGCTCGCGTTCACGACCGGCCACGCGAAGGGCGTCGTTCAAGAGGTGACCGAGCAGATGATGATCAACTGCTTCGTGCCCACCACCCCGAATCCGACCTCGGGCTTCTATCTGCTGGTCCCCGAAGGAGACCTCACCGACGTCGACCTGTCGGTAGAAGATGCCTTCAAGTTGGTGATGTCCGCGGGTCTCGTCACTCCGGAAACCGTGCCGCTGGCCGACCCAGCGGATCGCGAAACCAGCTGAACGCGGCGGCCCGCTAGGAGCGTGACCCCAGAATGGGGTTGCGCGACGACGCAAAAGCTTTGGCCGAAGGCCAACGCGCAGCTAGGAGCGTGCCCCAGAATGGGGTTGCGCGACGACGCAAAAGCTTTGGCCGAAGGCCAACGCGCAGCTAATCGATCTCGGGATCCGAGGCGACCCGCGAAACCAGCCGGCGAAAGCGGGGATGATTCATCAGACCGAGCGTGTCGCCGTTTTCGACCATCGCGACCACCTCGGGGTCTTTGAGCAATCCCTTGAGCTCGGGGTCGTTTCGCAGCTTGCGGATCCGGGGGCCGACTTCGCGAAGAACGTCTCCCGCGGCGGCGCGAAACAGATCCGCCCTTTCGGCCGACTCTTGATCGATCAGGCCAACGGAAGCCATCTGGCGGCGGAGTTCCTCGTCTTCGGAAAGCCTGGTAAAGCTTCGGGTGTTGAGCGCCGCTCCGATCGCACCGGCCTCGACGTTCGCCCAGAAGTGCGCGTCTTGCTGGACGGCGAGGATCCGGGGGTTCGAGACCAGCGACTGGAGATCGGCCACGGTCGCTCCGGGATTGGCGGCGAGCCTCGCGACGACGTGCCCCGTGCGACCGGAATCCGCGAGCACCGACTCGATCCCCGCCTCCACCACCGATGACGTCACCGCCGCAGCCGCGGAGTTGCCCAGCGCGGGAATGCCATCCGCCGCGCCCGACAGACGCAAAGCCTCGACCCAGAGCGCGAGATAACACAGCAACACCGCGACGAAGGCACCTCGAATCGCCCCGAAGGCGCCACCGAGGAAGCGATCTCGAACGCTGCGCCCTTCGTCGCCAGCGCCTTCCGCCCGCCGACACAAGATCTTCGAAAGGATGGCCATGGCGACGAACGCGACCGCGAAGGCAATCGAGCCCGCAACGGGTATCCCGAGCAACGCCGGCAGGCCGAAAGCGTTGGCTACCGGGGAGGCGAAAATCGGCGCTGCGAGGATCGCGGCGCCATAGGAGACACACAGCGTGAGGATCCCCAACCCCGCCGCCAACCCACCGCGGCGCACGCCGACCCACGTGAACCAGCCCAGAATCGCGATGACGAATACGTCGAGCCACATGTCGGTCTGGATCGGCGCGACGCGATGGCGGCTGAATCACGTTGATCGCGGCCGCAGCAAAACACCCCACCAAATCGCTCCCAATTCATTCCCCGCGGGGCCTTCGGGGTCGTCAAGACCCCCCTCCCAGTGTCCGATAGCGGTGACGAAGACGACTCCATTGGGTCGCAGTGACGGGGTATCCGTGATCGGCGAAATCGTCGGAAACTATCGATTCGAAGAGAAGATCGGCGAAGGCGGTGTCGGAGAGGTCTACCGCGCCACCGACACCCTGCTCAATCGAATCGTGGCGATCAAAGCCCTGCGCTCGGACTTCGCGACGCAGTCCAAGGTCTTGACCCGCTTCCGCTCAGAAGCCCAGGTGCTCGCACGCTTCAACCACATCAACATCGCGACGCTCTACACGATGGTGGTCAGCGACCACGGAATCTGGCTGGTGATGGAGCACGTCGAGGGCCAGACCTTTGCCGAAATCGTCAGAGATTCGGGCCCGCTACCCGCGAGTCGCGCGGTCCCCTGGTTTCAGCAGGCGTTGGACGGCATCGGCTACGCGCACGAACACGGGGTCATCCACCGGGACATCAAGGGCTCGAACATCATGCTCAGCAGCCAGGGCGTGGTGAAGGTGATGGACTTCGGAATCGCCCGCGCGCTCGGCTCCTCGCGACTCACCCGCCAGGGACACATGGTCGGAACGCTGCAGTACATGTCGCCCGAGCAGGTGCGCGGCCACGAGACGGATGCGCGCTCGGACATCTACTCGCTCGGCGTGCTGCTCTTCGACCTCGTCACCGGCAGGGTTCCGTTCCAATCAAAGAACGATTACGAGCTGATGCACGCACACATCGAAAAGCCGCCACCCTCGCCGCGCGACTTTGCCGCGGACCTCCCCGAAGAATTGGAGCGCGCGGTGCTGCGCGCGCTCGCAAAGAGCCCGGATGACCGATTCGCGACGACCGCCGAATTCAAGGTGGCCCTGGACGAATGCGAACTCGCATCGAGCGACGAGCCGGTGCCGCCTCCGGCACCGGCTCGTCGCCCTCGCGTGCAGCGGGCGGTGGGCCGCGGGGCCGAAGCGACGCGCTTGATGATCGGCGACGAGACCTCAGAAGCCTCGACGATCGATTCCAGCCAGCCCACCCAGCTTGATGCCACGCTGCTCGATCAGCCATCTCCCCGGCTGCGCGAAATCCTCGCCGCCGCGCGCGATCACCACGTTTGGGCGGCGGCAGTCGTACTCGCGCTGCTACTTGGAATCAATCTGCTGTTTTTCGGGCGGATGCCCGATGCCGGAACCCAAGACCCGACCGGCCTCGACAGGGCGCCCGTATCGAAGGCCATACCCAAAGCGTCGACACGCGCGCCCAGCGACTCCGAGCCGGGCTCGCACGCCGCCCTGGAAGCCCGCCAAACAGCGGCGCGAAAAACGTGGGGCCTCGAGCAGCCACCAGTCTGGGTCCATTGGGAGGATCGATCCCGGCTCCTTTCCGGGGAGGCGCCGCGCGTCGAAGCTGCGATCGATTCGGAGATCGGCTCGATCTTGCCGGAAGCCCGCCCAGCCGAGCCTCCTCCGTCGCTCGCAGCCGAGGCGACATCTCGAAAGCCGGCTCCGTCGCCAGCGGAGGCAACGCCAAGCCCGAGGGGCGCGAAGGTCTCACCACAGCCCTCGGAAAGCACTGGAGGTCACGGGTGGATCATCGAAAGAAAATGATCGCGTTGATCGCGCTGGCCCTTTGCGTCGGCTGTGCGTCCGCTCGCTGGTCGGTCGTCAAGCTCTTCAGGGACCCGGGTGAATCACTCGAGACCTTCCCCGAGGCCGTCTGGGAGGAATACGACTGCGAGAACCAGAAGCGGCCCTTTTTCATCGTCGAGAAGAACAAATTGATGCCCGAGAAGGTGTCCCCGGGTGGCGATTTCGGCCACCGATTCGTGTATGTTATGTGCCCCAATCTTCCCACCGAAGTCGTCCAGGGGGTGCTCTCGACACAGATCCGATTCAAGGGAAGCCCGATCGTCCAGCAAACGGATACGCTTTATGAGATCAAGCCGGGTCGCTGGGTGGTGGACACCCTCGTGCATCTTCCCGAACAAGCCGAATCGGGAATCTACGCCTACGAGTTCGAATTCGACAGCGGCCAGCTGGCATTCGAGAAAAGCCTGACCTTCGTGGTCGTGGCGCGCTGAGCCCATCCGAATCGAGCGAGACTGCGGCTCCAAGAATCGTCGCCCCCCCAGCTGAGAAACGGTAAGTCCGCGCGGCCTCCGCGGCGGCTGGCGCGGAGGCTGTGAATCCCGGAACATCCAGCCTACGGGAGGACGAGCATGCCTCGCAGTCGAGTGATCAGAAAGACCAAGGTGATCGCCACGATCGGACCCGCGAGTGATTCGCTGGAAACGCTGAAGGCGATGATCAAGGCCGGTATGAACGTCGCGCGGCTCAATTTCTCGCACGGAACCCATGAAGAGCATCGCAAGCGGCTCGAGTGCCTCCGTCAGGCCGCGAGCGAACTTTCGGCAAACCTCGGGATCATGCTCGACACCAAGGGGGTCGAGATCCGAACCGGGCGCCTCGAGGGCGGTGCGGCCATGTTGGCCGCCGACGACAGCTTCATCCTGTACCGGGAAGACCACCTCGGCGATGCGAGGGGCGTTTCGATCTCGTACCGGGAACTCGCGGATGAAATCTCACCGGGTGCGGCCATCCTGCTGGATGACGGCGTCATCGAGCTGCGCGTCGCGTCGATCGAGGGCGGCGATGTCCATTGCCGGGTCTCGCGGGGGGGACGGTTGGAGGACCGCAAAGGCGTCAACGTACCGGGCCAGACGCTGGCGCGGGAATCGTCGATGAGTCCCGCAGACCACGAAGACCTGCTCTTCGCGATCGAACACAAGGTTGACTACATCGCGGCGTCATTCGTTCGCAGCGCAGCGGATGTCGTCGAAATCTGCAACTTCCTGCAGGAAAAGGGCGCCAACATTCCGGTGATCGCCAAGATCGAAAACGCCGAAGGCGTGAAAAACCTCGAGGAAATCGTCGCAGCCGCCAATGGAACGATGGTCGCGCGCGGAGACCTCGGTGTGGAGCTCCCACTGCCGCAGGTTCCACTGATCCAAAAGAAGATCATTCGAACGACCGTGATGAACGGGAAACCCGTCATCACGGCCACCCAGATGCTCGACTCGATGACGCACACCCCCATGCCTACGCGCGCAGAGGTGAGCGACGTCGCAAACGCGATTCTGGACGGAACCTCGGCGGTGATGCTCTCCGGAGAAACGGCGAAGGGGAGCTATCCCGTGGAAGCGGTCCGCACGATGGCGGCCCTCGCGCTGGCCGCTGAGGCACAGCTGCACGAGTACGGACACCTCCAGCACCTCACGCCCGAGGTCACCAACGACGTGACGGAGGCTGTCAGTCAGGCGGCGGCCACCCTGGCGGGCCACATCGACGCCGCCGCCGTCATCACGCTCACCGAGACCGGTTTTTCGGCTCGCGCGATGTCGAAGTATCGACCGACCTGCCCGATCCTGGCCGTCACGGTCTGGCCCGATGTGCGGCGCAAACTCTCGATGAACTGGGGGATCACTGCGATCCTCTTCGAAGGCGAACGGTCCGACGAGTCGATGGTTCAATTCGCGATCCAACACGGGCGCGAAATTGGCTGCATCAATCCCGGCGACGACGTCGTCGTCACGGCGGGAATCAGTCAGACGACGGGCAGCACCAGCTCCATCCAGGTGTTGACGGTCGAAGACTGATCAAACCAGGAACCCCTTTATCGATAGGAGTTGGCATGGCCAAGATCCGGCTGACGTCACTTGTTCCCGCCGGCGGTTGAGCCCGCAAGCTGGCAGCTGAGGACCTGGTCCAGGTCCTGAAACGGGTCGCTTCCTTCGACCATTCCTGGGTCGATCCGAATCTCGGATCGATGGAGGACGCCGCACTCCTGCACCCGGATTCCGGCCCTACACTCGCCTTCACCGTCGATTTCATCACACCCATCGTCGACGACCCCGAAACCTTTGGCGCGATCGCCGCCGCCAATGCACTCTCGGATGTCTACGCGATGGGGGGCGATCCACAGGTGGCGCTCGCGATTTGCGGTTTCCCGCGGGACGTACTACCGCTCGACGTACTCGAGCAGATCTTCCGGGGCGGACGCGACAAGGCCGCGGAAGCCGGCTGCGCGATCGCCGGCGGACACACGGTGCTCGACCCCGAGCTGAAGTACGGGCTGTGCGTGATCGGCAGCGTTCCGGGTGTCGGTCTCACACAAACCAACGCCAAGCCGGGCGATCGCCTCGTTCTCACCAAACCGCTCGGCTTCGGAATCGCCGCTCAGGCCATCAAGGAAGCGAAACTCTCGGGCGATGACCTGGAGACCACCCTTGCCGCGATGGCGGCCCTCAACAAGGGCGCCAAAGACGCCGCGCTCGCAGCCGGAGCGCGGGCGGCAACCGACGTCACGGGGTTCGGCCTGCTCGGTCACCTTCACCACCTGGCCTCGGCCTCCGGTTTGGCGGCCAGGATCCGGGTGCGGGACATCCCGACTCTCGACTTTATCCGCGACCTTGCGGAAGCGGGCCTGGTGCCAGGCGGCTCGAGGCGAAACCTCGAATACGTAGCGCCCCATACGCGTTTTGGGGACGGCGTCGCCGAGGTCGATCGATTGATCCTCTCCGACGCGCAGACATCGGGCGGCCTACTCATCGCGGTGCCGCCGGATCTGGAGCCCGATCTGATCGGGGAGTTGGAGCGTCACGATGCGCCCGCCCGAGCTGCCATCGGCGAACTCGTGCCGGGCGAGCCCGGCTCGATCGAAGTCACCTCCGACTGACCACGAGCCGCCTCGGGCCTTTACCGTGACCCGCGCGGCGCGCTGACCGCAATCCGCCCACCTGCCCGCACTTCACCCGCAAATCGTGCGCGACTCGTGCGCAACTCCCCGTTTCAGGCCCTCAAGGCGCACGCCAGTCTGCCGATTCAACGAGTGGAACTCGGGAGGCTCGATATGCGCCGCTCGGCGATTTGTCTATTGGCGTTGTTGTTGCAAACCAGCGACGCCTCGTCGGAAATCTTCCGCTGGACCGACGAAACGGGAAAGCTCCACTTCGCGCAGACCATTCAGCAGGTGCCACCCCAATACCGCAAGCAGGCGCTCGGCAAAAGCGCCACCAAGAGCAGCGGAAGCTTCCAGACCTACACCAAGAGCACAGAGAACCATGGGGCAAAAGCATTCGGAAAATACCGGGTTCCGTTTGTCGCCGAGGGCAGCCTGATGCGTGTCAACGCAATCGTCAACGGCCACCTCGAGATACCGTTCTACATCGACACCGGAGCGAGCGGGGTTTCCCTCCCCGCTTCGGCCGCGGGGCGGCTCGGCATCTCGGTCGGTCCGAACACGCAACAGATCACGATGCAAACCGCCAACGGGACGATCAACCTTCCGCTCATCAGACTCGACTCCGTGGAACTGGCTGGCGCCCGCGTCGAAGGCCTGATGGCGACCTTGAATCCGACCATGAGCATCGGGCTGTTGGGGGGAGCGTTCTTTAACCAATTCACCTACGGCGTTGACCCGGCTGCAAACGTCATCACCCTGAAGCGAAATTACGCGGCCATCGCGCCGAGCCTGAGCGAAGACCACTGGCGGGGCCGCTTCCGAAAGATTCGGGATGCTCTCGATCGATTGGACTCTTATCTCCGGAACAGAGAGGGTTTGGACGAGGCGCGTCGCGAGCGGCTGGAGCAAAAGCGCGTCGAATTCGAAGCGCGGCTCGACGCGCTCGAGCGCGACGCGAATCGCGACCGCGTTCCCAGAGCGTGGCGCCGCTAAGAGCGTGGCCCGAGCACGGGGCCACGCAACGCCGCAAAGGGAAGTCGAAAACGCGCTGAAGTGATTTCGACTCCGCAGTGGCCGAGATCCACGAGCGCCTTCCGCCTGGCGGCAACCCTCGAGAATTGACTCGAAGCCTCGCTCGATCGAGATTTACGGCTATGCCATCCGCAGCAGCCAGCCGCGCACCCGCGAGCGAACCGTGGTGGGATTGATCGGTTCGGTAAGGCAGTCGGTCGCTCCCGCCACGAAGGCGTCGATCAGATCCGCTTCCGTCCACTTCAGTCCGGTCAGAATCAAAATGGGTATGTCGCGGAGCCTGGGATCGGTCTCGTCGCGCAGCATTTTGCACGCCTTCATCCCGTTGACATCCGGTAATTGCATTTCCAGCAGCAGCAGCGAAGGGCGTTTCTCCCGAACTTGTTTCAATGCCGCCTCGCCGTCCTCTGCGGTAATGATCCGGATCCCGTCGGCGCGCAAAGTGGTCTCGAGCAAGAGTACCCTGTCCGGGTCGTCGTCGACGATCAATACGGTGGCCGGACCGCGCCCCGACGCGGAGAGCAGCGCCGATGAATCGGAGCTGAGCGAATCCCGACGCACCGCCTTGTCGCCCGTGAGCTCGACGACCATCCCCTCCGCGGCGGGCTCGATCTCGGGCGTATAGGAAGCGGTGGACGCCCGCTCGCGGGCCGCTACACACAGCGCGTCGACCGCGTCGTCATCCCGATCGGGGTCGTGGTGGGTGAAGATCAGGCGCTTGGTGCGGGCTCGAATCGCGTAATCCACCGCCCTCTCGAGCGGCGTGTGCCCCCAACCCGCCTTGACGGGGAAATCGGCCAACGTGTACTGCGCGTCGTGGATGATGAGATCAGCTCCCTCGAGAAATTTCACGTGGCGCCGGTCTTCGTGGTGGATGAGTTCGGCACCGGCGGGCGCGTCGAGCGGATGCAGAGAGTGCGGCTCGTGATCGCAGGCGTAGATTACGGTGGCGCCATCGACTTCGAAGCGAAAACCGAGTGTGAGCGCGGGGTGGTTCAGATACTGCGTGGTCACGCGAACCGAGCCGATCTCGAAGACACCCTCCGTCAAGTCGACGTAGCTGAGTTCGGCCGTCAGGTAATCCAGGTTGATGGGTGAGTACTCGTAGGCCATCTGCCCGGCGAGGGCGGCCTGCAGTCGCCGATCGCCTCCACCCGGAGCGTACACCGTCCATTTCGAGCCCTCGATGAAGAGCGGATCGAAGAACGGAAACCCCTGGATGTGGTCCCAATGGGTGTGGCCAATCATCAGGTTTCCGGTGACGGGTTCGCCGCTTTGGGCCAGCACCTTGCCGAGTCCGTACGCGCCCGTCCCGCAGTCCAATACGATGAGCGTTCCATCCGCGGCGCGCAGCTCGACGCACGAGGTATTGCCCCCGTAGCGAACCGTCTTGGACCCGGGCACCGCGATCGATCCCCTCGTGCCCCAGAACTGGATCTTCATCCCGGCTGAGTGTATCGAGCCGCTCTTGATCCCGCCGATCCAAATTATCGGCACGCGCTCGATTGCACACCCGCCGTGCTCGAGCCGCTACGCTCGCGCCGGGGGGGCTGGCCTCCCCTACTCATTCCATGGAGGCGCCAAAACGTGAAATATCTTCACACGATGGTTCGCGTCACAGACCTGGACGCGTCCCTCGATTTCTACTGCGAGAAGCTCGGCCTCGAGGAGACCCGCCGGATCGATGTCGAATCCGGCCGTTTTACGCTCGTCTTCCTCGCCGCGCCCGGAGGCGAGCCCGCTCAGATCGAACTCACCTACAACTGGGATCCAGAGCCCTACGACAGCGGCCGGAACTTCGGCCACCTCGCCTACGAGGTCGAGGACATCTACGCGACCTGTCAGCGCCTGATGGATGCCGGAGTCACCATCAACCGCCCGCCCCGGGATGGCCAGATGGCGTTCATCCGCTCGCCGGACAACATTTCGATCGAATTGCTCCAGAGCGGCGATCCACTCCCCGAGCAGGAGCCCTGGCGATCGATGCCAAACGAGGGGGAGTGGTAGCCTCACCACGATCCGCCGATTGGCGTCCGCACGATCGGAGCGCGCGGCCGCGTTCTTCGCGAACCTCGGAATCGCCGGTGCGAAATTCACGGCCTTTCTGATCACCGGCGCTGCTTCGATGCTCGCCGAGGCTGTCCATTCCCTGGCGGATACGGGCAACCAGGGGCTGCTGATTCTTGGAGCCACCCGCGCGAAACGCAAAGCGACACTCGAGCACCCGTTCGGATTCGGGCGAGAGCGCTACTTCTGGGCGTTCGTCGTCTCGATGGTGCTCTTCTCGGCGGGTTCGGTCTTCGCAATCCACGAGGGCATCGACAATCTCCGCCACCCTCACGAAGTCGTATCGCCAGCGGTCGCAGTCTGCGTCCTCTTACTGGCGATCGC
>SDBV01004541.1_pt1 | contig 19909 bp, 18 predicted proteins | sample 2277081 | NCBI WGS metagenome assembly SDBV01 (sample SAMN10402039, study PRJNA504765) | marine sediment metagenome | isolation source: marine sediment core GS10_PC15, 223 cmbsf | place: Arctic Ocean: Southern Knipovich Ridge | collected 2010 | reverse complement strand
CCGACACGTCGGTCGCCCACTCGACAACTCGCTGGTTGGCCTTGCCGGCCTTGGTCTTTCGGAGTTCTGAGATGACGTTGGTGTCGAGCAGGAACATCAGCCGAAATTCGCCGGCCGGGCTGTTTCGATCGAGATTGGAACATCGAATTCGATTTCGCCGGCGCTCGACGGCTCGCTGAGGAGGTCGGCAATTGTCCGGCTGCCGGAAAGGCGCTCGAAGTCGTCGATCGTCATCAGGACATGTGACAGTTCGCCGCGGTCTGTGATGTAGACCGGGCCACTTGCAGCAGCCTTTTTTGCCTCGCCGGTATTCTGGTTGAACTCGCGGCTTGTCATCTGCACCTGAACACCACCTGCATCTGATAGTAGCAACGTTACTACAATCGGTCTTGTGATGCAAGCCACGTCCGTTACCAGTTCGAGATTGCTCGACCGATGGTGACGGCACGATCCGGTGCCACGCCATGCTGAAAACCTCGGGTAGGATTCGCCTGCCAGTACGAGGCCGACCGCGAAGTGGAGACTGCACATGATCGACTTTCTCACGAGATGGGGGGCGGAAGTGTCGATCGGGCTCTCCGCCCTCGCGATCATCTACGGCGGATTCGCGATCAAGTCCGTGCTCAACAGATCGCCCGGCAACGAGCGGATGCGAGAAATATCGCAGGCGATACAAGACGGAGCGCGAGCGTACCTGAACCGACAGTACGAAGTCATCGCGATCGTCGCGGTCGTGATCACCATCATCCTCTGGCTCATCACGAACGTCTGGCTGGCACTCGGGTTCCTCATTGGCGCCATTCTTTCGGGCGCATCGGGATACGTCGGCATGAGTGTTTCCGTGAGAAGTAACGCCCGGGTCGCAGAGGCGGCACGTGGAGGAGTTCCCCCGGCACTAGCCGTCGCATTCCGCAGCGGCTCAGTCACCGGCTTGTTAGTAGTCGGGATGGCGTTGATCGGCGTCTCGGGCTATTACGTCCTGCTCGACGCCTTCACCGATCTGAGTCAGGCTCAGATCGTCGGCGCCCTCGTCGGCTTGGGCTTCGGTGGCAGCCTCATCTCCATTTTCGCACGACTCGGCGGTGGGATATTCACCAAAGCCGCCGACGTCGGCGCCGACTTGGTCGGCAAGCTCGAGCAAGGCCTACCCGAAGACGACCCGCGAAATCCGGCGGTGATCGCCGACAACGTGGGCGACAATGTCGGTGACTGCGCCGGGATGGCCGCCGATCTCTTCGAGACCTACGCTGTGACCGCAGTCGTCGTGATGCTCCTCGGCGTGCTCACGTTCGACGAGGCGAGAGAACTCGCCGTGTTTCCGCTCGTGCTCGGCGGCGCTGCGATCGTGGCATCGATCATCGGTGCGCTCACGGTGCGTTCGAAGTCGGGCAACGTCGAAGCCGCTCTGTACCGAGGCGTGATTACGACAGCGGTAATCGCCGCCTTGCTATTCATCCCTCTTTCTCTGTGGATGACGTCCGACCTCACGATCAACTCCAGCAGAGCCGGCGTGCCGAGTCCGTGGGCATTTTGGGGCTGCGCCCTGATTGGTATCGGTGTCACCGCCTTGTTCTTCGTGATCACCGACTTTTACACATCCACGACCCGCTCGCCGGTCAAAAGAGTCGCAAAAGCGTCGCAACAAGGCCACGCGACAAACATCATCGCCGGTCTTGGACTATCCATGCAGTCGACGGTAGTGCCGGCGATCGTGGTCGCGGCCGCGGTCCTCGGCGCGAACTATCTCGCCGGAAACTATGGCATCGCCGTTGCAGTGATGACACAAGTATCGCTCGCCGGCATCATCGTTGCCCTCGACGCGTTTGGGCCGGTTACCGACAACGCCGGCGGTATAGCCGAAATGGCCGACCTTCCGGAGTCGGTACGAAAGGTCACCGACCCGCTCGATGCGTTCGGAAATACCACCAAGGCAGTAACAAAAGGATACGCCATCGCTTCCGCGGTGCTCCTCGGCCTCGTTTTGTTTGTGACGTGGAGCAAGGAACTCGCCGACAAAGTCGGTCATGCCATCGACTTCGAGCTGGAGTCCCCTGAAGTACTCGCCGGCCTGATAATCGGCGGTCTCATGGTGTACCTGTTCACTTCGCTTGCCATGGACTCCGTGGGCCGGGCCGCCGGCAAGGTCGTGGACGACACCCGAGCCCAGTTCAAGGAAAACCCGGGAATATTGGCCGGGACCAGCAAACCCGACTACGGCCGCACCGTGTCGATTGTGACCTCCATGGCACAAAAAGAGATGATTATTCCTGCTCTGATCCCGGTCGTCTTTCCCTTTGTGGTCGGAATTCTGTCTTACGAGATGCTCGGCGGCCTGCTGATCGGTGTCATCGCCGTCGGGTTCTTCATCGCCGTGGCCATGACCTCCGGTGGCGGCGCATGGGACAACGCCAAGAAGCTGATCGAAGACGGCGCTTATGGCGGCAAAGGCTCACCTGCTCACGATGCCTCAATCACCGGTGACACGGTGGGCGACCCGTACAAAGACACGGTGGGTCCTGCGATCAACCCGATGATCAAAGTGGCCAACATCGTTGCTCTGATCATTGTCCCGATCATCGTCTAACACGCGCCGCCCCGGGGACACCCCGGCATGACCCCGACGGTTGGCAATTTCAGGTGACACGACCTGAGGAGCTACCGCTAGGTTGTGCACTTGCATCTGGTTGACATCCGCCGGCCGGGTAACCTCGACCGCAGTCCGCGACTGGAGGTGCACATGAAACGAGCGATCGCCTTGGTCGTTGTCCTCATCTCATTCACAGCAACGGTTCCCGCAGCCCTCGCAGTCGGTAACGGCGAGATCGACGCGGCGCGCGATCGACTGGTCAACGCTCAACGCGAAGCCGACGCAGTCTCGGGCACACTCTCAGTCGCGCGCGGCGAAGCACAACGAGCTGCCGACCAGGTCTCTAAGGTCGAAACCGAAATCGCCGACCTCAACGCCCGCCGCGATGAGCTGAGCGGCGTACTGGAAGCGAAGGCAATTCGTGCCTACAAGAACAACGGTGACTTCAGCTCGTTGAGCTATCTTGCCGGAATCGCCGACCTCGGCGAGCAGAACCGCCGTCAGGTCTATCTCGCCGCGGTGATCGAACGCGACAACAAAGCGATGCGCGAAATGCAGTCGACGACCGAAGATCTCGCTGTCAGAGAGGCCGAGTTGGGTATCGAACGAGATCGGCTCGAAAAAGCAAAGCAGGCGGCCGAAACCGAAAAAGCCAAGCTCGACGCCGCGGTGAGCGCCGCCGCGAGCGAAAAGTCTCGACTCGAACACGAAAAGGCGTCGGCAGATGCTGCCACGGCTGCGGCCGCTAAGAAGGCACTCGATGACGCGAACGCTGCGACTTCGGCGGCTAGACAGTCTTCTGGGGGCGGAGCATCCGCTGGGGGCGGAGGCGCCGCATTCGGGAGTTCGGCGTGTCCCGTCCAGGGCGGCGTGTCGTTCAGCGATACCTGGGGAGCGCCCCGCTCGGGTGGCCGCAGACATCAGGGCGTCGACATGATGGCCGCAAACGGAACACCACTCGCCGCGATTGTCAGCGGAACGATCTCGAGAACAGGAAGTGGCGGGCTCGGCGGAATCACGATCTGGCTGTCGGGCGACGACGGCGTCAGCTACTACTACGCACACAATTCGTCGAACTCTGTGAGTTCTGGCCAGCGAGTCTCGGCCGGACAGATCATCGGCGCTGTCGGCAGCAGCGGCAACGCATCGGCATCTGGGCCCCACGTCCATTTCGAGGTCCACCCGGGCGGAGGCGGCGCGGTGAACCCGTACCCGACCGTTGCCCGAGCATGCTGAGAAGTTGCGCCTGTTGGCAGATCTCGGTACCGAACGACATTCCAGGAATACCCACTGAAACACCGAAGGTGACAGCTATGCTTCCCGTCGAAGCCCAGCGGGCACCGAAGACCGATCATCCGATCGAGCGATAGGTTGGACATGCCTAAACACAGTCTGCGAAGTGCAAACACATTCGGCTCCGGAAACATCCTCTGGGGTCGGCTCGCTATCTGGGGAACGGCACTGCTCGCCGTTTTCCTCGTCGGATTCATTTTCGGCTCCAGCGGTGGTGACTCAGTTTCCAAGAAGTCATACGACGAACTCAAAAAGAACTTCGCCGAAGAGAGCAGCAAGACCGCCGAACTCGAGGTGAAGCTCGCGAACGCCGAGACCGAAGTCCAAAAGTCGCAAAGCGACAACAACGAGGGCGACAACTCGAATTCTGATCCCAACTCTGAAGACACGCCGAACTCCTACACGATCAAATCGGGCGACACCTACTGGGGCATCGCACAAAAGATCTACGGTGACGGAAGCCTGTACACGATCATCCTCGACGCCAACGGGCTGACGAAGAACTCGTCGATCAAAGCAGGCGACGAGATCGAGATCCCACCGAAGCCGTCGAACAACTCGAACTCGAACAACTCGAACAGCTCGAACTCGTCTGGTTCGTCTCGCTCTTCGAACTGAGTGACCCTCGCGTCGACACAACAGGCCACTTACCTAGCGGCCGAGAGATGCCTGTTCGTTTGGGACCGCCACTGCGACGCCGAACCCGCACCGACCATTGGGTGCAAGGTCGCGACAAGGCTTCTACACCTCGCTGATTGTGACCACGACATTCGTGGTTCACTCATCGAAGTCGGCGACGCTGCCGAGTGGCTGGTGAGCGTTGCGCAACTAAACGGCGCAATAAGCGACTCGATGCGCACATGGACCGCTGCGTCGATCTTGCTCATGGAAATGATCGCCGATGCACGCTTCGTCCCGGCCGCGTCGTCGCATCGCTCACGAGACACGATCGCGATGCACTGGCGCCCGGTCTTCGACGAAATCGACGACCGGCGCCGCCGCATCGCAATCATCAAATCAATGCCGAACGCCACGATGTGTACCGGAGCGCCACAGTCGACCGCCGCTATCGCGGACGCGTTCTGGGCGGATGCAACCGACTCGCTCGTACGCCGCGCCGCTCCATTGTCCAGCGTCGGATCGGGCTGGGAACTAGACTTCATCGAACATCTGGGCGGCGCCGGCGAACTCTGGAGACCAGACAGTCCGACTGTGCGATCAGAGGTGCTCATCTGGCTCCCAGAGCCGGCGCCTACCGAGACATGGACACCGATCGCCACCCTGATTCCGCCCCACGCTGGCGGCGAATGGACTATCGACTTCGAACTGCGCTCCGAAGACATCGACGATCGCACCTCGAGCGCCTCCGAGGTCGCGTCCGGCGGTAGCGACACAGCCCGCGAGACGCTAGCGCGCGCTATGCAGACAGTCGCCGGCTTGCTCGACGTCGCCGGCTTGCTCGACGTCCCGGATTTCGCGGCGGCACGAATCGAACTCGACGCGCGCCGGGCCTGGGTCTTCATAGACGTGGCCAGACGGCAAAGGGGTTCGTTTGCCGGAGTCGAACTCGTGATCAGCAATGACGTCTCTGCCGGCGACAAACATCTTCGCCTTCGCCTGCGGATCGGCGAGGCCGACGACTCCGATTCCGGATCGGCTTCGATCGCCAGACTTGGCTCGATTGCGTCGAAGTGGGAGGTGTACCTCGGCGGACATGAACTGAACCGGAATGACGTCAGAGCCATCGCCTCGTCGAACAATCCGCTAGTCGAGATCGACGGAGCATGGGTCGTACTCGATCCGGTCGAAGCACTGGCCCTTCGAGACGAATTCGGCGCGTCCGGCAACGATTCGCCGGACATCTCACCTGCCGAGCTACTCGTCGCGATCCTCGGCGGCAAGATCGAAGTAAACGACGCCCTCGACATCGAAGTCGCCGCGACGGACGAATTGGTGCGACTCGCCGACGCGTTGCGGCGACCCAAACTCCGCACTATCGAGACACCAACGACGATGTGTGGTGAACTGCGGCCATATCAAGCGCGAGGGCTCGACTGGCTGCTCTGGCTCGAACGCGAACGTCTCGGGGGCTGTCTCGCCGATGACATGGGCCTCGGAAAGACCATCCAGACGATCGCATTGGTTCTGTCGAGCCCCGGCCCGACACTGATCGTCTGCCCGACGAGCGTGCTGGGAAATTGGGAATGTGAGTTTGCACGGTTCGCGCCGTCGATGAGAACCGTGAGGCATCATGGTCCGCAACGCGCAACACGCGCTTGCGACCTCGCCGGCGGCACGGATGACCAAACCATCGTCATCACGACGTACGCCATCCTACGCCGAGATGTCGACATGCTCGCTTCGCACGATTGGCATCGACTCGTACTCGACGAGGCGCAGCACATCAAGAATCGCAAATCGGACACGGCGCGGGCCGCAAGCATCGTCGGCGCAGCGACTCCGAACCGGATCGCGTTGACGGGCACTCCAGTCGAGAACGATCTGTCGGAGCTGTGGTCGATCGTCGACTTCACGAATCCGGGCCTATTCGGAACGGCGGCCGCATTCGATCGACGCTTCGCCGGCCCGATAGGCCGCGGCGACAAGGTGACGGCTCGACACCTGCGACAAGTGACCGGCCCATTCATGTTGCGCCGATCAAAATCGGATCCGGCCATCGCGCCCGATCTTCCGCCAAAGCACGAGACGACTTTGATTTGTAACATCACCGTCGAGCAGGCGGCTCTGTACCGCAAGACCGTCGACGCGACCTTTGCCGAACTCGACGCGGCGCCCGGCATGAAGCGACGCGGACAGATCCTCGGTTTGATCACCCGTCTCAAACAGATATGTGACCATCCCGACCTCGTCGACTCGACGGTCGAGCCAAGGGATCAGCCAAGGGACCAAATTGTCGAGCGATCCGGCAAGCTCGCCCATCTAGTCGAGATGATCGACGATGTACGGACAACGGGCGATAGATCGCTCGTATTCACGCAATACGTCGGGATGGGCCGGATCCTCGAACGGACGATCGAGCGTTCGAGCTTCTATCACGGCGGCTTGTCGACCAGGTCGCGGGAGAAACTCATCGCGAGTTTCGACGATGGCGAACATGAGGTCATGATCGTGTCATTGCGCGCGGGCGGGCTCGGCCTGAACCTCGCGACCGCAAATCGAGTCTTCCACTTCGATCGTTGGTGGAATCCGGCGGTCGAAGACCAAGCAACCGACCGTGCTCACCGAATCGGCCAGACACGCGACGTGTGGGTCCACAAGCTCGTGTGCGTCGGTACGCTCGAAGAGCGGATCACCGAGATCCTCGAACACAAACGCGGCATCGCCGACGCCGTGGTTGCCGAAAACGATGCTTGGTTGACCGAACTCGGCGATGACGAAATTGCCACGCTCGTCGAATTGACTGAAGGCGCCGTGTTGTGACCGCACCGTCAAAGGACCAGCCAGATCGGTCGGCGCCAGACGAATCGCGATTCTTCACGTCGCCGCGCCGACTCGACGTTACACAGACGCGCCGCGTGCTCCACGACGTCGATGACGACCGAGGCGAGTTTCCGACTCCGCTGCGTCGCCTCGGACGGCCGCCGTCATGGACGGCCGCTTCGTCACCCGAGTCGTTGCTCGGGCCCCAATACGCATCGGCTGGGCTCCGCGCGCGCTCCATCCTGCGGCGTGCGCTCGATTTGTGACACGGAGGACAGCCCTGCCGACACGGGCGGCGTATGCCTCCGCCTGTGCCGCAGCGATCACGAACATGCGGAGCGAGTTCAATCGTTGAGCGACACCGTGCCGACGACATCGAGCCCGTAGCCTTCGATCGCAGCGCGTTTCGTCGGGTGGTTCGTGAGCAGGCGCATCGACGTGACGCCGAGGTCGACCAAGATCTGCGCGCCGATACCGTAGTCTCTGTCGTCCATCGATCCACTCGTCGAGTCCGCCGAGTGCCGCGTGTCGCCGAGTTCATCTTCGAGCGAGGAACCGCCTGCTTCGTAGCGCCGAAAATAGAGCAGCACCCCGTGTCCCTCGGCGTCGATCTTGGCGAGAGCATTGTGCAACGACGTACGGGTGTCGTTCGGACGGAAGCCGATCAGGTCACCGATGATCGTCTCGGCATGCACGCGAACAAGCGTGTTCTCGTCGAGGCTCCCCTTCACGAGCGCGATGTGCTGTGACCCGTCGATGACGTTTTCGTAGCACACACAGCGAAAGTCTCCATACTCGGTCGGAATCCGCGCTTCGGCCATGCGGCGAACGAGCTTTTCGGACTGACGGCGATGCTGGATCAAGTCCGCGATCGTGACGAGCAACAAGCCGTGATCCGCAGCGAACGCGGCGAGATCATCGAGGCGAGCCATCGTGCCGTCGTCGCCCATGATCTCGCATACGACTCCTGCCGGCGCGAGCCCGGCGAGCCGTGCGAGATCGACCGAAGCTTCGGTATGGCCTGCTCGGCGTAGCACCCCGCCCTCGGCGTATCGAAGCGGGAACGTGTGTCCGGGACGTCGAAAGTCGTCGGGCCGGCTCGTCTCGTCGATCAGAGTTCGGATCGTGTCGGAGCGGTCTTTCGCAGAGATCCCGGTTCCGTTGGTCACAGCGTCGACCGCCACACAGAATGCTGTGCCGTGAGTATCGGTGTTGCGTTCGACCATCGGTCCGATCCCGAGCTCGTCGAGGCGCTCACCTGTCATGGGTGTGCAGATGAGTCCACGACCGTGGGTTGCCATGAAGTTGACCAGCTCCGGTGTCACGTGTTCGGCTGCGCAGATCAGGTCACCTTCGTTTTCGCGATCGGCATCGTCGACGACTACGACGAGTTTGCCTTCTGCGATGGCATTGATTGCCTGCGGTATCGGCGCGAACATCACTTATCGGCTCGCGCGCTCAACATCTCGATCGCTTCGTCGAGGCGCCCCGCGCCGGCGCGCGCCAACTTCGAGACTCGCTCCTCGAGGCGGCGCCGGGCAAGGTCGGTGCGCTGACTCTCGGCCACCGACGTCGCCACATCGGCGGCGGCAGCGTCGATCAACTCCCCAAGACGCCCGGCGCCGTCGGCGAATTCCCGCACAGACGCGGTGATCAAATCTGGGATCCCCGATCGCAGAACCTCGGCATCGACCACACTCGGGCCAACGATGATCGTGTCGTCATCGCGGCGGGTCGGACGTCCGTGAGCAGCGGCGATCAGGCGGATCAGCGTTTCGTCGCCGATCGGATAGGCGCCCTCACCAATGTCGTCGAGTGCTGAAACCGACTTCTGCAGCGTTTCGAGGCTCGCTTTCGCTTCGTCGGCCGTTGCAGCGAATACGTCGGTGTCGCGGATCGTGCGGCCTTTCGCAAGGAGCTGGATGTTCGAACGAACCGACGCCATGGCGTCGACCAGTTGCGACACGGCGACCGCCAATCTCTGGCCGAGTTCGGCGGCGACGGTTCGCGTAACCGCTTCGATGTCAACACCGTCGCGCTCGGAGTCGGTCTGGATGCGTTCGACCAATACGTCCCACCTGCCCGCCTCAGCAAGCGCAATCCAACCGAATGCAACGTATTCGGTTGGATTGTCGGCAACCTCGATCAAGCGGTCGATCTGGCAGATCGCCCCGTCGAAGTCGCCGTCTGCGCGCATTATGTCGAAGCGCAGGTGCAAGATTTGCTCATCGGCAATTGCAATGGCGTCGATCTCGGGCAGACCGAGTACTTCGTCGGCGTCGGCGTCGCGACCCGCAGCGAGCAACGAACGGGCAAACTCGCCCCGCAGGTTCGCCGGAAACGAGCCGTCCTGCCAAGCAGACCAGCCGACCGCGAGGTCATCGCCGGCAAGCGCGAAGTTCTTCTGGATCTCGTCGAAGTCGCCTGCATACGCTGCCGGTACCGGTTCATCGAGCCGCCCGACGGTTTCGCGCGCCGATGGAACATCGCCGATCGCGAGCTGGCGTCGCGCAATCCAGGCGAGCACGGCCGGATGCGCTCGGACCCTTTTCGTTACCCGTGCATAGAGGTCTGTGTTCGACTCGTCGCCCCGGCCGGTCAAAATGTCGACACACGCTTTGGCGCCGCTCGCTTGTTTCGGCGGGTCGACCGACTCGCCCCGCATCACACGTGCAGCCCAACTGAGCGGATCGAGTTCGGATGGCGCTGCCGTCGGATCGTCATTCCACGAGTTCGAAAGAGCGATGTGCAACACTGCCAGACGATCGGCACGCACCGGATCGGGTTCACATGCGGGCACAATGCTCGCCCACGCTTGTCCACGTTGACGCTTGCCGCGACGCCGACGCCCCTTCTTGTCGACGATCTGGTCGGGCTCGGCCGTCGCATCGACGAGTACCGCCTCCATCGGTGAACGTTTCTTACGCCGCTCGCCGCGACGCTGTTGCTTCGCGGGTGGCAATACGCCGATCCGCGCGCTCGACGCCGCCGCACGGATCGGCGGAACATCCGGATAGCTGTGCACGAGCGCGCTCCAAGTCGCCGTCCGCACGTCATCGCCGATCGCAACGCAAGCGTCGTCGAGCGACACGATCGCGTCGGCGTTGTGCGGATCGAGGTGAACCGCTGCGTACGCTTGGATGCGTGAAGCTCCCGGTTCACCGGCAGATCCGTACACCCTCGAAAGCAACGTCCTGATCTCTGACTCGTAGCGGGGCGGGATCTTCGGGGCAGGCTTCGCTGCCAAAGCGGACGCGACTTCTTCGACTCGACCTGTTGTGCCGGCTTCACGGACCGCTTCGTCGAGCGACGTCGGGTCGAGCACGGCCGCGCCCCCGCCAATGCTCAGCAGAAGGGATTCGATCTGATCGGTCATGTCGGTCGCCCCAATTGATCAGCACCGGTGAGCTGATCAGAATCTAGCTCGCAGGTCACGATATGACCTCGAGTTCGAACTCGGCCGAGAGGCGCTCAATGACTTGGCGTTGATGCTCAGGGCCGCGGGCTTCGACGTGCAGGACGATGTCGACACTGTTGAGCGCTCGGTCTCGACCATGACGATTGTGCTCGACCGACACGATGTTCAGCCCCATCTCGGCGACATGTTCGATCAACTCGACGAGAGCGCCGGGGCGGTCTTCGACCGAAACACGCAACATGAGGTACCGGCCCGCCGCGGCGAGACCGAACTCGATGATTTTCGACAGGACGAGCGGGTCGACATTCCCGCCTGAAGTCAACAGGCAAACGTTCGACAACGACGGATCGATCCGTCCGGCGAGGAGTGCCGCAACGGGGCTGGCCCCGGCAGGTTCGACGGCGGATTTGGCGCGTTCCAACAACACGACGACCGCTTCGGCGATCTCCTCGTCGGTCACGGTGACTATTTCGTCGACGTATTCACGCGCATGAGCGAACGTGAGTTCCGACGGCGACTTGAGCGCGATCCCGTCGGCGATCGTGTTCGCCGACTCGAGCGACGTGAGGCGCCCCGACTCGACAGAGAGCTTCATCGCCGCTGCGCCGTTCGCCTCGACACCGATGATGCGCATCTCAGGCCTCAACTCACGCAACGCGATCGCGACACCGGCAATCAGCCCGCCGCCACCGATCGGTACCACGACCGCTTCGGCGTCGGCAACCTGTTCGGCAATCTCGATGCCGACGCTGCCTTGGCCGGCAATAACCGCCGGATCGTCGAACGGGGCGACAAAAACCGCGCCACGGTCATCTGCCTCTGCAAGGGCAGCGGCAATGCAGTCATCGACGCCGCCGCCCACGAGCCGGACGCGTGCACCGTAGTGGCGTGTTGCTTCGACCTTGGGGAGCGGGGCGTCTTTGGGCATGAAGACCACGGCTCGAATGTTGTGTATCGTCGCTGCCAGAGCGACACCCTGTGCGTGGTTACCGGCAGAAGCCGCCACGACTTCGGCGCCCTTCGGTATGGTGCGAAGCCGGTTGAGCGCCCCGCGCACCTTGAACGACCCGGTTCGCTGGAGGTGCTCGGCTTTGAGCGTGACGGTGCGCCCGGCAAGATGCGACAAGGCGTCGAGACGCAGCGTCGGCGTGCGGCGCACCCACGGCCGGACGTAGTCGGCCGCGGCAACGACTTCTTTGTAGGTGACGAGCGTCATGGTTCCAATGGGTTCGGCTCAGATCAAGAGTAGGGGGCGCCCCCTTCGGGTACGCTTGTACGTTTTCGAGATTGCCAGGGACACAAGTGGCTAAGAGCGTATTGACGAAACAGGCCGACGATTTCCCGCGGTGGTATCAAGACGTGATCTCGAAAGCCGAACTCGCCGAAAACGGCCCGGCGCGCGGCACGATGATCATGAAACCGTGGGGATACGCGATCTGGGAGCGTATCCAGTCCGAGCTGGACGCCCGGATCAAAGCGACGGGACATGACAATGTCTACTTCCCGCTGCTCATTCCAATGGACTATTTCGAGCGCGAAGCCAGCCATGTCGAAGGGTTCAGCCCGGAACTCGCCGTCGTCACCCATGGCGGTGGCGCCGAACTCGCAGAGCCGCTCGCTGTGCGCCCGACGTCAGAGACCGTGATCGGCGACGCGATGTCGCGTTGGATCCAAAGCCATCGTGATCTACCACTCCTGCTCAACCAATGGTCGAACGTCGTGCGCTGGGAGCTGCGTCCCCGCATGTTCTTGCGGACATCGGAGTTCTTGTGGCAAGAGGGCCATACGGCACACGCCACCTGGGAGGACGCGCTCGAAGAGACGTTGCGCATGCACGCCGTCTACGACGACTTGATGCGCAACGTTTTGGGCATCCCGACGTTGCTCGGCCGCAAGACCGACGCCGAACGTTTTGCCGGCGCCGTCTACACCTACACGGTCGAGGGGCTCATGCGTGACGGCAAAGCGTTGCAGATGGGGACGTCTCACCACCTCGGCCAGAACTTTGCCAAGGTCTTTGGCATCGACTACACGTCAGAATCCGGCCAACTCGAGTTTTGCCACACGACGTCGTGGGGCGTATCGACACGCACCGTCGGGGCGCTCATCATGGCGCACGGCGACGACTCGGGCCTTCGACTCCCACCGTCGGTCGCGCCGGCTGAGGCAGTAGTGATCGCTATCCGCCCCGAATCGGTCGACGCTGCCGAAGAACTAGCTCAGGAACTGCGTGAGCGCGGTCTACGAGTGAAAGTCGACAAAGACACACATGCGTCATTCGGACGGCGAATCGTCGACTGGGAACTCAAGGGCGTCCCGGTCAGGGTCGAGATCGGTCCGCGCGATCTCGCTGCCGGCGTCGTCACGTTCGCACGACGCGACACGGGCGAAAAGGCGACGATCGCAGCGAGTGGAGCAGCGGACGCTATCGTCGACGTTCGCGACTCAGTCCAGGAGACATTGTTCAACGAGGCGCTCTATCGACGTGAATCAGCGACTACCGATGTCGAGAGGGCGTCCGAGATCGAAGGCAGCGGCTACTTCCGGATCCCATGGCGCGCACTCGGCGTCGAGGGCGAAGAAGTGATCGCACGCGACGGGTACTCGGTGCGAGCGCTCGTCACCGCCGACGGCGGCGTCCCCGGGCCCGACGACGAGGATCTGATCGCCTACGTGGCGAAGGCCTACTGAGCGGGGCGCCTGCCGCCCATCCCGGTATTGCAGCCTTGCAGCAATACCGCATTGCTGTTAATATACAATCATGCTCCCGTCTACCGGGACGAGACCGATGTCCAACTACCACGGCTATCTGACCTTCCAGAGTCGGGGGCTGATCACCATCCCGAAAGAGCTGCGCGAGAAGCTCCACGCCTCTGAGCCGGGTATACAACTCGAGATCACCGAACGTGACGACGGAGTCTTCGAGCTGCGGCCCGTCCTGCCCGTCCCGGCAGATCAGCGGTGGTTCTGGGCCGAGAAGTGGCAGCGAATGGAACTCGAAGCCGAGTCCGACATTGCCGAAGGGCGAGTCGCCATGTTCGATGACGTCGAGGCATTCCTCGACGATCTCGATTCATGAAATGGATCCGTACCGCTGCGTTCAAGCGCGATTACAAGCGACTGCCAGAGGCGCACAAGCGTCTGTTCAAAGACGCCGTCGTCAAGTTCAACGACGCGTGGGACGCCTATATTGCCGACCCAGAGCACCACGAATGGCCGGGCCAATTACGCATCAAAGCGGTAGTCGGCACCCAGAATGTCCTGGAGCTGACGTGGTCGTACCGGCGTCCCGACGGACGAGCTACATGGGAGTGGACACGCATCACGATCCAGGGCGCTCGATCTGGCAGAGCAATCGACGAGCCGGCGGTGCGGTGGAGGCGCCTTGGCAACCACGAAATCTTTCGCGACCCTTGACGGGTGCCGGGCCGATAGTTTTCAGACAGACATCCCAATGTGCCGTATTATCGAATTGAGAATGTCGATAGCGTGATCGGGCTTTGTGTAGTCACCGTGCCGATAGCGCCGATGGAGAAGCAATGGCGCAGTTCCTCATCATCCTCATCACGTTCGCTCTGGTCGTCGCCGCGATCGTCACACTGATCACACTGCTAGCGATCCGCACAGCACGCGGAGCGACACGCGGAGTCCGGCGTGCGAGGTCACGGCTCGCAGAGTCTCTGCCCGCATCGGCATTCGGCAATCACGTGTGGTGGCAGGCAACCCGCCTCGATCGGGTCGGCGAACGCGTGCTCTTTGCCGTCAGATCGTCGTCGGGCTCTGCCTTCACGAACGATATCTGCGAACTCGCGGCAAGACTCGACACCGGAACGACAGACTTGCGAGCCAACCTCCGATCGATCTCGACTCTGCCTGCGCAGGCGCGCAATCACGAGATCGCCAGAATCGAACCTCATATCACAGAACTCGAATCGGGAGCGGAAGCGCTTGCCGTGCTCTCGACACGGTCGATCGAGGTCTCGCGTCGCGACGACAACGAGGTCCCGGTTGGTGAACTCGTCCGACGCCGAGCCGAAGCGCTCACGAACGCGATCGACGAGTTGGCCGAATTAGGTCCGACCAGTGCGATGGGCTCAGTCGTCGATACCGACGATGCGCAACCCCGTCCGGGTCTTGTAGCGGGTATTGAGCCCGATGAGCAGCGGCGTCATCGCTTCGATGGCCGAAGCGTTGTGCAGAGCCCCGGCGTCGATCGGGCGTAGTCCTTCGACCGATCGGATCAACTCCATCACACGGTCGCGGGCCCCGGGCTCGTCGGTCGCCACAAGCACATCGAAGTCGAGTAACTTGTCGGTCTCGATCATCGAACGCGCCGGAACGTGATGCAGAGCTGCGACCACGCGCACGGTTGGCAGTCTCACCTGGATACCGAGAGCAAGTGAGCCCGACGAGGGAACAATCGACTCAGGCTCTTTGGCGATGAACGCAACCGCGTTCGCCATCGAAAGCAACACCTTGCCACGCATCACCGGCTCGACCTCGACCGCGGACGGCAGCGCAGCCTCCCACGGAACCGACAACACCACGACGTCGCCGAACGACGCCGCGTCTTTGTTGTCGCCGCCGAATACCTTGTCATCACCGATCTTGGCAGCAGCAGCCGACGCCCGTTCGGCGTTACGTGAGCCGAGCATGACCTCGTGGCCGGCCATGGCGAAGCGCGCCCCGACCCCACGCCCGGCCGGACCGGTGCCTCCGAGAATTCCTACTCGCATACTTCTTCGACTCCTTGAATCGGCCCGACTTGAGCCTGCAAGAGGGATGATGATAAGTCGTCTGGCATCCTAGGAGCGAGCCGACAGCGGAGCTGACGACCGTGCCCGACCTGTTCGAATCCAACTCCGCGTAGTCCGCGGTACGGCATGAAAACGAAGAGCTACCTTGGGTGCCGTGACCAGACCAGAAACGGAGTCCGTTTCCGACGACCAAGATCCTGCGACACAAACAAACCTCGCGGATATCTTCCCATCGGCGGCATCGCTGATCGACGGCACCGGGCACGTCGACCGCCTCGGGCTCGCCGCCGTCGCCGAAGCGTCGAACCGCGTGATCGTCGTACTCATCGACGGGTTGGGCGCTGCCGCTATCGCCCGCTACAGAGAATTCCTGCCCTTCCTCACCGCACTCGGCGCCGACGGTCGGGCTATGACGATTCGAACATGCTTGCCGTCGACGACTGCGACCAGCCTTGCATCGCTCGCGACGGGGCGCCAACCGGGCAAACACGGCGTCGTTGGCTACTCGATGTACATGCGGTCGATCGACACGGTCATGAACATGCTCAAGTACACCGAGGTCGGCAATACGCGGCGCGGCCCACTCGACACGGTGATCTCGCCCGAGACGGTGCAACCGTGTCCGTCTGTGTTCGAACGTATTCGAGCTGGCGGTGTCAAGACCACATGCGTCGGGCCGGCGGCGTTCGAGGCAAGCCCGATGACGCGAGCCAACTATCGCGACACGACCTATCTAGGATGGGACGACCCGGCTCAAATACCCGCCGCTTGTGCATCCGCACTCGACGCCCCGCGCAGTCTCGCATACGCGTACTACCCGCGCCTCGACACTCTCGGTCACATTCACGGCTTCGCCAGCGTCGAGTATCGAGATGAACTGACAGTCGTCGACGACCTCTGCCGACAGATCTACGAGGCGCTGCCGAAATCATCGACCATGTTCGTCACGGGCGATCACGGAATCGTCGACATCGAGCCGTCGGGGCGCCTCGACTTCGACGACGATGGCGAACTTCGCTCGTCGACCGCCGCGATCGCAGGCGAACCGCGGTTCCGGCATCTGCACGCACGACGTGGGGCGGTCGACGAACTGTACGAACTGTGCGAGGACCGCTTCGGCTCAATCGCCACAGTCATCACGAAGCGCCAAGCGATCGCCGACGGCTGGTTCGGGGCGACAGTCACCCAGCGCGTCGTGCCACTCATCGGCGATGTCATCGTCGCGTTCGACGAACCGTACGGTCTGTTCCAGCCGAAGGTCGATCCACTCCAGGCCAGGCTCGTCGGCCACCACGGCTCGTTCACCGCCGATGAGGCCGAGGTGCCCCTACTCGGGGCGCACAAGACCTAGGCCTTTTTTTCGTGATGCCCGCCGAATTCGTAACGCATCGCGGACTGCACTTTCTCGCCGAATGTATTACCCGACCGTGAACGGAACCGACTGAAGAGCGCGTCGGCGAGTAATGGGACGGACGTCCCCTCGTTGATCGCTGCGAGAATCGTCCAGCGACCTTCGCCCGAATCGGATATGCGTCCGGTGAAGTTGTCGAGATTCGGGTCTTCGACCATCGCCTGCGCGGTCAGGTCCAACAGCCAAGATGCAATCACGGTGCCACGACGCCACACCTCGGCAACCGCCGTCGTGTCGATCTTGTACTCGAGGTGCTCGCCCGGCATCCGGGGCGCCGTCTCGGCGTCGACCTCGGCGGGGCGAGTGTCGAGATCGGCGTTCTTCAAGACGTCGAAACCCTCGCCGAACGCGGCCATGATCCCGTATTCGATGCCGTTGTGCACCATCTTGACGAAGTGTCCGGCGCCGTTCGGGCCACAGTGCAAATAACCCTTTTCTTCGGGTGTCGCTTCGCCCGTGCGCCCCGGCGTGCGATCGACGTTGCCGACGCCGGGTGCGATCGATTCGAAAATCGGGTACATGGACTCGACTGCGCCGTCTTCGCCACCGATCATCAGCGAGTAGCCCCGTTCGAGCCCCCAGACGCCGCCGCTCACACCGACGTCGACGTAGTGGATGCCCTTCTCGCCGACTTCGCCGGCCCGCGCCACGTCGTTCTTGTAGTACGAGTTTCCGCCGTCGATGATCGTATCGCCGGAACTCATGAGAGCGGCGAGTTCGGTCACGGTCTGGCCTGTGACGCCGGCCGGCACCATGATCCAGACCCGCGCGGGAGAGTTCATCTTCGACACGAGGTCGGCCACACTGTCCGCGCCCGTCGCGCCGGCTTCGGCAAGTTCGCTGACGGCATCTTCGTTGAGATCGAAGACGACACATTCGTGGCCGTCTTCCATGAGCCGCTTGACCATGTTCGCGCCCATCCGACCGAGTCCGATCATTCCAAGTTGCACTGCATTCTCCTGGCTGGCCCACACTCGATGGGCCGTCGATTCTGTGGTCGCGCACTGGCTGTAGCGCGACTGGTCGGCGCGACCCGCTGTGGAAGCGCTGACCCGCCGACAACACTGTCGGCACGAAACGCCCGGTTGTTGAGCAGGTGACCCACGGGAGGGCGTAATCGGCCACCGACCAGCGCCCGCAGCGGGCACCCCACGTTGCGGCGCCACATCATCTATTATCACCGACGTGGCAAACCTTCAAGAACTTCTGCTGCGCGTCGACGATTGCGGCGCGGCCCGCGGCGAATTCGCTCAGCTCGGGTTCGCTGTCGACGAATCCGGCGCGATCGTACAGGTCGGATCGGTCCGCATTCGTCTCGAAAAATGCGGCGCTCACGACGAACCCGCCATCAGCGAGTGGACGTTCTCCGGTGACCACGATGAGCTTCTCCGGCTCGATCCCGTCGCCGCTCCGCCAACCTACCTGCGACGCGACAAGCCGGCCGAAATCCTCGTCACGCATGCAAACCGCGTCAACGAGATCGACCACCTCGTGATGATGGTCCCCGCCCTCGAGCCGACGATCGCTGGTCTCGAGGGCTACGCCGGGCTCACTTGCCGTCGCCGGGCAGAGTTTCATGGCCGCCTCATGGCATTCCTAACGGCTGGACCGCCGACGATTGAACTCGTCGAGATGCGATCGAGGGAACTGCCCCTCATCTGGGGCCTGGCCCTGCGAGTCGACGATCTCGACCAAACAGTCGGGGCGATTATGCGACGCGGCGGCCAGGTCTCGAAACCGAAACCGGCAGTCCAAGGTGGACGCATCATTGCAGCGAAAACGTCCGTGATCCCAATCTCGATGGCGTTCATAGAGCCTCCTGGACAGCGCACCATGCGATGACGCGAACCGACCAGGTCTTCACCGCCGGGGTCGTGATCGTCGGCAACGAAATTCTCACCGGAAAAGTCGACGACCGCAACGGACCGTTCGTGATCAGCCAAGCGAAGCTACGCGGCATCGACCTAGCAGAGATCCATGTGGTCGCCGACAAGATCGACGCGATCGCCGAAGCCGTCGACCTCGTCCGACACAGGCGAGACATCTGTATCACTTCTGGCGGGATCGGCCCGACGCATGACGACGTCACGGTGACCGCAGTCGCCGCAGCGTTCGACATGCCACTCGAAGAGCGCCCCGAACTCGTCGAAATGATCGAGCGAGTCTTCGGAACCGGTGACAGAGCAAGGGCGTGGCGCAAGTTGGCGAGCGTGCCGATCGGCTGTGAAATGCTCGAACTCGCGTCCGGATGGCCTGCATATGCAGTCGAGAACGTCTACATACTTCCGGGCATACCCGAGATATTCAACCGCCAGGTCTGCGCACTGCTCGATCGGTTCGACTCGACACCGGTGATGTCACGGACAATTTACTTTCGAGCCGGCGAGGGCGAACTGGCAGGCATGCTCGACGACGTGGCATCGAAGTTTGCGGGTTCCGTCGACATCGGCTCTTACCCGCGACTCGACAGCCGCGAATACAAGGTCAAAGTGACGCTCGACAGCCGCGTTCCCGAAGCGCTGAAAGCCGCTGTGTCTCTGATCGAAGAGTCGCTTTCTCAATATCTGGTTCGCGATGATGTCACGGACGAGCCACATGTCCACAATTCTCGACTAGAACCAATCCAAGGCGATTAGACTGCCCTTCGTACAAAGAACCCTCGTCCCGACACGCCCAATCGTCGGACATATTGAGACCCACCGATTGATACCTACCGAGGACCCCGGATGGCAAAACGTACGATGACCCCTGAGCACAAAGCCGCAATAGCTTCGGGTCGCGCCGAAGGCGCCGCAGTAAAGCGCTATCTCGAAACGATCAACGAGCAGTCGAAGCCGGGGCGCCGCGTTTCAAAGGGAGAACTCGAGGAGCGCCTCGCCAAGGGTCCACGCCAAGTTAGTGCGCGCGATGTAGTGTTGTGGTGTGGATGTTGCACCTGAGGCGCTCGGTCGGTTTTTTGATGTGGTGTTGCCGCACATGAATGAGGTGCAGCGGCGTGTGGT
>SDBV01004540.1_pt1 | contig 19913 bp, 14 predicted proteins | sample 2277081 | NCBI WGS metagenome assembly SDBV01 (sample SAMN10402039, study PRJNA504765) | marine sediment metagenome | isolation source: marine sediment core GS10_PC15, 223 cmbsf | place: Arctic Ocean: Southern Knipovich Ridge | collected 2010 | reverse complement strand
AAGTTTTGTTGGCGAAAATGGGCCTGAATATGGCTATATAAGTATTGATGTTACTTCAGTGACACAAACAGTTGTGACAGCGGGTAATCAATTTATAGGTTTTAGACTGTCTACGGAAACTGATGACGTGTTTACGGTGGGATGGAGCATAGGCGTGCCCGATCCGGTACTGACCGTTATCCCCGAACCTGGGGCAATCGCGTTATTGGGTTTAGGGGCACTGTTGCTACGGAGGCGCAGGAGGGTTTGATTGTTGGGGGCTTACTGTTTGCTATTTGCGATTGATTCGGGTTGGGTGGATCAGGGCGGCGATTGTGTAGACGGCGGCGATGATCCCGGTTATGAAGGCATGGCGTTTTATACTACGGCCCTTGATGATCGATGCGATGTGCCGCCGGTTGCTATCGGGTATCATTATCCGGGTGTGGTGCGGTTTGTGGATGCGTCGAAGACGACCGGCGATCAGACGGGATTGGGGTGGGATTCGGCTTATCAGTATTTGCAGGATGCTCTTGACGAGGCCGGCTCGACGAATATAACGGCTATTGCCGTGGCGGATGGGACGTACTATCCCGATGAGGACAAAGACAGCGACCATAGTAATAATACACGTACGGAAAGCTTTGAACTTGTTGCCGGGCTGGCCATGTATGGCGGGTTTGAGGGGGATGGCGTTAATGCTGAGGATGTTTTTGATTTTGATATGAGTACACGGAACTTTGTTACGAATGAGACGATTCTGTCGGGCGATATTGATGGAGGTGAGATCTTTACCTACAACAGCTATCATGTTGTAAAGGCAAAGCGCGAGACAGTTTTAGATGGTTTCCTTATTACTGAAGGTTATGCTAATGGTCCGGACCAGTGGAGCATTTCCGGCGGGGGTATATACGCAGACGGAAGGGCAATTTCCGTAAGTAACTGCACCGTCAAGGAGAATCGTTCCAATTCCGGCAACTATCCCCTTGGCGGGGGCGCAGGTGTTTATACCTCTTACGACGATCAAACCTTCACCAACTGTATTTTTGAAGATAATAATTGCGACAACAATAGTTTCGGCGAGGGGGGAGGGGGAATGTTGTGTTATTCCGGTAGCATCACATTAGTCGACTGTGTATTCTTGAATAATCGGTGTTTGCGAAAGGCCGGCGGTCTATATCTTAGTGAAAAGGCAAAAGCAGCTACACTGATTAATTGCACTTTCGACAACAATTCTGGTTATGCGCTTGCTTCTACAGTTCTCATGTGGACTGATAGGCATTCTTATGAAACTCACGAGTTCACAAACTGTACATTCATTAATAATCACGCAGGCGGTTCAGCTACAGCTACTGTATTCATTCGGAACGACAGTGCCATATTCACAGGATGTACTTTCACGGATAATGACGCGAGCCCAATTCGTGTGAGCAACTACGACTCACAGGAAGATACAACAGTCACTGATTGTGTCTTCTCCGGGAATACGGCTATATGGGGTGGTGGAATTAAGTTTGCAGGTACTAATACAGATGACTTGGTTGTTTCCAACTGTTTGTTTCTTGACAACACTGCATCACTTGAAGGAGGAGCAATATGGGCTGGTGCGTGGACCACGATTATAAATTGTACATTTACTGGGAATTCAGCGGGGACTGAAGGTGACGGCATCTGGAGTTCGACTCCGGATGGTAGTCTAACGCTGTCCAACTCTATCTTGTGGGGCAACAATGGAACGTCTGAATCAGATCAAATTTATATTAATACCGGCGATTACTCGATAAACTATTGCTGTATTCAGGGTCTGACCGGCAACCTCGGAGGCACCGGTAACATTGACGATGATCCTGATTTCGTTAATGAAAATAATGACAATTACCGGCTTAATTCTAACTCACCTTGTATCGATAAAGGAGACAATGATGCTTGTGAGGAACCTTACGATTTAGATGGCAATACACGTAAGATTGATGGCGATGGTGATCTAGACGTAGATATTGACATGGGGCCATATGAGTATCAGGGTCCTTAGCAATCAAAGTGTTTTTGGAAACGTCGGATGTAATATATACTTTGGTCTTCAATAACTAAGCAGAGTCTTGGTGTCAGGAGAAGAATATGTCCAGGTTCGTAATCTCAGTCGCTATATTGACCGTGGTCTATGCTGTTCCTTCAGATTGCTCGGCAATCATTATTTACGATGACGGGGGGACCCACGAGATCACATCCGTCATTACCGATCTTGCACGTGTTGACGGGAACACCACTGTCATTGTTAATTCCGGTGGAGTGTTTGAACGCGGTCTGACGGCTATCGATAACAGCAAGGTTTTTGTCAACAATGGCTTTCTTTATGGGCTGTGGACAGGAGGTACAAGCAATACAATTATCTCTGACGGTGAAATCGGGCATAGTCTTTCTGTTGTTGAGGATAGTCACATGACTGTCAATGGTGGTATTCTGGATGGCCCGATAGAAGTCCGGTCATGGGGAAATCTGGCTATAACAGGCGGGACGCTCATCTATATATGGGCTATCGAGAACAGCCACATTAGTATCTCCGGTGGGTCATTGTCTTTCGGACTGGAAACATTTGGTGATACACAGGTTGAAATTTCTGGTGGACTGATTGCAGGTGAACTCATTGCTCTGGGCAATAGTCAGTTCACTATATCGGGAACAAACTTCAACTATGACTATGGCGTGCTTAAATCTCAATCTGGAAGGCTGACTGGTACACTTGCAAATGGCGACCCAATGGATATCCCCTTTGGAGTTTATGGGAATGCTACTATCGTACTTATTCCAGAACCAGCAAGTTTGCTGCTATTTGGTGTTGGTGCGGTGTTGCTGCGGGGGCGCAGGAGGGTTTGATTGTTGGGGGCTTACTGTTTGCTGTTTGCGATTGATTCGGGTTGGCTTGACCAGGGTGGCGATGATCCCGGTATGAAGGCATGGCGTTTTATACTACGGCCCTTGACGATCGATGTGATGTGCCGGCGGTTGCTTAAGAGGAGAAAAACGGCCATACGAGCCCGCAAATCGGGTTATGATGGCGTTAACGAACCGCCATTCGTGCCGGACACCTTCAATTCCCGGGAAAAGAAATACTTTGACTTTTCACGTAGATTATTGTAAAATAATTGAAACCGGAATGGGGAGAATCATGTTTTTCAAGCGTGTAAATGTGAAATCCCATTGTAAGGTATTTTTTGTTTGGTAAATATGAAATAATAATGCGATTGAGTGCCTGTCGTGTTCGATTAATATCGGACTTCGATATGGAGCCGCTAATGATTCGTAAAACCTGTCCAGTTATATTGCTACTGACCATTTGCTGTATCCTGCATGCACGGCCCCTCAACATCATCATTGTAACCAGCAAGAACAGTTCAGAAGACGGGTACAGCGAGTTTCTCCGGGAAATTTACCTGGATAATGCGGAGGTGGAGATCAATTCAGACCGATACGATGAATCTCTCAGCGACGCAAAAAAACAGCAACTTAGTCATGCAGACCTGATCATTGTCTCCAGCGATAACTCTGGCGGAAATTACAACGACGACTCTGCTTTCTGGACCTCATTGGCTGTTCCGATTTTGAGCCACAACATTGCCGTTTGCCGAAGTAATAATCATGATAACTGGGATTGGATCAGCAGCGGCAAAGACACCATCCCTATTTCAGAATTCTACGCGACAGAACCTAACGACTCGATCTTCAATGAAATTGACCTTACTTCCGGAAGCATCACCCTTTTCGATTCTTCATTTAATTTTTCCGTGCCCGATGAACCTTATGTGGGCAATGGAACGCCTCTGGCAACTGATCTTTCCGGGCTGCCTGTCATCGTTCGCTTTGACGGAAATGAGCCCAACTACTATAATGGTTCGCTTTATGATCCCAATGACACTCCACGGATCTACTTCGCACTGCCGCAGGAGCCTGCCATCTTTTTTGCCAACGCAACGGCGGCGGCAAAACAACTTCTGCGTAATGCGATCACCTCCCTGCTTCCGGAGTGCTGGGTGACCGGAGATATTAATTGCGACCGTGTTGTCGATATGAAAGACCTCTCGGAACTGTCCGGGCAGTGGTTTCAGGAGGCCCCGCCAGAGAGTGAACCACTCTCAGCCGATATTGTCCCGGATGGAAATGTCAACGCTGACGACTTAGAGCTACTGGCTGTATTCTGGCTGGAAGGATTTGATGACATTGCGCCTTTACCCGATCCTGCCGAGTGGAAAGATGTTCCTGCGGTGCAGGACGGCGGCTTGATTGCAATGAAAGCCAGAAAAACCGACGACGATCTCCACGGTGTTCAATATCATTATGAGTGTATCGAAGACCCCCTATACTCCAGCGGTTGGCAATATAAACGGAAGTATATCCCGACCAACCTCCCGTTAGGAACAAACCTTTCCTTTCAGGCCAAAACTCGCGACACATCGAGCCGGCTGAATGAAACGCAACTTTCATCCACGGAAACCGTCCGAACCGACAGTCTTTTCTATTGGTCCTCAGATGCATCGGCGGCTGTGGCGCTGGATGAACAACGTTTCATTATGGCCGACGACGAGATTAATTTTCTGCAGGTGTATAACTGGAATATGCCGGGATCCGATCCGAACGTAGAAACCGACATTTCCGCGGCGCTGGCCCTTGATCCGGTACATCCCGAAGCCGACATTGAAGGGGCAACCTGGTTTAACAATCGCATTTTTTGGATTACCTCACATGGCCGCAGCCGCAATGGTGATTATTGGCAAAGCCGATACAACTTTTTTGCCACGACTATCGCCCCGGACGGCTCGGCCACTGTTGACGGCGTTTATACCAATCTGATCGACGACCTGATCCAGTATGACAGAACATGGAATCTCGGGCTTGAAGCGGCCATCGGTTCAACAGGCGACCACATTGATCATAATCCCATTGCCGACCTTGCCCCGAAAGTCAACGGCCTGAACATCGAAGGACTTTGCACAACCGCCGATGGGATCAAAATGTTCATTGGATTTAGAAATCCAAGACCCTGGGTAGAGGTAGAGAATGAAGATATGGCGTTGATCATCCCGCTGGCCAATCCCGAAGCGGTCGTGCTGGACGGAGCGGCCCCGATACTGGAAGAACCGATCCTGATCGATCTGAACGGACTGGGAATTCGCAGCATCGAATACAGCAATAGCTTTGGAGAATACCTCATTGTCGCCGGATCCCATCAAAGCGGAGAAAATGAGCCTGTTCAGTATCTCTATAATTACGACTTCGCAGTACAGGATAGAGATAAACTGGCCACTTTCTCAGATATCACGCCGGAAGCAATCTTTCAATTCCCGGATGCAAATGAAATTAATCTGCTCAGCGATGACGGTACCCGCATAATCGACACACCCCAAGGCCCGGTCACAAATAAATATCTGCCCCACGAGCAAAGAACCTACCGAACAAGAACGATCAAACCATAGCCTCATCTTGTGTAATTAGATAATATGCAGGTCATCCGGTTAGCGGTTATAATTCCCGGTTTGTGAGGTTGACTGGTTTTGGTGAGATACAAAAAGCCTGGCCCGTATGTCTTCGGACCAGGCTGATGCTGGTGATTGTTATTTGCGTTTTATGTTCAGTTGCAGTTTGTCAGTAAGTCGGTACAGTCCAGCCAAAGCAGTGCGACCTGCGCCGCATCGCCCAGGTTGACGATACAGTTCTGATTGAAATCGGCAATTGCATAGTCGGGGGAGCCTGGCATCATGTGAGATGCCTTGCATGAATCTTCGCCGACATAAATGACAACAGTATCGTCATCTGTAAACTCATCGTCCGTTGCCCACAAGTTGAATTGATACGTCCCCGTCTCTGTAAGCGTGGTGGAAGCTGACTGCATGTCACTTGCTTCTATAACGGTACCAGGGCCTAAAATCTGTGTCCATTGCACCGTCACGGCAGCGGGAGGATTGGGCAGTCCGTCATCGGTAACCAAACCGCCGAGGATAACATTAACCTTATTAGGATCGGCGCCGTCTTTGCCGAACCATACGCCCTGGTCGTCGCCTGCAAAAACGACAGGCTTGTCATTGTCATTAACAGTGAACTTCCAGATTAAACCGGGGAGATTGGGCTCTTCGGGCGGCGTGCGTCCGCTGTAAGAGTCGACGAGCCAATAGCAGACATCGCCTTCTGCCAAAGCTGTCGGGATGGACACTGATGTTTCCTTTGGAGGGTCATTGACTGTTTCGATCAGAGCCAGCACGTCTTTGTAGTCAAGGTAATTCGGCTCGCCGACGTTCTTTGCAAAGTAAACTTCGCAGACACCAACGCTGTCAGGATTCGTCCATGACAGTGTGGCTTGCGAGGACGATACATTGGGGGCGTTGTCTGCCGGGTCAGGATCGTAGGCACGGGGCTGGTGGAGGAACTCATGCGGCGAGAGGGCAACATCGCTGAAACGGATGTCATCCATATTGCCGGATATGTGGTCAACAAAACCGCCGTTATACCAGCCGCGACCAAATGTCCAGTTACCTGTAGGCCGCAGCGAATGGTCAGCTCCTGGAACCATATTTAAGGTGCCGATGTTCTGGTAGCCGTTGCCATCCAATTGATCGGCATACATATCGAGTTGGTCACCATCAGTTACGACGGCAAGATGATACCACTGGCCGGGCACGGGAACTAAAGACGAGAAGATTTCATAATGCTCATCGCTAACGGTCGCAAAAGCCACTCGCATAGCATCGTCAATATCATTGCACTGGACCTGCAGTGACGGACCAATGTCCCCGTCGATTCCTGTCCAGTCGTCTCTGCCGATAAGGGTCAGCCAGCCGGTAAGGTGATCCAGCCTGAACGACAACTCGATTGTCCATGTGCTGGGGCTCCATGCACGCAGGCCATCTGCCTGGGTATAACCGTCCCTGTGGCCGTCATATTCTGAACTCAGGCCAACGCCGGTGGCGGTTTCACCTAACGAAGAAAATATCGGACCCCACCAATCATCATAGGAAAACATGTCATAGCCGTTGCCGGAGAGATCAACCGTGCCAACCTGACCGATCGTACCGGGGTCACTCATAGGTGTCTCGGGTGTGCCATCCTCAAAATCATAATGCAATACGGTGGCAGCCGATACCGGCATTGACATGACCAGTACCAAAAGAAACACTATTACATAGCTTAGCTTTTCCATAATGAAACCTCCTTGAATGTTCAACCTGTTTTAGCCGACATTAGCTACTCATACTATTTGCGTCTTCTGCGAAGCATCAGGCCGCCGAGTCCCAGCAAAGCCAGTGTTGCCGGTTCCGGAAGAAACTGATCGGTCGTCAGCGCTACATCGCTGAAACGGATGTTGTCCAGGTTACCGTCGATATGATCGACATATCCGCCATTAAACCAGCCTCGACCAAATGTCCAGTTACCTGTAGGCCGCAGTGAATGGTCGATACCCGTAGCCAGCGCTAAAGAACCAATATTCTGGAAACCGGCGCCGTCGAATTGATCGGCATATACATCGAGCTGGTCGCCGTCAGTTACGACGGCAAGATGATACCATTTACCGGGCTCAGGGAATAAAGAAGTAAAGAGTTCATAATGCTCATCGGTAACGGTCGCAAAAGCAATTCGCATAGAATCGTCAATGCCATTGCTCTGGACCTGGAGTGAGGGTCCAATATCCCCGGGGATTCCTGTCCAGTCGTCTCTGCCGATAAGTGTCCGCCAGCCGCCAGGGTCATTGAGCTTAAACGACAACTCAATTGTCCACGTGCTCGGGCTCCATGCACGGATGCCCTCTGCCAGGGTATAACCGTCCCTGTGGTTGTCATGTACGGAGCTCAGGCCTACACCCGATGGCGTATCACCTTCCGCAGAAAACAAGGGGCCCCACCAATCATCCCAGGCATGCATGTCATAGTCGTTGCCCGAAATGTCAGCCGTACCCACCAGCCCGTTTTCCAGAGTGACGGGGTAGTCATTCATTGGCATCCCTGCGGTGCCATCCTCAAAATCATAGTGCAATACTGTGGCGGCGTTTACATTCAGACACAACACCATTACGAGACCAACTAAATTCACTAACCTTTTCATCTTCATCACCTTTCCTCCTGACTAAATTAAGAGCAAACATAACCGTTTTCAGAACACTTCACAATACGACAAGCCATACCCTGACTTCAGTGGCCTGTTTCTGACTGAACAATACCTCCATGTACAAATTGATGAAAACTCGATGAATCCCTCATCCAAGTATCGCTAACTCACAATAGCCCAATGCGAACCCTGAGCACTATTATTATAAGAACTTCAAGTCCACACTGCAAGAAAAAAATAAAAAAAGCCCCCCCCTCATCTTACCCGGTTTAACGCACGAGAACTGCATTCTTGGGCCAAAATCGAACATCGGTAGCTCGCAAGCAGTTCAACGGCTCCTTAACGAAACGCCATTCGTGCCAGGTATCTTCAATTGCCCTCCTTTTTTGTCATGATTGGAATAGGGGCCGGGTGCGAGTGCCGGGACTCAGGAGCCCTCGCCGAAAAGACTGAACGGGGTGGTCAGAACGGGCAGGGGGGTTGTGACTATGCGGGGCTGGTCAACGCTTCCGTATACCTCGACCTTGATCACAGCGGATCCGAGACCCCGAGCTAACGTTTCCAGAAACGAGGGACGCGAAGTCATAACACTGCCGTACGAACTGAACTCCAGATCGAGAGCGTTGTTCTTCAGGTCGATGGACCCTCTTCCCAGCAGGACAAAGGACTCGCCCGACATATAAACATCCTGAAGCACAAGGTCGCTTCCCTTGACGAAGGCATCCACCGACATATCGCTGAACATGTAGTCGGTAGGGTTGTTCAACTGCATCGTAGCGAGAATCTTGCCCAAAAGAGATCGCCTGGCCAACTGCATATCCCTTATGCCGATGTTGAGTCGGCCCGTGCGGGAATCCGCGGCGGCCGTTATTCCCTGCAGATTAAAACTGCCGCAGAGGACCCCTTTGCCGCCGGCCGGCACGGGACCTTCCTGGATGGGCCGGCCGGCGTTCATCATATTGCCAAACTCGATACCATCGAAAACCGTCTCGATACGATAACGCATCTCGCCGGTTTCCTGTTGGATCAACTCGGCGTCGCCTGAAATCCTGCCCCCATAGAATCGAGCGCTGAAGTCGCGACTGACGAATGTTCTGTCTTCGGGGTTGTAGACGGCCGCGGCATGAATATCCGTCAGTATTCGGTTCTTGATGGTCAAACCGGAGGCGGACAGATCGGCGCTGCCCGCAAGCAGCCCCTCGTCGGTCCTGTATGACGCCTTAAAGTCCAGGACGCCGTCCATTCCGCCAAAACGGTTGATGTCGCCGAATCCGAAGTCGAGAAGAATCGCTTTCCCGGTCAGGTCAATCTGTGCGCGATCCTGACTGTCCCTGGAGAACTGTGCCTCGTCGATATTCAGGTCAACGGCGCCGACCGGTGAAAAACTCTTGTAGACTTTTGCGGTGTCCTGCGGGAGTATTTTGGCGAGATGTTCATCCAGCGCGATGTTTGGAATGCGAAAATCTTTGAGCCGGACGTTTGCAGTTGTTATTTCGATTCGACCGGTCACGTTTTCGACGGGTCGGGGCAACTGCTCGATATAAAAGCTGTTGCCCAGGCACTCGATATCCAGCCGAAACTCCGGGCAATCGGCCTTGTCTGAATCGATGTTGATATCGCCTGCGATATTGATCCTGCCCCGGGGTTTTAGCCGAGCCGCCGCCTCGGCTGCCTTTGGGGGCAGTTTGGACAGCCACTCGGCGTCGAGTTGGAGTTGGTCGGCGCGTATCGAGAGACAGTACTCCGGTTTGGCAACACGTTCTGTTGCGGGCCGGATATGTCCGCTGACCTCGATTCGCCCCGTCCCGTTGCGAGCCGTCATCTTCTTGAGCACAATCACGTCGGCCGTCAACTCCGCGTCGACATCGACGTCCGTCAGCGGCAAAGGAAATTCGCGATACACCATCGACGCATCGCGGATGCGCACCTTTGCAATGTACTCGACGGGCCTTCTGCCGACCTCATTGGGAAAGACGGTGATCACAGAATCGGTGATTGCATCCACCTCGAAATGCTCATAGAAACGCCTTTGTCTTTCCGGAAGCGCCGCACGCAGCGTTGCATCGATGGGAACGGAATTTGCGTCGATGACCATATTGAAACGAGGGCGATCGGACGTGATCCCGACGACACTGCCGTTGAGCGTGATAACGCGATCGTCGCCTTCATATCGCGACACGACGTCTTTGAGCGTCACCTGATCGCCTTCAACGATCACCCTGCCGGTAAGGTTCTCCAGGGGATACGGGAAATGTTCGTACAATGCGCCGGCGCCGTCAAGGTCGACTACAAGTCTCTCTTCGACCGGACCGCCGGGTTCGCGGCCGAAGCGAAAATCAATCTTTGCGTTCCCGGTCGGAGAAAACGTTTTCCACAGGCTCTTCTGCTGGGCATCCAGCGCTTCATAAAGCGTCTCATCGAGGCGCATGTTATCACTGGATACGTGAACATCGTGCCCCCACTTGCCATCATCGGCCATGAAGGCATTGCCGCTGATGACCAACTCCACATCACCATGGCTGCATCGCAGATTCTCAAAGACGATGTCCGTTGCCTCGGTTGATTGAGGCAACTTGAGCGTGCCTGTCATGTGTTTGAGCGGATAGGGAAACTCCGTGCAGCAAACCGAGATATCTTCGAGGTAAATATCGCCCGTCCAGGTGCTGTGGGAAAAGTCCGAGACCCTGCCGCTTGCCCGAACGTCCAGGCCGCCCGTACCCTCGGGACAGTACATTTCAAAAAACTCTCCGAGGCCATATCCCAACAACTCCAGCACGTCCTTGTTGTAAACCAGGGCATCCTTTGTCGGCTCCGGCGTGACAAGCCAGTCGTCAAGGTCGATTCGCAGCGAGTACTCGGCCTGATCTTTGTAGTTGCTTATCACGCCCTCTATGCTGCCGCGGCTTTTTGCGCCCGTTCGCCAGCGGAACTGCCTGCAAACGATTTGACGCTGATCATATTCCACTTCAGCGGTCAGGTCTTCTATGCTCCATACATTTCCAAGAACGGGCGACTCACCCATTACGATACGGCCCTGATTGATTACGACGCCTCCGGTCGATCCGGTACGCAATACGCCTCGCAGGTAGCTGCCCTCATACGCCAGTTCATCGTTGGCCCTGATATAGAACCCGTACGCCCCCCGCACATTGGGGACCGAGGCGAAGCTTGCGTCAATGCCGACAACGATATGGGGCTTGATCTCCTCGTTCTTGATCGTGCAAAAGTGGACCCTGCTGTCTTTCAGGACAATCACGGGCAGCTTGGCGCCTGCCCGTGCGAGCAGGGCAACATTCAGATTGCTCATGTTCCACTGCCGGGTGTCCCGGTCATATTCTACCTTTATATCTGCACCTGTCAGTACGATCTGCTTGAAACGTGGCCGAAACGTCAGCATGCTGAGAAGTGAAAACTTCGTCTCGACCTTTCTGGCCACCAGTATTTGCCTGTCGAAACTCTCCAGCGCCGGTCCGATGCGAAGGTCATTGATCACGACCGTGCCGCCGCCTTTGAATTGGACCGTTCCCATGGAAACGTTTCCGCCGCCGAGCAGCTTCATCCGCCGCAGCGCCGCCGGACGCAATATCCGTATTCCGATCTGGCCGTAAAGTATCCGGCCCAGGAGCAGAAAGATACACAGCCACAGGAGGCGGCGCACGAATTTGGGCCTGATGCGCACAAGGCGTCGTGTTTTACCGTGAGATATGGGCATATCTATGCGACAGTCACTTCGCCGGGCAAACCGCCTTATCGGCAATATCGCGCCGGCAATACGCTCCTTCAAAATCTATCACATCCACCGCCCGGTAGGCGGTGGCCTTGGCGGCGGCGATGGTTGCCCCCAGCGCCGTTACACCTAAGACGCGACCGCCGGCGGTTACCACCTGACCGTCCTTTTCGGCGGTGCCGGCGTGGAAGACCATTACATCTTCCATCGCCGCGGCGGCATCGAGCCCGGATATGACTTTTCCTTTTTCGTAATCGCCCGGATAGCCGCCCGACGCCATCACCACGCAGACCGCGGGCCTGGGGTCCCATTCTAACGTGATGTCATCGAGCCGGCCGTCGCAGACGGCGCGCATAACCTCCAACAGGTCGGTCTTAAGACGCATGAGTATGGGCTGGGTCTCCGGGTCGCCGAAACGAACGTTAAACTCCAGCGCTCGCGGCCCCGCCTGAGTCATCATCAGGCCGGCGTACAACACGCCGCGGTAGGGCGTTCCGTTTCGGTTCATACCGTCCACGGTGGGGACGAGCACCTCCTTGATGATCTGACTCATCAACTGCTCCGTCACTACGGGCGCCGGGCAGTAGGCGCCCATGCCGCCTGTGTTCGGGCCGGTATCGCCCTCGCCGATCGCCTTGTGGTCCTGCGTAGATTCCATCACGTAGATGCTCCGCCCGTCGACAAACGCCAGGATCGACGCCTCCTGCCCCAACAGCTTGTCCTCGACGACGATGATATTGCCCGCGTCGCCGAAGATGCGGTCCTCCATGATCCGCTCGGCTGCCAGGATTCCGTCGGCGGGGTCATCGCAGACGAACACGCCCTTGCCTGCAGCGAGGCCGGCGGCCTTGATCACGACCGGTTCGTCGCGGCTGGCGATATACGCCTTGGCGTCGGCGAATGTGTCGAACGTCCGGCTCTCGGCGGCGGGAATGGCGTTGGCCCGCATGATCTGCTTGGCAAATGCCTTGTCCGCCTCGAGCTGTGCGGCGCCTGCGGAGGGTCCGAACGCCTTGATGCCCGCCTGCTCGAACGCATCGACGGCGCCGGCAGCCAACGGGCCCTCCGGACCGATAACGGCAAGAGCAATATCGTTTGATTTGGCAAAACCGACCAATCCTTCGACGTCCCCGGAACCGATATCCACATTCGTCCCGCACTGCGCGGTCCCCGGATTACCGGGAGCGATATAAAGCCGCCCCAATTCCTTTGATTGCCCAAGCCGCCACGCTAAGGCATGCTCGCGTCCTCCGCTTCCCACCAGTAAAACATCCATAATGATCCCTCATAATCTGTAGGGGCGACCCCATGTGGTCGCCCAATCCCGCCATCAAATCCCTTTCGCCTGCTGGGCGAAAGTCAGTCCCAACTGATCGGGACGCTTCTTTTATCATATCCCTCCGCTTGGTCGGGATGACAAAGGTTAATAGAAACCGCACTACCAATTCCAGACAATCTACCAGAACGCCCGGTTTTGCTCAAGTTTTCTTTCCACTGCAAAAAAGAAGCCCCCTGGAGGTCCCATAACCGGCTTTTTGAAAAAGTCGCCGCAAAGATGAGCCGATTAAAGATCAGTCTCTTACAAATGAACCGCAACTATGGATTGCTCGGGATTTTGCGGATTTTTGATGCCCACAATGAGAAAAAAAGCTTTCACACTCATTGAATTGTTGATCGTGATTTCCATCCTGGGAATCATGGCCGCGATCGTCATGCCCATGTTCCAAGGCAACCTCCAGCAAACAAGAGAAGCCGCCGCCAAAGACAACCTCAGAATCCTCAGAACCACAATAGAAGCGTACACGGCAAAAAATAACGGCATCCCACCGGGATATGTTAACAATGAGCCTCCCACCCTGACGACCAGGCGAGGGCTTGGCTACCAATTAATCGACGATGGTCATTACGTGTTACATTTTCCAGAAAATCCATTCAGTGGAAATACTCAAATACTCCCTGTGGATACAATGCCCGATGAGGCTACAGGTGAGTATGGCTGGCTCTACCAGCCTTCAACAAAGCAAATTCGCCTTGATTGGCCCGGCGTTGACAGCAATGGTGTGTCCTATTTTGACTATTAGCGGTTTTACGGAAGGTCTTTTTCGGGTTGACTCTCTTTTTCGGGTTCATCTTCGGCCTTGACAAAAACAACAGAACCCCTGCTTTCGAGTTCCGCAACATCGGCGAGTACCTTGTTCTCAACAACTGTATCCGACTTCAGCGGGCCTTGCCCAAGAAGAACCACAAACTTTCCTGAGCCCAATTTGTCTGCGTTCCATACTTTGCCGTCGGCTGATATCGTTCCTGCAAAAAAAAATGTGGGGTTGCCTTCCATCGCATTCGGACCGATATCCTGATAAAAGTAGTCTATTACCACTTCTACCGCCAATTCGCGACTTTCAGGATCATAGTGGACCTTCCATGGTCCAGGCCTGACTATCCCCTTACCTCCAAATTTGGTTGAATAAGTGGTCACCTGTCCCGGCTTTATCCTTGTCCTGCACAATTCGATCATCGCCGATGAAATCGAACCGTCTTTGTCAAACACAAATTCCCATCTGGTTTCGCCTTCTGTCTTCCATGACCCGACTAACTCTTCAGGGAATTGGCCGTCCCCTTCGACAACAACTTCAATCGGCGGGCCCTGGTGTGAGCGCCGTCCTTCAGACACGTTGCAACCCGAAAGCAATGATAAAACCAGACAACAGGTTATTGTTGTCGCACTCAGTTTCATAACGAATCCTTATATGACGAATGACGACGCACGATAATTCTTCACAGACGGTATTATATCATAAATATCGCACTCGACAATTAAAAAAAGGCGCCCCAAAAGGGACGCCTTTTACACACATAAAAGTTAGGTACTTTGGTATAGACCTTCCTATTTCCTGCGACGCAGGAAAAGGCCACCAAGACCCAAAAGAACCATTGTCATCGGCTCAGGAGTAACTGTAACACCGATCTCAGAACCATACACGTGACTAAAGGTCCCGTCCTGCAGGGCAAACTCATAACTTGTACCAGCCAAGCCGGCAGTGAAGACAACTTCGACCCAATCGCCGTCAGATGTCCAACCCGTCACGTCATTACCGACTCCAATGCTGAAGTCATAGGTGCCAAAAGCACCGAAACTGTCGGTAGTGGACCCAAGCCCAACAGTGGGCTTGATAACGCCATGGTCGTCAGCCGCGATTGCTGTCTCAATCGCTCCAGCAATCTCACCACCGCCGAGGTCGCTAACCAAACCGCTGAGAATCACGGAAAACTGCTCACCTGCTCCAGGTTCTCCCGAGATCCTGATACTAAGGCCCGCACTGGCCAACGAGGCCATACCAAGAACCAACATCAAAACTAACAACTTCTTCATCATCATTCTCCTTTCTTAGAAAACACTTGTTCGAACAAACTTTTTCTTCCACATTAACGTGAAGTGTGTGTCAAATTAAACTCAAATTACGGTACGACAGGAGTTGCCGTCTGACAGTCTCCCGGAGGGGCACCATTCGCGTTGTCGAAGTAGTGCAGCAACACATCCATATCGCGGTAACCAACGCGTCTGGAGTATCTACCGATCGTTTCAGGAATGTGATTGAAGTCTGCTGAAATCCACTCATCGGGCTCCGAACCATCGTCTGTACCATCTAATGCCGGGTCGCCGCTGTACGCCTCATCAAAACCCAACAGCAGTACATCGACGTCGCGATAGCCAACAATACGCGTATATCTACCAATAACCTCGGTCGAGTTAGTGGAGTCACCATGACACTGATAGTCGGCGCACCAACTGCTGGGCTTTCCGACGATTACCCACTCGGCGTAGTCCGGGCCTGTGTAGCACTCGCAGTTAACTTCTGCGTTCACGAGAACCACACTGCTGGGTGCGTCGCCGCCGATGAGTACAACCCCACCGCGTGTGGCATTTTCTGCCAGCGTAACTGTTGCGGTTTCGCTCAGATTGATTCTGCACAGAATCGTGGTGCCAAGCGGAGCGTCTTCAGGTACGCTCACATCGAACAGACAGCCCAACTCGAGAACACATGCAGGACCCGGCAACTGGGGAGGATTGTCGGGAGCACCGGCAGGAGCGACCGGGGTACCGACATCGAGGATCGCCTCAGGATCGCCACCCGTGAAGGTCATCGTGCCGAGGTAGATACCATAGCCCTCGTCGCCGTCAACGCTTTCACCATTGTCCTTGAAGCCAGTGACAGAGTCGATCTGGCCGGCGCTGACGCTCACATCAAGAGCGATACCTGCGACTAACGAGTCGCCGTTGCCATTGACGTCATCGCCGTCCGCTACCACCACGATGTCGGCAGTACAGTCGCCGTTGTCCACGACGCTAATCGTGACCGTTGCCATCGCCGGCGCTACCAATAGCGCCATCATTAAAAATAACAACTTCTTCATACTACACCATCCTTTCTCTTTCTTCTTACTTCTCTAAAACTTTTTCATCAGGGCACCGAGCCCTGTGAGACGTCATGTACACAAACCTCCAACCAGGAAGAATCAACGGGTATTTGTCACCTGACAGCAGAACATGCCGCTCCCGCCTCCGTCAGCGGCGCCTCTGTTCAACGCCGTTTCAGACTTCACCCCATTGTCTCTTCGATTCACACCTCCTTATGCCCACCATCGCTGGTGGCTCTTACATCCTAAAAGAACTCACCCTGCAGTACTGCTATGCACTACAGGCCTTTAGTTTGCATAATACAACAAGCCATCAGCGAAAGCAAGAAAAAAATAAAAAAAATTTCAATAATTTTCGTGGTATTCTCGGGCCCTGGCGGATTTCAGCGGGTTTGCAGCACCTATAATCGCCCGTATACCCCCCAAGACCCCCATTTTCCGGCCCCCCCAGCACCGCCGGAGGCAATATTATCGGAAAAATTTTGTTTTTTCAACAGGGGTTTCGCTATAAGATGATGCGCCTATGGTGAAAGTTCTCACAGGACGTATTATTGTTGTCCGGCTGATCATGATCGCGGCGATGGCGGCGCTTATCGGCATTGGCATCTGCGCGATCTATTCGGCCGGCAATCCTGATCCGTTGGAGGCGACAGGTGAACCTGCCGTATCGGCCAGGGCATGGCAAAAACAGCTTATTTTCGCAGTGGTGGGGCTTGCGGCCCTTATAATGGTAAACTTGATAAACTACCGCCTTTTGGGTCCGGCCAGCTACTGGCTCTATCCGGCAATTCTGCTGGTCCTGGCGGTGGTGCTGCTCGGAAAAGTCTTCAGTATTCCATTTGTGCCCCGTGTGCCCCAGGGTTCCACCACCTGCCGCTGGCTGCAGCCGATTCCAGGCTTTGACGTCAAGGTTCAGCCGTCGGAGTTCTGCAAATTAGCCTATATATTGGCTTTGGCCTGGTATCTGCGGTTTCGCAGCAATTACCGGCATTTCAAGGGACTGGTGGGCCCGTTTACACTGACGCTGCTGGCAATGGTGCTGATCCTGCTGGAACCGGACCTGGGCACCGTTGTGCTGCTCATGCCGATTCTCTTTGCAATGCTCTTTGTCGCCGGCGCCAAGGTCAAGCACCTCATGCTCATCCTGTTGCTCGGGCTCGTGGTAAGCCCACTTCTGTGGCTCAATATGCGCCCGTACCAGCGGATGAGGATCTCTGCGGTTGTGCTGCAGAATGACTGGATATTCGACCAGGCGATGAAACACCCCAAATTCGCCGATATCCTCGCCGGCGACAAGCCCATAAGCGGAATTGACAACCTCAACAGCTGGAAAATAAACCGGGGTTTCCAGCTTGAGCACTCGAAATACGCCACCGCTTCCGGCGGTCTCTGGGGTTACGGCTTCCGAAAAGGACCGTACATCACCCAGAACGCCAAGGGCAGTCCCTATTCGCTTCCGGAAAAGCACAACGACTTCGTCTTTGCCATAATCGCCCATCAGTGGGGGTTTGTCGGTTGTCTCGTGGTCCTTGGGCTGTACGGTATCATCGTCGTGTGCGGCATGGAAATCGCCTGGCGCAATACCGACCCCTTCGCCCGCCTGATCAGCATCGGAATCGTAGCAATGTTCGCCGTTGCCGTGATTGTCAATGTCTCGATGACCCTGGGCCTGATGCCCATTACAGGGCTGACACTGCCCTTTATCAGCTACGGCGGCTCCTCGCTGATGGTCAGTATGATGGCGATCGGCCTGTTGAACAACATCGGCAGGTGCAGACCCTTCACCGTCGCCGGCAAAGGCCTGGAGAATCTCGAATTCATCCCTCCCTCCGTAGGCGCCTGAAAGTCCCCAAGGCCCTTTGGCGCCGGCCAGGCTGCCAGGTTTATCTTTTTTGCGTGCACCCAGGCTATGGCTGGGAGGAGTTTTTCAGCCATATCAGTATTGAAAACCGGGAATTTGCCTTTCCGATGTGCAAGCTTCAACGGCTCGATATACCAGCGCAAAGCTGCCTGATCCGCGTAATTTCGCCCGGCAACAGGCTTTCAGACTCCAAAACGCATATCACACGCCCACGATCACACGCCGCGGGCTATCCACATAAAGGAGCAGCTCGTCGCCGCAGGAGGATTTTCCACAAGGCGCACAGGGTTTTTTCACCAAGCGAGGTTTGGCGGTCTGTTGAGCGGTCAGGGCAGCGCCCGGATACGGCCTTTTCAGTATTGCCACGTGCGGTTTTGCCGTCGAAACCAGGACTTTGCAGTACATTTATTTTTTTTAACGGATTGGGGCAAAACCGCCCTGACACCCTCAAAAACGCCCCCACTGGATGAGAGGAAATCACTTTTTTCTAAAGTAGTTCATATTGCAAGTACCGATAAAATGACCAGCCGAAAGCCCCAACCGGGGTGTGTTCCGCAGATCTACACCCTATGGGTTCGGGATTGACATGTCAGAGCTTGTAAGGAGAAACACATGGACGCCATGCCCGCGAGCATTCTTATAGTCGATGACGATGCCGCCTCCCGACATCTTATTGAGCGGATATTGTCGAAATCGGATTGCCAATTCAACTTCAATGTCGAAATCGCCTCCGACGCGACCGTCGCGGTGGAGCATCTCAAGAACAAGCGTTTCGACGCCATCCTGCTGAATCCGGCCTGTGCGGAGGGGGTTTGGGCGCAGAGCATGGACAAGATACGCGCGCTGGCTGGCGATGTGCCCGTAATCATGCTGACCGCCGGTACCGACGACAGCCAGTCGCCTGGTCTTGCCGAGCGCCTCAGTCGTGCGATCACCCACGGCAGGTCGGTCAGGGCGTTGAAGCAAACGTGCAAGACCTTCAAATCGATCGTGCACAATGCGCCCGATGCCATTATCTGCACCACCCTCGCCGGGAGGATACTGGAATTCAACGCCGCCGCCGAGCGCCTGTGGGGCCGCGACAGGACCGATGTAGTCGGCAAGAGTTTCCTTCAGACGTGTTTTACGCCCGAGGACAGGCCCTTCGTGCGTGCCGAAATGCAGAAGGTTACCGACGGCCGGCCGGTTGACGATATCGCAACCCTGCTAAGGGCCGATACCGGGGATACGACGCTGTCTTGGAGATTCAGTTCCATCTACGGCGACGGCGATGCCGCACCGGTCATTATCGCCGCAGCCCACGAAGCGGCGCAGCACGCCGAACACGACAGCGGCGCCGAAAACGACCATATCGCCTTCAAGCCGGAGTTTAACGACACGGTGGACCTGGTCCTGAACAGCCTTTGTGCGATCATAGAGCGAATTGACAGGATCCACGACACAGCCACCCCTCAGGTGCTGGACCGACTTCGCACAAGCTATTCTCACCTGCCCGCCACGGCAAGACAAATACCCGTCGACAAGGCCCACGCCGTCGAGAGACTCGTACTGAGCCTGATCACACAGGAGCAGGAACAGCCCTCATAGACCCGAAAAAACGTGCCGGGTCTCTTTGGCCGGGTCTTGCCATCTCGGCAAAGGGCTTGACTTTGTCGGTGAGTTTCACAATAATCCACGCTTGGGCGCCGGCACGCGGGGTTTGCGCAGGTGGCAGCCACTGAGCCGCAGGCGAAGTGGATGGTTCATGCCGCAGCAAGCCGGGTCCTTTCGATGTGGACAGGGCAATTGCGATCGAGGATTACGAATGAAAACACGCACGAATGAGCGTCTCTTCAGGCAGGC
>SDBV01004539.1_pt1 | contig 19914 bp, 15 predicted proteins | sample 2277081 | NCBI WGS metagenome assembly SDBV01 (sample SAMN10402039, study PRJNA504765) | marine sediment metagenome | isolation source: marine sediment core GS10_PC15, 223 cmbsf | place: Arctic Ocean: Southern Knipovich Ridge | collected 2010 | reverse complement strand
GGTCGGGGAGGCGTCCTGGTAGACCGGCGTACCGGTGGTGTGATCGGTCGGATACGAGCCCTCCGTTCTCATCACCAGCACCTCGGCCAGATCATTGTCGGAGGGATCAGGATTTGTCCAAGTCAGAGTCGACTGTTGGTCTTCGTCGTCGGCGGCGTTAAAGTCCGTGACCGTCGGCGGCGCTTGGGCGTCTATCGTTATGACGGCGTCGGCATTGTCGTTTAGCGTCACCGAGTTTGTGGCCGTGGCCGCGGTGACGGAACCGGTCAAAGTATCTCCGTGGGTCGGAGAAGCGGCGATATCATAGGTTATCAGGTACTGGGTTACTGACGTGGTCACCCCGATACTCAGACTGGAGAAGGTCGCGACGCTCCCCGAGAAAGAGACGGCGCCGTCGATCTGGGTGTCGGTCGCGTCCCATTCGTCCGAGGTGCCGCCGTCATCCGCCCACAGCTTCACCCCGCTGGAAGCCACGTTTGCGGGGTTGGTGCCGGTGAACTGTATCTCTGTCACCGTATCCGCCCCCGAAGAAGTATTCAAAGTGAAGGCGCTGACGGTCTGGGTGGTGTATGAGGGGCCGGCCGTCTTATTGGCGGGCGAGGTGCCGTCGCCGACGATGGTGTCGGCCGCCGCCGCAGTGACATCGAGGACGATGTTGTCCCACCAGGCCAGCGCCTGTGCCGAGCCGTTGTTGCCGTTTCTCAGGTCTGAGACCAGCCTAATCTCATAAGTCCCGGTCTCATCAAAGTCGGATGAAACGTCCAGATTACTCACGGTACCGTTTGTCGTTGCGCCGGCGCCTGGGATCGATGTCTCCGGGCCCCAGATGGTGACGACCGATCCTGAGGGTTTTCTGATCTCGATCCAAATATCATTCGTCATTGCTTGTACGGCAACGCTCTGCTTTTGCCACCAGAGGCTAAGATTGACGGTCGAGCCGGATGTGATAGTGCTGCCGATGGTCTGAGTGCTCTCGCCGGACCAGGCGGTACGCCGGCCGACGTTTACCCAATGGCCCATACTGCCGGATGGATTACCCACTCCGCTGTCCCAACCCAGATCGCCGTTGGAGGGGTTTCCTAGTTCGACTTTGGTCCAATCGCTGCTGGGGTCGGTAGTAAAGGCGCCGTTTGCGATTAGATCCGCGGCCAATGCCTGCCTGCTATAGTTGGGGCTGAGAAAGAGTGAAGACAAGGCCGTAGTGAAGACTACGAACCAAATAAGAACCTTAAACAATAACGCTGCGAGCGATCGATCGCATCGCACTTTCATCTTTGCCTAGTACACCTCAGCTATGATCGATCGGCCACGATATGCGTGCAGTCGATCCGGCAATATTTGTGAGAAAGCAATTGCGACTAGTGTTCTGCTTGATGCTGCGCTCTATAATAAGAAGCGTACCATAATTTGCGGCCTTGTGCGAGCTCACACAAGGCCTTCTTCTCGTTCACCAAGGCCGATAAGGGCTTGATGTTAATATACCCACAAGCCGTAGTTTTTACTCTCGCCGACGGCTAAGTCGGTGGCCGATCATCCATAACGGGATCAAGGCGAGCCCGGTCCCTAAAATCATCCAAGCCGTCAGAACCAGCGGTAGGCCGTAGTCGGTGACCCGAGATATCTCCACCCAGTATTGAAGAGCTCCGATTTCGATAGTCTCTTCATCTATCACGGCCGGTTGGTTCGGGACCATCCTTCGGTTGAAGATCTGTTTCTCACCGCGCCAGACCATCAGCCTGTAGACGGGGTCGGTTACCCGGCCGTCGGTGAGCCATAAGAAGTAATCGGGATCCATCAGATCACGCGGTCGTCCGCCAAATGACCCCTCCTCCAGCCGCAGAAAATAGACTTTGTCGCCTTTACCTAGGAATAAGGTCTCGAGTTCCGGTGGATACATCCCGACCCCGAGCATCAACCGGGGCGGTGGGCGCCGCGGCACCAGCTTGTTGTATTTTTCATCGATCGCGTCGGGGCCGAAAGGGAGCTCGAGCCAAGGACCCGGCTGGTTGTTTTCCTGGATCACCCGGATGTTCGGCGAGAAGCCAAATCGGGTTGTATGGAAAAAAGTCATGCCCTCGCGCGTCGGCAGGACGCCGAACCGTTTTTGCCGGGAGCCGATTTTGACCTTGGCCACCTGGTCGCGGGTGAGCAGAAAACTGGGATAGTCCAAAGTGCTGACCGAAGTGAGAGTAATCGGCTTGCCACCGATTCGACCACTTTCACCCTCCCGCAGGATTATCGATTCGCTTTGTCGCGTCATCAGGCTCAACGATACGCCCAATAGGAGCAGCCCCAGAGCGAAAAATATCATCCGCAAGGGAAAGATCCTCCGCTTGAAGGCCCGGGAAACAAAGGTCGCGGACATCAGCAAGAGAAGGGCCAGGCCGACCGGATGCATGAATACTTCGATCAGGCCCTTGTCCAGCCACCGCAGACCGAAGTAGATATTGCCGTAAAAAAGTAATGGGGCCAAGGCGAGCAACCACTTGGCTGTGTCTTTGGAGAATACAATCGCCTTGGCGGCCGCTACACTCATTCTCTGTTACCGCCGGTGCTTTTAAATCGCTCTTCTATCTCTTCCAGCTCGATCGTCAGGCCTGCTGGTTGTTGTTCGATCGATAGCGGGATGGGATTGCAGCCGCCCTCTTGACCGAAAGACTGTACAGGGATGGCCGCTCCGCAGACGTTGCATTTCAACATCCCGTTCTTGGTTTGATTGTAACCCTTCCTGTCCTCGCAGATCGGGCAGGCATCCAAGGCCGCCCGGTAAACCCCGCCGGCCTTCAATACCATAAAGGTGATCTGGCGGTCCCCGGCTGTCACAAAATACTTCCTGATCTTGTCTTCTTCTATCCTGGTAAACGGGTTTGTCTCCGCCACTGACACGCTGTTTTCTTCAATCATCGCCGGCTGGGCCACGGGATTTTCAATAGTATCTTTCGGTAAATCAGCGAAGGCTGCGCCGGAAACGGTCAGCAAGATCGTGACGGCAAAGAATAGTTGCCGGCGCAAACCGGCGCGTACCGCGGCCTTCTCCCGGCGTTCCTGCGGCCCGTCCGGCCGGGGGCGGTCGCGGTAGTCGCCGAGTTCCCGTTTGATCGTCGAGATCAATGGACCGATCAAAAGCAGCACCAGCACCGTTGCTCCGAAGATCGGGTCTAGCAGGGCATCGACTGCTCGATACCACCACATGCGCGTGTACGGATGATCGGGCACAAGCAAGATGACCGAATAGAGATGGTAATAGTCATGCACGAAAGTCTCGATGACAGCTATGAGCCGGCCTGATACATAGGCCAGGTTGACCGCGGCTAATCCGAGTAGTGTGAGGGTTAGACGAAAAAAGTGCCCGCGGACCGTCAACCCGAGCCAAAGAAGCAAGAAAAGGAAGGTCAGGAAGTGGACCGTGCCGCCGCCGATACCCTCCGGTTGGGCGTTCGTCAAAAGTGAGACGACGGGAATGAAGACGGGAGACAAACCAAGGACTACGCCGAGCAGATTAAAGACGAAGCGCCTGCCACTGTCAGCACGTGATCCGCTCTTTTCTGGCTCCGCCGGCCCCGGCAATGGCAACAAAAGGCTGGTTGCCCGGGCAGCCAGCAAGAACCCGATTATCGAGATGTCGTTGAGCTTGGAAAGCGACTCGGAATCTAATCGTCCCATCAAGCCCAGGGTCCCCAAAGCCAGCAATCCAAGAGCCGCGCCGTAGAGCATTTCCTTAAAGCGCTCATCGGTCCGGCTGTAAAGGAACAGGATCGTTAAGAGTAAAACGGGGTTAATAAGGTACGAAACTGAATTGAGTTGCATATGATCTCAAGATTCCCGGTTCGCTAGTTGGCGCTCAGTTTGCAGCACTCGGCCGTGCGCCAGACGGATCTGCCGGCTCGCTAAACGGCCGATTGCCTGGTCATGGGTGACCAGGATTATGGTATGCCCCTCCCGGTGAAATTCCTCAAAGAGGCCCATCACCAAGCTCTCATTTTCTTCATCCAGATTGCCGGTCGGTTCATCCGCCAGGATGACTGTCGGTCGGTTGATTAGCGCCCGGGCGACACAGACTCGCTGTTGCTCGCCGCCCGATAGCTGGCTGGGAAAATGGTTCGCGCGTTGGCCCAGGCCGACGCGGGCCAAGGCCTCGAGTGCTTCTTGCTTCTCGGGCAGGCTGTGATAGTACTGCGCCAGCATGACATTTTCGACTGCCGTCAGGTGAGGTATCAAATGGAATTGTTGGAAGACCAGTCCAATTATTTCGCGGCGTCTTTTGGTCAATTCGCGGCTTGAAAGAGTGGAAACATCGACACCGTCGATGATGACGGAGCCGCCGCTCGGCTTGTCCAGGCAGCCGATGATATTCAGCAAGGTGGTCTTGCCTGATCCCGACGGCCCCATAACGGCCAACAACTCTCCCTTGTCGATATGTAATGAGACATTGTCCAATGCGGTGACTGACGCGTATGTTTTCGAGACGTTTTCCAGTTGGATGAGGGCCATCCTATTCTCCTCTCAAAACGGGTGCCGGCTCGACCTGAAGGGCTAGGCGTACCGGGACAGACATGGCGATCACGGCCACCGCGAGAGACGTTCCGACCGTAATTAATAGCGTCGTGGGAGAGAACGAGACGAAAGCGTTGAAAACCGTCTGTCCTATCCATTGGGCTGCCAGGTATCCTCCCAGCCAACCGAGTAATCCTCCGACCAACCCGAGCGCCAGGCCTTCTCCGGCAAACTCTAGCAGAATGCTCCGATCATCGGCGCCAAGCGCTTTTTTGAGACCGACTTCGCGCCGGCGCTCGATGACAACGGCCATCATGGTCGTGGTGACTGCCAGGGCGCTTGTTACTAAGATCATGCCGGCCACGGAAAAGATAAGTGTCCGCACAGTGTCGAGGACCCGGGTTTCGCTACGGGTTATCCGGGCGATCGGTTCGAGCTGCAATTGTTTGTCGCTAGCCTTGTTCGATATCAAGGCGGGTCGGCGCTCGGCCGGATTCAGGACACTGTAGTATGCCAAGCTGGCGGACCTTGGTTGACCCAGCAGGTCTTGGGCCGATTCTAACTCGATGAAGATCTGATCTTCCTCGACGCCGCCGCTTTCCACCAACCCCCCGATTTCAAAGACCTTTTCTCGCGCGGCAAAGGACAAGGTAAGCTTGTCTTTTGCCGCCAATCCGAGCTTCTCGGCTAAGCGCTCGCCAACCAAAGCCGGGCCTTCTCCGGAACCGCTGATCTTCAAATACGGACTGACCTTCTTAAGCTGAGACAGCCTGACTCCTACCACTACTACTTCAGAGCGACCGAGGTTCGCTTGGCCGTAAAGGAAGGGGCTGTAGCCAACCAGTTTATCGCCGAAAGATCGGGCGGCTCGATCGGCCAAGGCCGGGTCGATGAACTTATCGGGGGACTGTGGTAAGGCCACCATGTTGGCTCCGTAATGGCGTAGTTCCTCCCCAACCTGCACCCCGATATCGCGGTAGATCGAGGTAATGCACGAGACAACGGCGGCACAAATTATGATGGCAGCCAGCATGGTGGCCGCCCGCGTTCTCCGGTTGGCCAGCGAAGCCGCCAACAATTTAACATACATAGTCCGCCTAGCCATGCAGGGCCTCGATCGGATCAAGCCGGGCTATCGCCCGGAGCGCCGGCAGACTGCCGCCGAGGGCGACCAGGAGCGAAACGAGCAACGTAAGCGGCAAGACCAGAGCTTGAGAAGAAACCGCCGAACCAAACACTGCCTCGGAGACAATCCTCGTAAAGGCGACCCCGAGGCCGTAACCTACCGCTCCGCCTATCAGGCCCAGCAGCGCTGCCTCGGCCAGGAAGCTTGAGACCACGAGCAAACCGGTCGCTCCCAGTGCTTTCGATAAGCCGATCTCCCGACCTCGCTCCAGGGCCATCGCCGTCATCAAACTCGATATCGCCAGGGCGGTGCTGATCAAGGCCGCGAGGGCCAACAAAGACATCAGGAGTTGGATCTTTTGCAGGATCGAGCCCTCGGACTGCGCCACCTGACGGATGGGTTTGACGGTAGACCCCGGGATCACTTCCTCGATCTGAAAGGCGATGGCATCGATATAGGGGGTGCAATACCATGTTTCCCACTCATCGTTCGTCAGTGACTTTGGGTTTCTTTGGTACTTCTCGGCCAGTTCATTTTCCGGGATGGTCAGAGCGCTGACTTCGGCCTCGTTGATCCGGCCGGCCAGGCCCATCTTCTCTTGCAGTAGTTTCAGTGGCAGTAGGATTTCTTCATCGAGTCGATCGCCCGATGTCATGATGCCGGCGACTCTTAGGTTCAGTTCTTCTCCGGCGACCTTTACCTTCAATTTGTCACTCACTTTGAGATCGAGCCGGCCGGCCACGCGCTGGCCCACCAGCGCTTCGGCCGTATCATCTATAGGGTGCCGGCCCTTTATTTTCACCCATGGTTTGGTGCTTTTTATTCCGGCCTTGAAGGTCTCTCCGGTTGCCAACGTCAGCTGTTTATCGAACCAGACACCAACTAGGGGTACCTCCCGGCGGTCGATCTCGCCCCGACCGTTCAAGACCGGTGTAAAACCAACTATATTATTGCGCCAAAATATTTGCTTGATCTTCTTCAGGTCCTTTTCAGCCAGGAAAGAGGTGCGGGCCAGCGGATCGTAATCCAAATCGGCTGTACCCGGGAGTACTTTGGGTGTCTTGGGTATTACTGTCAGGTTCGCTCCGTAGGAGCGGAGTTCCTCGGCCATTTTGCCGCCGACACCCAGGGCGATATTTAACATGGCGGCAGTCATCGAGACTCCCAAAGCAATGGTCGCCGCTGCCAGCAGCTTTGACTTCCAGCCCCTGGCAAACGAGCGTCGCACCATCAATAAGAACATTTTACTCTCTCGTTTTCCACAACGATTCTCTTATTTTAGACTCATTTGGCCTGCGGGCAAAATGGCGTGGTGTATTATGGGGTCAAGCCTGGTTTTGTTGCATTGCGCAGGTCACCAGACTTATGCAACAAAACCAGACCTGACCCCAAGGAGGATGACATGACTGAACTTATAGCGGTGGCCGGCAAGGGCGGCGTGGGGAAGACGACGTTCTGCGCTTTGACCGTCCGCCATCTACTTAAAAAACGACTTCGACCCGTCTTAGCGATAGACGCCGACGCCAATCTTAATTTCAATGAGGTACTGGGCGTCGACATTAAGCAAACGGTGGCCTCTGTCCGCGACGATTTGCTTGAGAATATGGGCATGCTCCCGGCGGGCATGGACAAGAACACCTGGATCGAGTTACAACTGCAGGAATCGATGGTCGAGACGAAAGACTTCGACCTCGTGGCCATGGGCAAGCCCGAGGGTACGGGTTGCTACTGTTATGTGAACAGCGTTTTGCAACATTTCATGGATATATTGCAAAAGAACTACCCATACGTCGTGATGGACAACGAAGCCGGCTTGGAGCACATCAGCCGTGGAACGACGAAGAACGTCAGTTACCTATTAATAGTTTCCGACGCCAGTCCCCGTGGTGTCCGCACGGCGGCCCGTATCCGCGATCTCGTCCACGAGATCAAGGCCAAAGTTGGCGACATGGGTCTCGTTCTCAACCGCATCCACAACGACGCCATGACGGAAGCGGCCCTGGCCGAAGCCGCAAAGCGGGAACTCCAGGTGGTCGGGGTCATCCCGGCGGACGATCAGGTCATGGAATTCGACTTGGCCGATCGCTCATTGTTGGAGCTGCCCGATGACTCACCGGCCGTGGAAGCCGCCGGCAAAATACTCGACCGGGTGACCGGCAAGATGGCTCTGACGGGGTAAAAAGAACTGACCCCCTCTTCAATTTGCCGGCGCACTTAGGTATTATGCAACCTAATCCCGGATAGTCGACCCAGCGCTAGGCGGTATTTATTCGTTCCATATCCCGGGGATACACATCTAGATAGCACTAGGAGGTCGTATTGTCGGCAACGATTATCGACGGTAAGAAAACAAGCTCTGACATCAAGGCGGAATTGGCCGAAGAGGTTGCGGAACTGAAGAAGACCGGGATCGAGCCCGGTCTGACCGTGGTCTTGGTCGGTGACGATCCCGCTTCCCATGTATATGTAAAGAACAAAGAGAAGGCGTGCGAGCTGATCGGTATCCGATCGATCAAGCACCAGCTCCCCTCATCCACGAGCCAGGAAGAACTGCTGGCTCTAGTCAACGATCTCAACAATGACAACACAGTTGACGGCATACTCGTGCAACTACCGTTGCCGGAACAGATAGACGAACACGCCGTTCTGCTGGCTATCGATCCGGCCAAAGACGTCGACGGATTCCATCCGATCAATGTCGGCCAACTGATGATCGGCGAGTCCATTTTCGAATCTTGCACTCCGAGCGGGGTCATCGAACTTTTGAAGCGATACGATGTCGAGATATCCGGCAGTCACGCTGTTATCGTCGGTCGCAGCAATATCGTCGGCAAACCGGCGGCGATGCTGCTCTTGCATAACAATGCCACCGTCGAGATATGTCATTCGCGCACCAAGGACTTGGCCGCCGAGACGCGGCGGGCGGATATTCTGGTCGCGGCGATAGGCAAACCCAAGTTCATCACTGCCGATATGGTCAAGCCGGGCGCGGCCGTTATCGACGTGGGTATGAATCGGACTGACGACGGTCTCTGCGGCGATGTCGATTTCGAGGCCGTCAAGGAAGTCGCTTCGGCGATCACCCCGGTACCCGGCGGAGTCGGGCCGATGACCATCGCAATTCTAATGAGGAACACGGTGGCCGCCGCTAAAGCGCGCGCGGCCCAGGCGAAATAAACTAGTCGAGCAAAGGGAGGACAAATGGCTTTTACAGCTCCGGTAGAGACATATTCCAAGAAGATAGTCACCGTCACTATCGGCACCGGCGATCAGGCGGTGACGATAGGCGGCGAGAGCACGTTTCCGCTCTACGGGTTCGAAGGCGAGGTGCCGAACAGGACGGCCATCGCCATGGAGGTCTTCGATAACAACCCCCAGGACTGGGAGGAAGAGACCAAGGCCCCCTTTGCGGATGTGCTTGATGATCCGGTAGCTTGGGCCAAAAAATGTGAGACCGAATACGGCGCCGAACTCATCTGCCTGCAATTGCGGAGCACCGATCCCAACGGCGACGACCGGGGTGCCGACGAAGCGGCCGCCACCGCCAAGGCTGTTCTCGATGCCATCTCGGTGCCGCTCATCGTACTCGGCACGGACAATGCCGAGAAAGATAGTGAGGTTCTCTCGAAAGTCGCTCAAGCAGCCGAAGGCAAGAACATCGCTCTGGGGCCGGCCACCGGGGACAACTACAAGACTGTCGCCGCCGCGGCCATGGGTTTCAACCACAACGTTGTGGCCCTCAGCCCTTGCGACGTCAACCTCGCCAAACAGTTGAACATACTCTTGACCCAGCTGGGCATGCCGGCCGAGCGTTTGATCATCGATCCGTCGACGGGCGCTCTTGGTTACGGGCTTGACTACACTTACACGATCATCGAGCGGCTGAAGTTGGCCGCCCTGCAACAGGGTGACGAGATGACGGCGATGCCGGTCTTGGGCAATCTCGGCCTCGAAGTCTGGAAGACCAAAGAAGCGAAGACCGGCGATACCGACGAGTGGGGCGCGCAGCACACTCGCGCGGTCTCATGGGAGATATTGACGGCCACAGCGCTCGTCACCGCCGGCGCCGATTTGCTGATCATGCGGAACCCGGAAGCGGTTGACGCCATCAAGAAGCTGCGAGAAAACCTTTTCAGCTAAAAGTGTATCTAATTGCTTCCAAGGAAGTTCCGTCGCGGTTGCCTCAAAGCGCCCCGGCGATTATACTAATAGCTCTATATTTGTGAATGGTTTACCAAGCTTAACTTGGCGCCGTCGGCGGCCTCTGTAATTAAGGGGCCGCATCAAAGCATTAAATCCCATAGAACCGGTTGCCGTAGTGACCGCTACTCTTATATTCAGGGACGAAGGGCTTTTAGGGGGTAACTCGGCATGCTGGTAAGGGGAGGACTTTACGATGAGTGAAGAAGAAAAGAAGGAACTCAAGAGTATCGATCCGGCCGCCCAAGCCATGATTGAAGAGGCGGAAGCGAAGGGCATCTCCACGATGTTCAGCCGGGTCGACAAGATGAAACCATGTCCCATGGGCGATGGCAGTTGCTGTAAGTGGTGCGCCATGGGTCCGTGCCGGCTGGTTGGGAAAGACCGGGAGGAAAAGGTCGGTATCTGCGGCGCCAACATGGCGACGATTTCCGCCCGCAATCTGGCCCGGCATATAGCCGCCGGCGCGTCGGCCCATTCGGACCACGGCCGCGACATCGCCATTGTCATGCTGGCGACGGCCCGGGGCGAAGCCGAAGGTTACGAAATCAAGGACGAGGTCAAGCTGCACGAAGTTGCCGGCTACATGGGTATCGAGACCGAGGGCAAGACCAAGATGAAGCTGGCTGAAGAGGTAGCCGTGGAGGCTCTCGACAACTTCGGGCGCCAGTTCGGACCGCTGACCTATGTCTCCCGGGCGCCCAAGAAGCGCCAAGAATTGTGGGAGAAGCATGGCGTCACTCCTCGCGGTATCGATCGCGAAGTCGTCGAGCTGATGCACCGCACCAATCCCGGCACCGATCAGGACGCCGAGAACATCCTCGACCAAAGCATACGGACCGGGCTCGCCAGCGGGTGGGGCGGCTCGATGCTCGCCACCGATCTTTCGGACATCCTGTTTGGGACACCGCGGCCGCTGCGGTCCGAGATAAACCTCGGTGTTATTGATAAAGATAAAGTGAACATCATCGTCCACGGCCACGACCCGAGCTTCGCTGAGATGCTTGTCGTCGCCGTCAACGATCCTGAGATGATCGAGTATGCCAAGTCGAAAGGGGCCGCGGGGATCCAACTCTCCGGCATCTGCTGTACTTCGAATGAGGTCCTCATGCGCCAAGGCGTGCCCCCAGCCGGCAACTTCCTTCATCAGGAATTGGCCATCATCACCGGGGCCGTCGATGTCATGGTCGTCGATGTCCAGTGCACCATGCAGGGTATCGTAGAAGTGGCGAAGAACTTCCACACCAAGATCATCACCTCCTCGCCTAAGGCCAAGATCGAAGGGGCCGAGCACGTAGAGTTCGACCATCATCATCCGCTCGAGAGCGTCAACAAGGTCGTTAAGGCGGCCATCGACAATTTTGCGAATCGCGGCGAGACTAAAATACCGGATATCAAAACCGACCTCGTGGCCGGTTTCTCGCACGAATACATCCGCTACATGTTGGGCGGCAAGTATCGCGCTTCCCTCAAACCGCTGAACGAGAACATCATCAACGGTAAGATCCAGGGTGTTGCGGCCATCGTTGGCTGCAACAATCCGCGCTCCGTTCAGGACGCGGGCATCGTCAACGTTGCCAGGGAGCTTATTAAGAAGAACGTGCTCGTGGTCGTCACCGGGTGCGCCGCCACCGGTACCGGTAAAGCGGGCTTGATGACGCCGGAGACGATGAACGAGGCCGGCGACTCGCTCAAGGAAGTCTGCGAGGCGACCGGTATGCCGCCCATCCTCCATCTCGGTTCTTGCGTTGACAACTCGCGCATCCTGACGATCCTCTCGGACGTCGTCGAAACCGGCGGGTTAGGCGACGATATAGACCAAATCCCGGCGGTCGGCATCTGCCCCGAGTGGTATTGCGAGAAACCGTTCGAGATCGCGGCTTACTGCGTCGGCAGCGGCGCTTACGTCATCTTTAGCGGCGGCAAGTCGCCGGTCGAGGCCTCATCCGTCGTTACCAGCATGATCTCCGCCGGCTGGGAAGAGAAGTTCGGCGGCAAGCTCGAGATAGTCGATGACTGGCAAGAGATAGTCAAGCGAACTCTCGACCACATACAGAAGAAGCGTCAGGCGCTCGGGATCGATTCCGACCAGGAAAGAGTGCTGTTCGACATGGATGCCAGGAGGGAGCTCAGTGTCTAAGATCATCGCGAGCGCCGTTATGCGCGGCGCCAAAACGATTTACGACAAGGCCGAGGCAAACTTAAAGAAAGCGATCGACGCCAAGGGGCCGAACGAAGAGGTCCATTTTCCCAACACGGGGTACTACTTGCCTGTTATCTACGGCTTGACGGGCCATAAGGTTGAGAGCCTCAAGGATATGGAGCCGGCCCTCAAGATGGCGCGCGATCTGCTCCCGGCTGATCTGCCGACCGACACGCTCCACCTGCCCTATTTGGGAGAGACGCTCGACGCCGGTATCGCCACTCTCTTCTCTGAAGAGATCATCGAGGCCCTCCGTTACGTCATGGACGAGTCCCCGGTCGACGACTTATGGGTCGGGGCGGCCGATGATGTCATCATGCGCGAGCGCGGTATCGAGTTTGTCGACGGCAGCGCTCCGGGCTTTGCCGCCATCGTCGGCGCTGCGGAATCCAATGAGCAGGCAGCGAAATTAGTTCGCGAGCTTCAAGAGAAAAGCCTCTACGTCTTCATCGCCGGCAAGAACCACGAAGGCCGTAATATCGCCACACAGCTTCGTGAGGCCGGCGTCGACTTGGGCTGGGATACTCGCCTCGTACCTTTCGGGGAAGAGGTTTACAGTCACATCTACTCGATCGGTTTCGCCACCAGGGCCGCGATGGCCTTTGGCGGCGTCGAGCCCGGCGACTACAATCGCATCCTGATCTACAACAAGAATCGCGTTTTCGCTTTCGTCATGGCTTTGACGGGCGGGGTCAGCGACGAGCAGTATGCCACCGCCGCCGGCGCTATCTCCTACGGCTTTCCGACCATCACGACGGCCGATATCCCGGAGATACTCCCCTATGGTATTACCACCTACGAGCATGTCGTCTCGAATATCCCGTTTGAGGAGATCACAGAGAAGTCCATCGAGGTCCGCGGGTTGAAGGTCCAGATCACCGAAGTGCCGGTGCCGGTACCGTACGGAGCCGCCTTCGAGGGCGAGCGTATCCGTAAGGACAATATGTACGCTCAATTCGGCGGCCAGAAGTCGCCGGCCTTCGAGTGGGTCCGCAACAAGGACATCAGTGAGGTTACCGACAACAAGATCGAGGTAGTCGGCCCGGAGATCGATGATGTCGAGGAAGGCGCGGCCATACCGCTCGGAATCGTCGTCGATGTTGCCGGCCGAAAGATGCAGGAAGACTTCGAGCCCATTGTCGAGCGTCAAGTTCACTACTTCATCAATGGCGCCAGCGGCGTCTGGCACATGGGCCAGCGCGATATCATCTGGGTCCGTATCAGCAAGGACGCCAAGAAAGCTGGCTTCAAGTTCAGCCACTTGGGCGATGTCCTGCGGGCCAAGATCATCGGCGACTACGGTTCGATCATTGATAAGGTTCAAGTGACCATCTACACCAATGAGGAGGATGTCCTCCGCCTCCAAGAGGAAGCGCGGGCCGTCTATATAGTGCGGAACGAGCGGATCGCCGGTATGAGCGACGAATCGGTCGACACCTTCTATTCTTGTACGCTCTGCCAGTCGTTCGCCCCGACGCACGTCTGTGTCATCTCACCCGAGCGTCTCGGACTCTGTGGTGCCTACAACTGGCTTGACGGCCGGGCGGCTTACGAGATCAACCCGACCGGCTGTAACCAGCCCGTCGCCAAGGGCGCGGTCATCGACGCTGAAAAGGGCCGCTGGTCCGGTGTCGATGAGTTCGTTAAAGAGAAATCGGCTGACGCTATCGCCGGCTTCAACGCCTACACGATGATGGAAGACCCTATGACCTCGTGCGGCTGTTTTGAGTGCATCGTAGCGCTGGTTCCGTCGGCGAATGGTGTAATGATCGTCAATCGGGAACATAGTGAGATGACACCATGCGGGATGAAGTTCTCGACATTGGCCGGGTCGGTCGGCGGCGGGTTGCAGGTACCCGGGTTCATCGGCATCGGCAAGCAGTTCATCGCCAGCAACAAGTTTATCTCGGCCGATGGCGGCTTCCATCGCATCGTCTGGATGCCTAAAGCTCTGAAAGAACAGCTCAAAGCTCAGCTGGCCAAGAGAGCCGAAGAGCTGGGCGACGTTTCTTTCATCGACAAGATCGCCGACGAGACGAATGCCGTCACTGAGGAAGAAGTGACGGAGTGGTGCACCAAAGTCGGGCACCCGGCCTTGACGATGGAGTCGATGTTCTAAACAATAGTCACTGGTGGCTATGCCACCTATCGTATGTTGTTCGATCAAGCGCGACCCCGGCCCGGTGCCGGGGTTCGCAAGTTGCGAAAGAATTATTTCGCCAAGAGGAGGAGCGTGAATGGCTTTAACAGGACTGGAGATATTTAAACTTCTGCCGAAGACGAACTGCGGCGAGTGCGGCGTGCCGACATGCATGGCCTTCGCCATGAAACTGGGCGTCCGTCAGGTCGAGGTCACGGCCTGTCCATATATCTCCGATGAAGCCAAGGCCCAGCTATCCGAGGCCTCCGCCGCTCCTATCCGCAAAGTCACCATCGGTACGGGCGACAACGCCTTTTCTATCGGTGAGGAGACCGTCCTCTTCCGGCACGAGAAGACCTTCGTCAATCCGGGCGTCTTCGGGGTCGTCATCGACGACACCGCCGACGAGGCCGAGATTGCGGCCAAAGCGAAGAAGACTCAAGATACCCAGTTCGAGCGGATCGAACAAGAACTGCGGCCGCGGGTCGTGGCTGTCCGGGCCGCCTCGGGCGACGCGGGCAAATTCGCTGCGGCTGTCTCCAAGGCTGCTGAGAATACGGAGTTGCCGCTGGTCCTCATCTCCGACGATCCGGATGTCATCAAGGCCGGTCTTGAGGTCGTTAAGGGCAACCGTCCGCTTATCCATGGAGCGACCGCTGCTAACGCTGAAGCTATGGCCGCTGTCGCCAAGGAGGCCGATGCGCCGTTGGCCGTCCGCGGTGAGACTCTTGAAGAGTTGGCGGAAGTCTCCGAAAAAGTCACCGGCGCCGGCGTTAAAGATATCGTTTTGGCCCCGGCAGCCAAGTCGGCCGGCGAGACCCTCAAAGACCTCGTCTATGTCCGCCGGGCCGCTTTGAAGCAAAAGCTCAAGCCGCTGGGCTTCCCGGTCATCACTATCCCGGGCGAGGATACGGACGACTCGAATCTCGAGTTCGCCCTGGCCGGTATCCATTTAATGAAATACGGCGGCATCATATTGCTAAGTGATATTGACCCGGCCCGGGTCCTGCCGCTCCTGGTCCTACAGCAGAACATTTACACCGATCCGCAGAAACCGATGCAGATGAGCCAGGGCATCTATCCGATAGGCGAGCCGGGCAAAGACAGTCCGGTCATGATAACGACCAACTTCTCGCTGACATACTTCATTGTCTCGGGTGAGATCGAAGCCAGCCGGGTGCCGACATGGCTCTTGGTTATGGACGTTGAAGGCCTCTCGGTCTTGACGGCCTGGGCGGCCGGCAAGTTCGTCCCGGAGAAAATCGCCGAGTTCATCAACAAGAGCGAGATTGCGGACAAGGTCGACCACAAGGACCTCGTTCTGCCGGGCTACGTTTCGCAGATTTCCGGCGAACTGGACGAGGAGCTATCGGACTGGAGCGTTATCGTCGGTCCGCGCGAAGCCGGCGATGTGCCGCATTTCCTTAAAGACAAGACTGCTTAACCCTATTCTTCGTAGGCCACGACTCGAATAATTCCGATCGTATCGCCCTCGCCGGCCGTCGTGGCATCGCTGACCGAAATAAGTCGGTGCGAACCTTCGGATAGGAATTGGTTGACTTGATCGTCGAGTGTTTCAAGTTCCTGCTTAACGTGAAATATCTTCAGTGATTGGGTGAAAGTCTTGATCTTCATCATATCTCCTCTTTGCCGACAAACGCCTTCTTAACCAGTTATTTACCCATTTCTTCTATTATGGGGACACGTACCTAATTCCAGGAACGGACCGAGGAATTTGGTACGTGTCCCCATACGGCGGTGATAGCCCCGGCGGTTTAGTAGAACGCCCTTGACGTAAGAAACTACTAGAGAACCGGATACGCGAGGTGGAGAAGTAATAGTGGATGGACTAGACAAGGATTATCATCGCGACGGCGGGCGGGTCCGGGCCCTGAGGGGCTTCTATGCCCACGCGCTCATATATGTTGTAGTGAATTCGGCGCTCTTGGCTATTAATCTGATTGCGACGCCGGGCAACCTGTGGTTTTTCTGGGTGGTTGCGTTTTGGGGAATAGGTCTCTTCTTTCACGCTCTCGATGCTTATACCGTGCGGCTACCCGATCTTAAGCGGACAGAGCAGGTCCAGGATGAGATCGCGGAAAGACGACGTCGCCGCGCGGGCTAAGTATTTGAGCTGAGATCGCTGTCGAAACGATGCTTGGCGGCTTTCGCGATGCCCAATTTTTAGTTACAATTGTCTCTCTCAGAATGACAGACGTAGAGCAGACATCATGTAACAGAGAGTGGCCGGCCCCGCCTTGCCAGGCGGCCTGCCCGGTCAATACCGATGCCCGTCGGTATGTCTCGCTCATCGCCCGGGAGCGCTACAAAGAGGCTCTCGATGTCATCATGGCGACTAATCCGCTACCGTCGGTCATCGGCCGCATCTGCGCCCATCCGTGCGAATCAGCCTGCCGCCGCGTCAAGGTAGACGAGCCGATAGCCATCTGCCATCTAAAACGGTTCGTTACCGACAAGTTGGGTTACGCGGATGGTGAGATAAAAGTAGAAGCGGTCCCAAAGACGAAGGGCAAATCGATCGGCATTATCGGCTCCGGACCGTCCGGCCTGACGGCCGCCGGCGACTTGGCCCGGCTTGGCTATGACGTCACTATTTACGAGAAACACCCGAAACCCGGCGGCATGCTCCGCTACGGTATTCTCGATTATCGCCTGCCGCCCGATATCCTCGATAGCGACATCAATAACATTCTGGCTTTAGGGATCGAATTGAAGACCGACGTCAATATCGGCTCGGATGTCGGCTTTCGGGAGATAGCGGACGCGCATGACGCGGTCATCATTGCCGTTGGGCTCTCGGTGGGCCGCTCTATTCCGATACCCGGGGTCGACTTGGACGGAGTTCATGCTTGCGTCCCCGTCCTGGAGGCTATCAACGAAGGCAAGCCGGTAGGCCTGGGCGATAATATTATCGTTATTGGCGGCGGCAACGTCGCCGTTGATACCGCCCGCAGCATCCGCCGTCTCGGCGATAAGAAAGTGACCATGGTCTGTCTGGAGGCGCGCGACGAGATGCCGGCCCACGATTGGGAGATCGAAGACACCATTGAAGAAGGGGTCGAGATTCACTGCTCCTGGGGCCCCGACAAGATCGTCGGCGAGAACGGGCGGGTCACAGGTCTCGAATTCAAGGAAGCCACTTGCGTCTTCGACGACCAGGGCCGGTTCAATCCGCAGTTCAATGAGAGCAACCGCAACGTGCTTATCGCCGATACCGTGGTACTGGCCGTCGGCCAGGGGAGTGACCTCTCCTTTATAAAAGGCTCCGGCGTTAAGCTGACCGAGCGGGGCCTGCTCGAGTTCGACCGTGAAACGATGCGGACGAGCGAGCCGACCGTCTTCGCCACCGGCGAAGTCGTCACCGGACCGGGTGCGGCCATCAGCGCCATTGCCGGCGGCCATCGCGCAGCTACCGCCATCGAGGCTCATTTCGCCGGTGAAACGCCGGTTTTTCAGCAAGAATTGACGCCCGTCGACGAACTGCCTTCGTGGATGGCTTCGCAGATGTGGGAGACCCCGCGGCGGTGGATGCCCCGTGTCCCCGAGGAGGACCGCCTTAAGGACTTCCGCGAGGTCGAGCTGGGCTATACCGAGATCGACGCGCTCCGCGAATCCCAGCGCTGCTTGAGTTGTGCGGCTGGGGCCCGCGTAGACAATAGTAAATGCGCAGCCTGTTTAACTTGCGTGCGTGTCTGCCCCTACGGCGTTCCGGAGATAAAGGGCGACAAAGCGTATATGGACCCCGCTATCTGCCAGAGCTGTGGTTTTTGCGCTTCCGAGTGCCCGGCCGACGCCATCTCAGTTAAAATGACCGACGAGCATCTCCTGGAGTTGCAGACCGGGATCGACGTTATCGAGGCCGGCCGGTCGTCATCTGGCGGGAGCGCCACGGTCGGGTTCGTCTGCCAGTTTGGCCACGCTTGGGGCGGCGACACGACTTTTGACGCCACCGCCGAGTTGCCCGGCAATGTTCGGATAGTGCGGGTACTCTGCCCGGCACGCCTGGCTCCCGCCGATATCTTGCGGGCCTTCCAAGACGGCGCCGACAAAGTCTTTCTGACGCTTTGCGCCGGCAACTATTGCCACTATAAGAGCGGCGGCGGCCTGGCCGAACGTCGCGTCGATTACGTGAGGACCCTACTGGACGGCGTCGGTATCGGCGGCGACAGACTGGTTACTTACGAGATAGGCCAAGGGACAAGCTTGGCTGAGATCATCAAAGAGCAGGGGGTGGGCGGTTCCTAGCGGCTCCGCCAACGACCATGATAATTGCCGAACAGAAACCCATAAGCGAGATAATCGAGCTTACCAAGGGGCAAAAGAAGCTCCTCGTCGTCGGCTGCGGCAGCTGTGTCACTGTTTGCTTCGCCGGCGGTGAGCGGGAGACAGAGGCCTTGGCCGCCGGGTTGGATCTGGCCGCGAAGAAGAGCGACGACCGCCAGGTCGAGATCGAGGTCGACATGGCGCTCCGTCAGTGCGAGTGGGAGTTCATCGACGCCTTGGCCGATAAGGTCGATGCCGCCGACGCCGTCGTCTCGACGGCTTGCGGGGTCGGCGTCCAGCTGATGGCCGAGCGCTTCTCGCCCAAGCTGGTCATCCCCGGCCTGAATACAAATTTCATGGGCCTACCGATGGAGCAGGGGGTCTGGGTCGAGAATTGTGGCGGCTGCGGCAACTGCGTTCTCGCCTATACCGGCGGCATCTGCCCGATAGCCCGGTGCGCCAAAAGCATGCTCAACGGCCCGTGCGGCGGTTCGCAAGACGGTAAGTGCGAGGTAGCGGCCGATATCGACTGTGCTTGGCACCAAATATATGTGCGCCTAAAAGACCAAGGCCGGCTCGATATGATCACAGAACTGAAGCCGGCGAAAGATTGGAGTAGCGCCCGCGACGGCGGTCAGCGCAAGATAGTCCGTGAAGACCTAAGGATCCCACGCTCGGAGAAGTGATATGGCCAGAAGCAACTTAGAAAAAGTATTGGAAAGCGGCGCCTTCGCCGTCACCGGTGAACTCGGTCCGCCCAAGAACGCCGACCCCGGCGTCGTCAGGGAAAAAGCAAAACTGCTCAAAGGTGTCGTCGATGCGGTTAACATCACCGATTGCCAGACGGCCATCGTGCGGATGTCCAGCATCGCCGCCGGCGCCATCGCTATGCAGGAAGGGGTCGAGCCGGTTATCCAAATGACCTGCCGGGACCGCAACCGCATCGGTATGCAGAGCGATCTCCTCGGGGCGTACGCTCTCGGAGCGCGTAATCTTCTCTGTCTTACGGGCGATCACCAAAAGTTTGGCAACCATCCGCAGTCAAAGAATGTCTTCGACCTCGATTCGATGCAACTGCTCGATATGATGAGAGATTTAGGGGAAGGCCCAACCTTCCAGTGTGGCGAGGAGATAGAGGGTCCGACGGCCGATTTCTTCATCGGCGCCGCCGCCAATCCTTTTGCCGATCCGTTCGAGTTCCGGGCTTTGCGGTTGGCAAAAAAGGTGGCCGCCGGGGCCAAGTTCATCCAGACCCAGATCATATACAACGTGCCTAAATTCAAGCAGTGGATGGGCGCCGTGCGCGATCTGGGCCTGCATGAGAAAGTCTACATCCTGGGCGGCGTCACGCCGCTCAAGTCGGTCGGCATGGCCCGCTACATGCAGAAGAACGTCCCCGGTCTCGATGTCCCCGATGAGCTGATAGACCGTCTCAAGGCGGCCGACAACGCTCAGGAAGAGGGCATC
>SDBV01004538.1_pt1 | contig 19916 bp, 10 predicted proteins | sample 2277081 | NCBI WGS metagenome assembly SDBV01 (sample SAMN10402039, study PRJNA504765) | marine sediment metagenome | isolation source: marine sediment core GS10_PC15, 223 cmbsf | place: Arctic Ocean: Southern Knipovich Ridge | collected 2010 | reverse complement strand
CCAATACATGATGCACTACTTGCCTGCCATACATTATTACTAATGGTTTGAATTGCCTTAGCTGAGTTAGTCTGATTACTACCGAGAGGGCTTAAGCCAAAGAGGCCGGGAGTAAGTAGTAATGACATACTATAGCCATATAATTAAGGAGCCCTATTTAAAACAAACAAAAAAATCTAGAATAATAGCCAGACCCCATCTCTTATAACCACCTTTAGGCTCAAGTTTAATAACAATAATCGGCCTTAGTTATTTGACAATGATTGGGAAGGAGTTTTAAGTCCAGGCTATAATCTGGAGTCAAACATAATTAAAATAGGTCAGACAAAATAAAGTTGTCAATTTTAAATTAAAGTTAGATTTGCTACTTAAAGTCTTTACCTTCTGGCAGTCAGTTGGAACTTGACTAGTGATACAATATGAATAATGGGCAAAATGGCTGGCTGACCAAAAGAAGAAGGATAGGTCGCGGAGCTTACGGGGTTATCTATTATGCGATATACAATACCAAAAAGAAGACATCAGCTTTTTCTCCTTCGCCTCTAGCGGGTGAGGATTGTGGGCTAAAAGATGGGGAAGAAGTGGCAGTTAAACGAAATTTAGTTGATTCCACCGCATCATTCATTGTTCCGGTGCGAGAATTATCTCTATTGAATCAATTTCGGCATCATCTTCTCTTCGTCAATCTAAAAACAATATCGTTTGGTAATCCTTTCGAGCAAAAAATATACTCAAAATACCGACAACAATTTAGATTAGAGCGGCAAGCATTAAGCCCAATTAAGGACCAAAGTCTCAGGGAGGACGAACTATTCCTTGTACTGGAAAAGGCCGCTTACGATTGTCATTCGTTGATATATGGCCGAGATTATTCAGTCGATTGTATTAAGATAGCCATGGTTCAACTATTACTAGCTACCGAATATATGCATAGTAAAAAGGTTATTCATCGCGATTTAAAACCTTCTAACTTGCTTATGTTTAAACAAGGTGAAAAACGGACTATCAAGATTTGTGACTTAGGCTTATCTAAACATGCCACTGATCAGCGACCTATGACTCCCCGTACAGCAACTTCTTGGTATAGGGCACCGGAAATTGTCTGTCGTTGGACTGATTATAGTTACGCTGTAGATATGTGGTCAATAGGTTGCATAATCATCGAAATGTTCAGTAAGAAAGCATTACTTTATAAGGTTAACGATAATGGACAAGATATATTTAGTCGGATGCTTAAAATATTACCCAATAATCGAGTGGAAGAATTAAAGCTCGTTGATAGGGATCAACGATATTCACATTATATAGAAAAAGCGGAAGAGGCCGGTCATAGAAGAACGAGAAGAAATAATAACTATAATTCTGGACATGGCGGTTGTATGGGAGGCGGAGGAGAGCAACATGAGAGGAAAAGGACTTGGCATTCTGTTTTGGGCTTATCTCGTTCTGATATTAGTTATCTTAACCGCAAAGCCAAGACAGATGGAGACAATTACCGGAATTTACTTAATTTAATTGACAAACTCCTACGGCCTAATCCAGAGAAAAGATGCACAGCTAGTGAGGCGTTGGCCCACCCATTCTTTGAATATAGCCGAGGTTATATTCAAAGTATAAGAGAGGCCTTTCCTCCAGTGGCCGATAATCCACCATCAATAAAAATTATTGCTCGGGAAGAGAGGAGATGGGCGGCCAATGTGGCTTTCATCATATTTAATAATAAGGAGAAAGCCGGAATACGGGATTGGTATACAAATCGCATAATATTTCAGGCTATTGATATTTTTGATCGCTATTTAGTTTGGTTAGACGGCGAAACAGAACGACAAGGTTATGGAGAGGGTAGCAGACCAATTTCCTCTCAATATGATATACATATATACTTTATGGTTTGTGTCTATTTGGCGATGAAATTATTTACAACTACCAGAATAACAATACAATTCGAAGATATTATAGTTAATGAAGTAAAAACAGAAGAAAATATAAAATTAGCCTATTTATTCGAAAAAGAGTTGCTACAGTTAGTTCTTAATTTTATGGTATATCGTCCGACAGTTTATGAGGCTGCCGATTATGAAAAAGTGAAATTATCCGATTGTGAAGTTAGAAATTTGCTGAGAGCCTATGGTAATTCACCATCAGTGGAAGCAGATATTAGACAACTTTTCCGACATTATCTCTATGAAGAAGATCTCCCGGCTATTTCAGCGGCATCCAGGCCTGATAGTTTATTAGAAACTATGATTAATAATCAAGAAATTGCGGTTGATAATCGGGAGTCATTAAGCGGTGGGCGGAACGAAGGATATCAATATCAATCATATAGTAGTAATAAGATTAATGATTCAAGACTATATAGGCGGAGCAACCGAGATAGAACTGGACCAGTCCGCAATGAGCAGATTGCAATTAATCATAGTAGAGAAAACGGTCAGGTCAGGGAGAGTAATCATATGGATTGGAGGAATAAGATGACGCGATCAAGTTCCTCCTCATCAGGAGAGAGCGGCGAGGGGGAACTTGATCTGGAAGATCGCTCTTATAACATAACTTCGCTACATCAGGATTGTAATAGAAATTTGAAGCAGCCTTCTTATAATTCAATTCCGGAACAGCGTTCTTACAATTCAATTCCGGAGCAGCCTTCTTACAATTCAATTCCGGAACAGCGTTCTTACAATGCCAATCTGAAACGAGATAGTAAGTTTAGGCTCCATTTGCAACCTAATAATATTACCATGAAAGATGGACATAATTCCCGCAATACTGAATATAATTTAACTGGACATAAATATAGGAAAGGTACACAACATGACGAATTATACCAGTCATCAAATCCCACTCGTGCGCCATCTACTATCCGTGAAAATAGAAATATTACAGCTTATTCACGAGCAACATCATATTCAATTCCGATTCGAAATAAGGTTAATGTTTCTATGTTGCCAAAGAAAAATATAAGAAGTTCTATTACGCGATAGACGCTTCATTCCGTTCCACTTCACGTAAATAATACTTCTCATCATCGAACAAAATGTCGTAAATCCACCGGTTCTCGTCATCGATCCAATATTTCTAACAGTCATAAAATAATCCGCCACAGTAGTAATAACCATTCTCGAGGAAAAACCGTTATATTACCTGCAGTTAATCGTACTTATTATAATGTTCGATCCAATAGCAATCCTCCCCCAGCACGTAGGGCTAAATCAAGAAGCCGAGATCATGACAGACTTAACTCAAATGAAGAAATAAAATTCCGCAGAAGGAACGAGAATATGTCGGCTAATGAATTTGAATCGCGTGCTCCAACCAATCGGCTGAAATCAAGTGAGCGTTTGAGCTACAAATCACGACAAATTAGGATTGATGAGGCTGGTAGATACCGAGTACCCTTCCTCAAATCCAAAAAATAGGACTTGGCTGGAATAAAAATTATGAGCAGCAAATAGAATTAGAGCCATAAATTTTCCCCCAGCTAGTCCCAAAGTCTATTTTTCGATTATAGTTTAATCAAAAAATAATATTAATAAGGGAGGGGTTTTAGAATAAAAATTGTTTAGTCTGAGTTAGTTTAATTTTCTGTAACTTAAAATTAAACTATGACTGAAAATGGTACTAGGCCTGGGGGTCGAAGTTTTACTTTTCGGAACTTATCGTCTTCCAGTTCAACAAAGGTATCTGTTCCGTCGACTGTTATAGAGTCAAGGGGTGTTACCTTAACAAAGGTAACGGAGCCTGGACTTCGTAAAGTCCAGCCCACCACTTTCTCGCTAAATTTGGTTCAGAACAAACCTTCTCCATTGGCAGAGAATCAGCCCACTAACTACCAGCCATCGACCTCTCATGATGTAAACAGTTATAAACGGATGGACCATCGTCAACATGTTTATGAACGACCTGACACTTATATCGGTAGTGATATACAGAGTAAACGAATAACTGATGTTTTGGATTTTAGCGGTGAAGGAGATCCACAGGTTGTTAAAAGCGAAATCTTTTATCCCAAGGGTGCAGAACAGCTCTTTCTCGAGGTATTAACTAATGCTGGTGACAATGTGAGTAAATCAAGAACTGCCGGTATTGATCCTGGCGTTATTCGCGTTAAGGCCGATAAACAACGGATAACAGTCAGGAATAATGGCTTAATTATTCCTATCGAAATTCATCCGGGAGAAAAGGTTTATGCCGCAGAAATGATTCTCGGTACTCTTCTTACCTCATCAAATTACGATGATAAGCAGGTACGACACGTGGCAGGTAGAAATGGCTATGGAGCTAAAATTACTAATGTCTTCTCAGTTGAATTTACTGTTAAAATTGGTGACCCGAACAAGGGTTTGTGCTACGAGCAGCGATGGGAGACAAACATGACTGTTTGTCATAAACCAATCATAACTTCAGGCTACAAAGGTAAAGCTTTTGTCGAGGTATCTTATGTTATGGAACATGGTCGGTTCGGTTACACTGAATATCCAGATGAGGCAATATGTCTATTTGCTCGTCATTGTGTGGATGAGTCCTTTATTCAGCAGGTCACTGTCTATTTTAACGGTATAGAGTTAAAGGCCCGATCTATGGCTAGCTATACTAAGTATTATTTTGGTAAGGACGCTAAATTCGCCATTCACTACGAATGGCCAGCCGGTACCGAAATAATAAAGAAACGCGGTGGAATTCAAGTGGCCAAAGATTCGCGAATCATGCCTATTCTTGAGCTTTCACTTATTGATACACCAAATATTGGAAGAATAATTGCTTTTTGTAACGGTCTCATTACCCCTCGTGGTGGTATACATATCGATTCTTGTCTCCCCGCGGTGCAGAAACCAATTTTAGATCGAATTAACAAATCGATAGCTAAACCGAAAGGTAAGACCCAAGCTATAAGTGCTCCGAGGCTGACAGCCACCGAATTCAAGCGGCATGTTTCGATGATTATTACCTGTCGCTTGGACAAGCCTAGGTGGGATGCGCAGGGTAAAGGATATTTAATCGGTTATGGTCGGAATTCGCGCGGTAAACCTCACAAGAAAATCCCAATTACTATTAAGGATGATTGGTTCAATTCAATTGGCAATTGGGAACTAATTAGTCAATTGCAGGCCGAACTAGAAGCTAAGATGGAGCGTAAATTAGCTCTAACCGATGGAAAGCGTCGCCGTCGCCCAAAGATTGGTAAACTAAAGGACGCTAATGATGCGGGTAGAGGTAAAGCTAAGAGTGCCAATTGCACCCTAGTTCTTACTGAAGGCGATTCAGCTGAACAATATGCTACTAAATTATTTGGCTGTATGGGTCCAAAATTTCGAGATACCTATGGCTTCTATCCTCTTCGCGGCAAATTCCTCAACGTACGAGAGGCTGATAATCTGAAGATCGCTAACAACCTTGTTATTACCTCAATTAAGCATGCTCTGGGTCTGCAGGAGAAGCTCGATTACGCTATTCCAGCCAACCGAGCCAAACTTCGCTATGGTAAGGTTATGATTATCACTGATCCTGATGTGGATGGACATCATATTTTGGGGCTGGTCATTAATTATTTTGATTGCCGTTTCCGTTCTCTCTTGCAGAATGGGATGATTAGTTATAATCGTATACCACTTATTCGCGCTGTACGGCTAGGGAAAAAGACAGAAAAATTTTACACCATGGCTGAAGCTAATAAATGGGAAGAAAAATCCGATTCCGATTATCGACAGCGGAGATATCGCTATTTCAAGGGATTGGGTTCTTCTAATAACATGGATATAGCAGATGATTTCAAGGATATGTATGTGGTACATCTTAACTACGATACTCACGCCAAACGTTACATTGATGTACTTTTTAGACGAAAGGGACGGAAAGCTGCTGCCGTCCGCAAGGCTCTGATTGAGAGATACAGACCTGACCGGAATACCGTGCGTTATTCAGAACAGCCCATTTCCCATCTAATGCAGTACACCGTGTTGAGCTTCTCAGTAGCCGATGTACAGCGTTCTATTCCTGCTTTCTCTGATGGACTGAAGGATGTCCAACGCAAAATTATATATGCGACCTTTAATCACTGGGGTAATACATGTAAGAAAACAAAAAATGTTAAGGTTGATACATTCTCTGGTTCTGTTAGCGCTCTCACTGCTTATCAACATGGACAAATTTCTATATCTAAAGCGATAGTAGGTATGGCCCAGGACTTCACTGGCTCCAATAATTTACCTTTTCTCTTCCCCGACGGTCAATTCGGTTCACGTGATGAATTGGGTAAGAACGCGGCGGCTGGCAGATATCTTCACACTTATCCTCAATGGTGGCTGCCATTGGTTTTCAGACCAGAAGATGAACCTCTTTTGAAACGCAGAATAGATGAAGGAAATGAACGCGAATATATCCGTTACAAGCCTATTCTCCCGGTTTCTCTCTTTAATGGTATCTCTGGTATAGGCACTGGATTTTCCACCCGTATTCCACCCTATAACATTATTGACATATCAGCCTGGCTCATGCTTCGAATTAGAGGTCTGACAACGAAGGGAATTGAGCTGGATCCTTGGTATCGTGGGTTCAAAGGCACAATTAATGTGGCCCCTCAACGTAGCAGGAAAAAGTCAACTATTTCCGATGAAGAAGAAGAGATACATTTGGAGATAATAGATATGTTCGGAAATGTGGAGGAAAATTTTGGAGAAGATCATGAATATGAATATGAACCTGATGAGTCAGAACATGGCACCCGACGACGAACTAATAAACGACTTATGTCCTGTTATACCACTGGCCTATTTAATCCCAGTGGTAATGATGTCATTATCAGTGAACTACCAATCGAGCGAGGTATCAATGCCTACAAAAATTGGTTAGACACACTGATTGAAAATAATATTATTACTGAGGCCAAGAATAATTCGTTGGCTGATGTTCCTCTCTTCACTGTAACCGGAATGAAGAGCCCAACTATACAGAAACTCAGGTTGGAACGATCCTTTCCTATGTCTAATATGGCACTATTAGATGACAATGATAGGCCACACTATTATAGCACGGTAGAGGACATACTGGAGACTTTTTACCTACATCGATTACGAGACTATGAACAGCGTAAGACTCTGCGAATAGAAGAAATAAAAACCGAACTGAAAAATATCGACGATAAAATGCGACTTATTCAGGCCATTATCGAGAAGGATCCAGTCAAGAAATTGCGAATAAAGAAACGATCGAAGGTTGCCATTCACGCTCGGATGGATGAACTAGAATTGAACGTACCATATAATTTGCTGGGCAAAATCCATATGTATAATCTGACTGAAGATGAATTGGTCGTGTTACAAGATAAATATCAGCAGAAACTCAATGAATTGGCCGCTTATCGGAACATACCAGCCAGTCAAATATGGGAGGAGGAAATCGTAAAATTCATCGCCGCATATCTCAAACATTATCCGAAGGAGATTCATCGCCTGAGCGATAAAAACTTGCTCCAAACTCCGTTAGCGCCGTTTGCCGCTAAGGCCAAGCCTAGTTTTAATCTGGTTAATAATAAGAGGCCAGGGGGTCTGGTTCTCAAACCTCGCATGCCCTTGCCAAGTAAAAAGCATTAACTTCTATTCAAATTAGGCTCTATTAGGTCAATCTATTAGGCCAATCTATTAGGTCAATCTATTAGGCCAATCCATTTCATCGTCAAGGGACGATGAAATTAATATTTCCACTTCACTACAAAAGGGTATATCAAGGGAACGATCAAGAGAACAATCAAGGGAACAAGCAAGGGAACAAGCAAGGGAACAAGCAAGGGAACAAGCAAGGGAACAAGCAAGGGAACAATGAAATAGTTAATTTAAGACGAGTTATCATCAACTTTAAGACGAATTAGCCCCAATTTTAGGCTCTGTCTCTCATCCGAAACATTGAAGGTCACATCCCATTCATAACGATTGCCAATGATGTCGCTGGGCTTGTGTCGGATGTAATTCAATATTTTACCCTTTGCAATGTAAACCATAGTAACATCGACATTCTTCTTCCGAGTGTTCAATAGACTAATATTAATCTCTATTTCTTCGGTTGGTGGTTGGGTGGCAACTCGTTTACTTAATTTTAGAGGTCGTTTCAGATTCGTTGAAGTTTGTGTAACCTGGGAAATTTTTTCCTCTTTTCGGGGAGGGGATGTTATTGAATGTTGGGCCATGGTGGATTGAGTCGGGGTGAGAGACTGCTGCAACTCTGAACCGAGTGGATTTGTTTGAATCAAATTAAGCTGATTAGCATTTCCCTCCTGATTAACATTTCCGGCACTTATTGGCGGATTGGAGCTAATAAACTCACTTGTCGCCAACGGTTCATTGGGTATAATATTGACAGTTGAAATTACATTTAGATCAGTTTTACCTAAGTTCAGATAAACTATCTGACCTTGATCCGACTGCTTCACTTGACCTGATCCTATGAATCCTTCCCTGTTATATATCCTTAATGGACCTTTTGCTAGCTTACCGGACTCTCGATCCGTGTTTAATTCTTTAGTGGGAACTTTGAATCCATAGATAATGTAAGTGTTGGTTCCCTCTACATTATGCTCATAGAATTTCTTGTAAGGCACAGTGAATGCCTTAAGATTAAGTATCAGACCAGCAGGGGAAATTGTCGTATCCATTTTCACTAATCTTATCACATCCTCATTAACAATTGTCTCACTAGCCCCGACTTCGCTAGCCACTACATATTTTGCGCTCTGCGATTGTCCGACTTGTCGCCCTTCGTAACTTCTGAAGGGTAATATGTAACTATCATAATTTAGCGTTTCTCCGGCATAGAGACCAGTTTGCTTACTACTAAAATTAATGGCCGTTTCATTTTTAACTATAAATTTAGGCATTATATTCATTACCTTCTCATCAATTATTTGTCCATGGTATTCGACACTAACTGCTAAAGAGCGAGTAACATACTGAACATGTATATCTCCTCTTTCTTGTCCTGACAACATAATTTGAAGAAGGGGAGTTGCTCTCTGATTAGAAATGATATTTTTAGGATTAAATATTCTGATTTTGTTTCCATCAGCCAATTCGAGGGATATTGCTTTATCATTATCGGATAGATATAACCCTTCCGTTTCAACTAATTTCCCCCCTTCTTCACTCGTCACTTTTACTGGAGAACGGAGTTTAATTCTCTGATTAATAGCTGATGGGACCAATACATAACGCAGAGGATTGTTATCATCGTCGTAAACGTAAATAGAGTTACTTTCCGCATGAGATGGTAGATCAATGGTGATGTTACTATATTTATCGGATGATCGTCCATCCAGTCTCCATCTTATTATGGCCAATGAAGGATAAATGAAAATTTCCTCTGCCTCCTCCGTTTCACGGCTTTGAATAGGGCTCCTTCCTCTGGCCGATCTTTCGGACCTCTTAGCTTCAATATTAACTGAAGGTTGAGCTCCATTACTGCTCGAAGGGAGGGACCTAGTTACTCCTCCCCCTATATTAGTGGGAATGAGGGGTTTAGCGCTGACATATCTCTGATTAGTAGGCCTTCTGTTTCTGGGGCTAACTGGCGACCCATAACCGACGTTGGGGGGATGATATGATTCCATAATTTTCGGTGCCAAGAGAAGTTGTTTTTCACTCTAGGGATTTAATTTTAGTTGCCTTAATTTATATTTAAAGCCACCGTTAATTTTCAATTAACGCAAGATGATTTCATTTTCGACCAAAGATTGGGTACTTACCATAGCAGTATAAATATTATTTGACCATTTGATGATTGAGATAGGGTAGAAATAATCACCGATTAATAGTGTATTACCTTCTCGTCTTTTAAAATTCTTATTAGTTAGCTTATGATGCCTAATGCAAGCCTTGATGGCCTCCTCTTCCTTCGGAGCGTAAGCAATGAAGGAGTAATGATTGCCCATCTTATTTTATTTTGAGGATGTGTACCCCACTTTATAATATTTCCTATTAAATTAAAACCCCAATTTGAATTTTAAGTTAAAATAAAGATATTTTGCTTTAACTAACTATCAGAAAATGAGTAAATTAGCTACGGTTCCAGTCTTGACTACCAGGCCCCAACCAACAGGTAAGGCGGCCAAAGCTCTCTATCTCAACCCCAATAACGATTTAAGTGCAAAAGAACAGTCATATTGTCGTTGTGTCCTGCACGTTGGGGCCAAGAATCCAGAGGAATGCAACCGACCAGGCCAGTGGGGGAGAGGAACTGATTGCTATAACCCTTATGCCATTTGCGCTAAAAGTGTGGGAACAACTAGTCGCCGTTGTGGAGAGAACTACAATTTCAGCGCTACCAGTACTATACCCGATAATGAATTGGCTGGCTATGCGGTGGTCCACGGAAAACCGGTACCATCACCTTATGACCGGAAAAAGATGCTAGCTACTCTGCAGAGTTGGCAAGGCAGTAAGTGAATACTAGTTAGTTATGGATAAATAAATGAGAATAAACTTGATTAGAGCTAGGACTATTCAGTCCTAAATCTACTACCGCTGCTAATTATCTAATTCTAATAAGCAGTTTACAACTAATCTAATAAGCGACGGTAAGCGGCCGCTTCTTCCCGTTCATTACCCTTATATATACCACTATAGCCCATAAAACCGGCCGGTAGAGAGCCCTCTCGACCGGGCGGATAGAGGAAGTTATGGAAAGCTATAATATTATTGGCTATCCATTCCGGCTGGTCCAGACCAGAAAAGTGACCAGCACGAGGAATAAGGGCGGAAAAAACCCGGGAGTTTCTCAGCCATTCCTTGTAACGAAGTCGTTGGTTACGGGGCATCATATTGTCATTTTCACCGGACCAAAGATAAAGAATGGTTCTAATCTGACTATATTTAATTCCACCGGGATTCAATCGTCGGTGATGGGGCATCAGATCAGTGCTAATTAATGCCGCCCCAGATCGATCGGCCATTGATTTTAACGCGTAAAATTTTATCGGCATGTTAACTGGATTGGCTATGCCTTTTGGACTAGTGGCTGGTCGCTCATAATCAGTCGAGAAGAAGGGATCCAAAGTTGAATTTAGTCCCCATCGATCATAGACCTCATCTTGTCGCTTGGTCATGGTCTTCAGAATTTGCACTATGGTTTGATCGGCCGCTCCCATCACAGCTTGAAAGCTGCCAGGATCAGGTGGTATTCTACCAGCTAGCACTTCAGATCGTTCATCCATAGGCAGCATTGAGGCTCTACCAATAGCCTTAACTTCTGATATTGGAAAAGCGCCACCCCGAATACCATCTTGATCACCAGACCAAATTGATCGATCAGAATATATTTCTAGATACTTATGTAGGATGCCAGTACCCCAGTCATCAGCCAAGTAAATGAAGGGACAACCTGAGCCAAAGACCTCATCAGCTAAGGCATTAACATAAGGAACGTCCATGTGCCAACGAAGTTTCTCCATTTTTTCCTCATTATTGAAGAGGGGTTTAGTGCTACGACCCATAGTTAACATGTCGAACACTACCACTCGAAAGCCAACCATGGCCAAATAGCGAGCGACTTTAAACCACTGAGTCATGTTAGCTGGCACTCCGTGATTGATTAGAACGTGTGGACCGGTCGATCCCGGTTTCTGCCAGCGAGTATGAGCAATCTTGAATATCTTAGTCTGGACCTTGCGAAAACCGTCATCACTGGCTACATCAAACAGTCGATCTGGGTTGCGCGGATCGTAAATCTGATAAGCTTCGAAGCTAAAGTATTCTACGGCTTTAGGTTCAACCGCCTCTGGACTACCATAGAGCGAGATAACTGAAGAAAAGAAATCATTACCGGCAAAGATATTGATCGGTTTAGTCGCAGCCTCAAATAGTTCATCGTCAGTCACATTTGATCTTTTAACTGGCGGCAAATCGAGCAAAAGATCAGACTTGTAGCTACCACGACATACTCCTCTACTAGGGCCCGTTAATGAGGAAGGGACAGATGACCTAACGGAAATAGGGCTTGGAACAACAGAAAGAGAACTAACTGGAAGAACCACGGGGCGTCCAATTGAACTAACTGGAAGAGCTGTAGGGCTTCTGACTGGACTAAGTGAGGTTGTTGGGCTAGCTGGAATATTAACCAAGCCGGGAGTGGTGGTCAACATTTGAGTGGTGGAAGGAAGCGAAAATATTGGACTGGTAACTGGAGTAATTCCTGAAGTAGGGGAAGGGACTGAAATCAGTGGACTGGTAACTGGAGTAGAGGAAAAGACTGAAAGCAGTGGACTAGTCGCCGTACCACTAAGAGAACTAGTAGTCATAAGAGGAGTAACGCTCCGTTGAGCTGGGCTGGTAAGTTGAAGAGAAAAAGGACTAACCGGACTAACATTGGATAGAGGACGAGAGAGAACTGGTTGAGCGGCGTTGCCGCCCAGCGAAATTAGCGAAGGAGAAGCCATGAGAGACTAATTTTGGTCTAAAATAACAGCAAACTAGCTTTTATTTGAACAAAAATATAATTATCCAATAAGATTGGATGATTAGCTAATCTGAAAATTTGTTATTGGGACTTCTACTTCATTTATCTAAGTTACTCTACTGTCGACGGTGATGTTAAGGGGAAAGAGTAGTTCGGGTGGTGGAACCCCACCGACTGCAGTGGTGGCAATGATTGTGCCGTAATTCTTAACTAGGATTGGTTGACCGGTGGCATTATTGATCGAAGGACCGATTCCTCCCACTGAGACTAGATTGATATTCTTCAATCGAATATCCTTATCTGGAGTAGGTACAGTGGAGATTACAATGACACCAAAATCGCTACTAGAAACATACCGTCCGCCGTAAATGTGACTGGCGGGCATAGGAAAGAAGACAACAAAAGGAATAGTGATCGCTGGACCAACTGATTGAGCGTCGTCAATGAATACTTTGTTACTGCCAAAGCCTATCGAACGAACCACGCTTCTGTCGAAGCCGGTAGAGACAGCTCGTAGCACTCGAGCCATGAAAGAGCCACTACTAGCGGTGACAAATACGTCGCCAGAAGTAGTAATGAAATCAGTCTCTAATTTCAACGCCCCACTGCCATCCTTCTTTACACATTGCTCGGTGCCACCTTCCAACTTGCAGATACAAAGAGCCGAGTTTTGGTCAGTGCTATCAAAATCGATCACGGTTTGGCCTAGAATGGAAACTACGGTAGTGGCAGTTAAACAGAGGGTCCCCTCGCCCATTACTCTAATAGCTAGAAAGGTCGATTGTATTTTACCCGCTCTAACTATTGCCTTTCCCAATCCACCAACTGCTAATCCTACTCCTCCCGCGTCAATCATATCAACGTCAACGTTGGCCGTTCCGCCCTGAATACTAAGCCCAGCATTACTACCACTGCCCAATATTTGGCCGAATTTGGCGATGTGATTACCGCCAATGTAAAATACCGAGCCCTCAATCTGATTAATAGTGAGGTGACTATCAGCAAAGCTGAAGATAGCCAGGCCAGAGGTTGCAATTAGTTCATCAATATAGCCACTAAATTTCCCACCAAAGTGAAAAATTGCAGGTGAGCCATCAGAGATTATGCACCCTCCTTTCAACTTAACATTGGCTAACTCATCAGTTGAAATGGCTGGACCACCCGATCTGATATTACAGAAATCTAAACATAGTAACCCAATTAAAGAATCAACGGTTGCCGCCTGGCCAGTGCTAGACAGATTTTTAACTGTGATATGAGCAGTGCCGGCAGCACCCAACATGTTAATACAAGGAGAATTTTGACAAGAAATAGTCTGAATATTGGCTTCTAGCTGACCACCGAAAATTCTGAGAGCGGCGGCATTATTACCACTAGTGGTAATAGTGGTAACCACTAAATTACAATGACCAGCCAGTAAGGCCAATACTGGTCTAGTAGTAGTACTGATATCATTGGCGATGAAAATATTGCAACTAGTGTTGGGGCCCGAGATGTTGATCAGTTCAGCGCCAGAAGTACCACTAATACTATCACATTCAATCATATTTTGACCGCTAGAGAAGGCTATTAGTGGTTGTTGTGCATTACTGACTAGTATTCCCTCTCCTCTAATCCTGATATCTCCTCCGTTAAACAGACTACCTTCCACACAGCTGATTATTACCCCTGAGGTCAATTGCCAGGTCAAATCAGCGTTATTTAGAGCATTAGCGGTATAATCCCCCGGCCAAACGATAATCGTATCCCCAGCTTCCGCCACGTCCATCGCGGCATTGAGCGTAGTGAAAGGTTTGGTACGATTCTCCCGCTGGCCAGTTTTATCGTTACCATATTCCGCATCGACATAAACCACATCATTAGTCAGGATAAAGGGAGGGCACTTGCCTTTCTTTTGACACTTATGAGGTCCGTAGGATGGAAAATACTGGTAACCATGGTGAAGGAGATGCTGATGGCTACAGGAGGAGGGATATCGATGGCGGTCTGGGTCTTGATGACACTTATGACATTTGTCTTTCTTATCTCGAGTTTTATGACCTCGAGCACTCTGATGATTCATTATTCTGCTTTGATTGGACCAAATCTAATTCCTGATTAATTAGAGCTCTAATTTAAGGGGGAGGAAAAATTAGAATCGACTGTTTGTTACATTATGTGCGGAAGGATTAATCCAGGCTAAATTTAACCTCGTATGAGGTTAAATTTGCACTATTAATAGTAATCGACTTACATTATTATCTATTTGCAGCTCTGCAGAGAAAGGCAAAGTCATTTAACAGTTTATTTAGCGTTAGATATGTGTCAGTTGGCCCGACTATATTTGGATTTAATACTAGTTCAGGTTGGTCCAACCGCTGGCCCGGCCATTGGTCCAACTAAAACGCTAAGCCGAATTTGGTTACCGCTAGGGACCGATAACTGCCTAGATCATATTCATGGACTAGGCCAGTTTGTAAGCTATCACGCTCGGCCAATTCACCCGGCGCGCCAACCAATAATTTAATACCCATGCCATCCAAACAGACGAACCTCCCGAATTCGGTATTTCGACCATTAACTGGCACAACTGGCCCGCGAATGGCAGCTGGATTCTGAACCCACACACCACCTACCTGGTAAAAGACATAGACCACTCCACTATTGACCGTAGTGGGGACACCAGGCACTATATAAAATAGCCCCACTGCTACCACATTGCCTTCACCATTAACTGTAATCTGCTGACTATTCCAAATTACCCCCAGCACCAATGGCCCGATCAATTTCCGGTGGCGGGAATATCTCTACTGATCGTTCCTGTATCCAGTTTGTGCCACTCCGCCGGAAGAAAAAGGCTATTACACTACGAAGACTAGATTGGTTAATCACCAAGACCGTCCCATCCTTATTAAGCTGAATACTCCCGCCAAAATTTATGGAACCAAATTTCCCCTGGATTGTGGCGAAAAGTTGGAGACTGGAACCATCGAGAAAATAGGTATCAACCCGTCCGACAATACCTTGCGGCGCTGGACTAGCAATAGCAATTACTTTCCCGTCGCGACTAATGCTCACTGATTGACCCGTGCGGCCAAAGGCCGTAGGAGTGGATCCACCCTGGCCAGCAATAAATTTAAATTCAACAGTATCAAACTGGTAGACAGCGAATAATCCGACTTCCTGCAAATTAGGACTTTGCAGAATACTTCCGGGCGCACCAACTACCACTGTTAGGCCGTCATCACTGATATCAATACTAGCCCCAAATTCCACAGTAACAAAATTGGAGATAAAGGGTCCCGGCACAGATTCCTCCAGCACCATTGTTGAATTTTGCGCTGAGGCCCGAGCCGAATGGAAACTACCGCTAAAACTACTGCAAGGTTGACCAACCACCCAATCCAGAGCATTGGCACTAAGCGCCGACTGAGCTTGGCAATTTAATGACTCAACTCGTGGGGGTGGAATGCGCTCATAAGGAGTATAGGCTTGAGCAGTGTTATCGAAAATAGCAAAGCGGTTAGCCCGATCAGTTAAATCAGTACCCAAACTGGAAAAAGTACCATTAGTGTTGAAGCGGCAAGGACCAAATCCACGATAGGTGTTGCTTCTGGCCGGAATGAAGAAGGAGGTCGCTACATCAAACGATACTCGGTCATCGACATTTAACACGAAACTAGAATTCAGTAGACCCTGTACCCCTTCAATCTTTTGCTCCGTTGTAGCGCCACGATTGACTACTGCTCTTATTTTCAAAGGGGCGGTACCAGAAGCGGTATGAAGCACCGGATTGTAGAGGAATCGTCGTCGGGCTGGTGGTTTGGGACATTTCTTACCTTTTCGGTGGTTACGTTTCTTAGTGTTACTGTGGCTAGTATCAGCTGCTATTTCCTCCTCACCAAGGATCAGGTATTCCTGTCTTTCTGGTATCCAGCGCCAGCCAACCTGCCGTAGAGTTTGGAACAGGGGCAGAATATTATTGATTGGTAGAAAGCTGTGAGTGATAACCGTTGATTCAGTTTTCTCCTTATTTTCTCGCCTGCAATTTCTTACTTTCTTCTGACATGTATCTTTCCTATCACAACGACTCCTCTCCCTCCTATTGCGGGATTTCTTCCTTCTACTTCTACAATAAGTTGCAGAGCGGGGATGGTCAAAATTATAGGGCCGATAATAGTCAGCCATTATTATTGCAATTTGATAGTGATCGATCTTTCATAGCGAGAAATAATTATCATTGGACGGAATTGTAAAACCGGAAGTTTAATCTCTTGATAGAGGTTGAACTTATAGTATTGTTAGCCAATGAAGCTAGGTCACCGCACTATCTACTCGTATATCATCAGGAAAGAGCAAAGTGGGCAATGGTGAACCACCTAGCGGTTTATTAGTAACAATTGTTCCGTAATTCTTGACTAGTACTGCTTGACCAGTGGAATTAAGGATTGATGAACTGGCACTACTCACTAGGTTAATGTTTTTCAATCGGATATCTTTTTCAGTGGTCGGAACAGTTTGGATGTCAATAACAACATCATCGAATGGACCAATTGAAATATAGCGACCACCATAGAGATGTTTCCCTGGTCCATTGGTAGATGATATTAGTATGCAGGAACCAGCGGATTTGGCCTCCTTGATGAAGAGTTCAATACTACCGCTAGACGCAGCTACTATTATGTGAGAGGAACTGGTAGTGGCTTGAATCACATTGGCTGTAAAACTGGCACTACCAGTAATGACAAAAATACGACCGCGGCTATTAACACTATTTATATCCATCTTTAAACTACCGGTTCTATTCATACAGACAGTGGGACTGCCACTACGAGTGTCTAAGTTACATATGCAGATGGTTGAACTTGCACTACTACTGTAAATAATTGGTTCCCTAATACTTGATATGCTAATTATAGTATTGGCTTTTAGATGCAATTGGCCATTCTCTGCCACATGCATAGCATTTCCTCTTTCGGCTCCTATTTTATTAGCCTTAATATTAGCCACTCCATCGCCAAGTACAAATAACGCAAGATCCCCTGAGATAATATTATTTATCACTATATTAGCTGTTCCACTTGATACCATAATAGCTGTACCATCTGCTGTTATTGTGCCAAAATCACTTACATGTTCTCCTCCATTATACTGTACTGCCGTATTAGGGAAATTGCCAGATTTAATGTGATTAATTGTCAAATTGCTAGAAAATGTACTAGTGCCACTTAAAACTATCGGCGAAGGAGCGGTAATTTTATCAACAAATCCACTTATTTTACCAGTTGAACTACTATCTGAGGCAATAACTGAGAAAAACCCGGGACCAATATTCACGCTGCCTCCCTTTAGTTTGACAATGGCCGATCTTGACATAGCAATGAAACCAACATTAGAAAAAGAAATATTACAAAATTCTAGACAAAGTGTCCCTCCGAGACATTGAAATAGATTACCACCACGCACGTTACTTGATATCTCGATATTTGAAAATCGCATATTACATTTTCCACCTGAGATATCTAAGATAGAAGCAAAACTGGTTTCAAAGCTAACGGTGCCTTTAATCCAAATATTACAGACAATATCAAGATCAGGTATACTAATTAACGAACCCAATTGATCATCGCCAATAATATTGTTACATTCAATTAAATTGTTAGGAGCACCAAATGTAGCAAAACCGAACGCACCTTTAATGATGAAATCACCATCTCCCCGGACATTAATTGGGCCACCACTAAACAAAAAGCCCGTTGTACAGGTTACAATGGCTCCAGCGGTAAATTGCCAATTTACTGCTTTAGTTAGGTCAGTGTCAAAATAAGCGCCGGGCCAAACTATTATCGTATCGCCCACTTGCACACCCTCTGCATTCATTGCTGCGCTTAAACTAGCGAAGGGGAAATTGCGATTTTCTCGTTGACCAGTGGTATTATCACCATATTTGGCGTCAACGTAAATCACTTGATTGGTTAAGACCGCTATGCCCGGTTCACCTTCTGGCCCTTCTGGACCGACCGCCGGACCAATTGGTCCAACTAAGGCGCTAGGTCCAAACTTAGTCACGGCCAAAGACTGGTAACCGCCTAAATCATACACATAGACCAACCCGGCCACCGGTTCACCTGGCGCCCCGACCAGTAATCTGGTGCCCATTCCATCGAGGCAAACAAATTTACCATATTCGACATTCTGCCCATTAATAGGTGTTGGGGCTGGATTACGAATGAGAACCTGCTGCCAGTCGCCATTTATCCGATGGAAGACATATACTACTCCATTGCTGATCGAGGAAACAGTATAGAAGAGGCCAACCGCCACCGTATTTCCCTCTCCACTAACCGTGATCTGATTGCTATTCCAAGTCGCGGCAGTCTGGTCAACTTCGGGTGGAGGTAATATCTCCACTACGTTTTCCTGTGTCCAGGTTGTTCCGAGTCGACGGAAGAAATAGGATATGACACTACTTTGGCCATTGGTAGAACTTGGGTTCGGCTGGTTGATAACTAATACTGTACCGTCCTGGTTGAGTTGAATGCTGGCCCCAAAATTAGTAAAAGGCGACCCAACCAGAGTAGCAAAAAGGCTAAGAGTAGTGCCATCGAAAAAATAAGTGTCAACATAACTTTCGTTGGCGTTAACGGGGGGCACAACACCGGGACTAGCAATAGCGACCACCCCCCCGTCACGGCTGATACTTACTGCTTGACCCGTGTGAGCAAAATCAGCACCCCTAGATCCGCCTCCACCGGTAATAAACTTGAATTTAGCGCTGTCAGTGTCAAAGGTATATACGGCGAAGAAGCCTGCTTCAGAAGTAGTAACTTGTATGGGAGGTTCTCCCACCTCAGTAACAAGCCAGACTTTACAATTAGGTAAATCTAAATACTTGTATGGTGGTTCCGGATTGACAAAGTCCCAGTTGCTCCCATTCCAGCGGAAAAGCTCGCTAACATCGAGTGCCAGGCATAGTTCGCCAATTTTACTCCCCGGATTAGAAAATTTGTCCGAAGACTTGGGTTGAGTGATGCCCTGGAATTGAGTTGCAGTACTTTCTGGCGCCCCGACTACCACTGTTAAGCCATCATCACTGATATCAATACTAGCTCCAAATTCAACAATAAGGAAATCGGTGCCGCTAGGGGCAGGTACAACTTCTTCCAGAATATCATCCAACGTCGAACCCGATGATGGCAAGCGGGCCGAATAAAAACTACCAGTTTTACTACTGCAGGGTTGACCAACCACCCAGTTCAGAGCATTAGCATTAAGCGCTGACTGAGCCGAGCAATTTATGCCACCTATAGCTGGTGGAGATATTCGCTTATATTCGGTGTAAGCTTTGGTTGTATTATCAAAAATAATAAAGTGGTTAGCTTCACTTTCTGAATCGGTGCCCAAGCTAGAAAAGGTACCATTAGTGTTAATACTACAGGGACCGAACCCCACAAAAGTATTATCTGGTGGAGGAATTATGAACGAGGAAATTACATCAA
>SDBV01004537.1_pt1 | contig 19920 bp, 6 predicted proteins | sample 2277081 | NCBI WGS metagenome assembly SDBV01 (sample SAMN10402039, study PRJNA504765) | marine sediment metagenome | isolation source: marine sediment core GS10_PC15, 223 cmbsf | place: Arctic Ocean: Southern Knipovich Ridge | collected 2010 | reverse complement strand
TTTCTTATCTTTAAAAGGAGAAGCTATATTGAATGATCCTTCAAATTGGTATAAATATCTATATTTTGGATTTGGTCTTTCAAAGCCTACCGCTCTTCCTTTTGGCGGCGCTATAGTGATTACCTTTCCTTTCCCAATAGAGGCAGGGATTACTCCTTATATAGATATCAGTAAAATAATTTTTGAAATAGTCTATGAAGTAATCGAAGAATTTTCAATGTTAGAAACATTTCAAAAGATTGAAACATTGGTGAAAAAGGAAGTAAAAAAAGAAATGAAAGGATCAAAAGAAATGACTAAGGAAAAGATGTTAAAAATATCTGAAGAAGTTGGGAAACAATTTTCAAAAAGTACTATAAGGGAATTAGAAAATTTTTGGGAGGAAGTTAGGTCGCGTTATAATCAAAAAATTAAAGATAGGGAGAAAATGGAAACAGAGAGAGCAATAAAGCGAATGCGGTATCGTAAAAAAAAGAAACTAGGAAAAAATACAACACAGGACGCCCCCTATGTTCCTCATTCTAATTTGGAAACTAGCGCTCGTGCGAAACTTTCTTCACATGATTTTTCCATACCTACTATACCTTCTCTAGATGATTTTCAAGAAAGTAATGGAAATACTGATGACATAGATCTAGATAATAAGCCAGGTACAGGGAAGGGTCCTGATAATATTACTAGTCCAGATAATCCGGAAGAAGGACGTATTCGTGATGTTGATTTGGCTGAGGAAATGGTTGATTTTGTAGGTAATATACCTATGGATTCTCCTTTATCTGAATATACAGTAAAAAGTGGAGATGAATTGAATGATATTATTAAAAACGAGAATGTTCCAGATATGAATCGTGATGGAGAGAAGAACTGGAAAGATTTGCAGCAATATAATCCGGGGTTAGAGACAGGGAATCCTGATCTGATACGTCCAGGTGATAAACTTATAATTCCAAACGCAAATACTCCCAGTATATATGATTTGGATATAAGCCCTGATCAATGCTGATAAAAAAAAGGAGTTTTATGAAAGATTTGCAAAAGTTTAGAAATACTTTTAGGAGAGTAAAGATATGCTAGGTGGATTTTTAATAATGTCTTTATTCCCTTTATTCATTATAATTATGGGAGTATTAGGTATTTTAGATAGAAAAAGAGATGCAAGATTTCCAGCACTCTTTTGGAAACCTTCAATAGAATCCCAGGAAAGGAATTCTATTATAGGTGGAATTTTTATCATTATATTTGGTGTTGTAATGTGGATATATATATTTTATTTAAATTTTATTAAATGAAAATAACTATAGTTGTATTATTTTACTATAAGGAAAAAAGATAGAATGATAGCTGTAATTATTATTTTAGCAACGTTAGCTAGTATAGGAATTATTTTAATAATTCTTAGAAAAAAAATTGCTGATAAAAATGTACGAGATTATTATAGTAGATATAGTGAAAAAGAAATGGGAATGTCTAAAGAAGAATATCGAAAGTATACAGAGAAAATCTATATATCAAAAGGTGTTACTTATATTATTTTCTTTTTGTTTCTATTATTATTGTATATTATTGTTAATTTGTTTAGAAAATGGGGACGGTTCTGATTTTTTGAGTAAGGAGGATTGAAGTTGCCGAGAGCAGCACGGTTTACAAAGGTAGTTAATTATGATTAAGCGATTGTTATACATATAAATGATACGAAATAGATTTAAAGAAAAAAAGGAGTTTTATGAAAGATTTTTTTATTATTGGAATTTATAGTGATTTGAGAAAAATTTTTTGGAGAGTAAAGATATGATACCAAAAATATTTGGATTTTTAATATTATCTATATTCCCCTTAGTTATTATATATATGGGAATAACGTGTATTACTAAAAGAAAGAAAGAAGCAAGAAGGCCGTTTTATTTTTCATTCGGATTATTAGGTAAGCGTTCATTAAAAGAATTTGAGAAGTATGGTATTTGGGGGGGGGATTTTATTGATTCTATTTGGTATTGCAGTGTGGATATATTTTACTTATTTATATTTGAAAAAATTAAGTGAATATTAGTTTAGTTGTATTTTAAATAAAAGGAGTATAAAATAAGAAATGTTAGTGAGTATAATAATTCTTGGAATATTAATGGTTATAGAAATTTTTGTATTAATTTTTAGAAAAAAAATGGCTGATAGGGCTGTACGAGGTTATTACAGTAATTATAGTGAAAAAGAAATGGGAAAGTCTAAAGAAGAGTATCGGATATATGCTGAGAAATCATATCGACTCCAGGCAATAATTTTTATTATATTGTTATCATGCATGATTTTGTTGGTTATTTTTAAATAGATTTAAAGAAAAAAAGGAGTTTTATGAAAGATTTTTTTTTAAAGATTCGCACAAGTTTAGAAATATTTTTTAGTGAGTTAAAATATGACAAGTAAAATAATTGCTTTTATAATAATATCTATATTGCCATTGATACCTATATTAACTGGATTAAGGATAATTTTGAAAAAAGAATGGGGACGGTTCTGATTTTTTGAGTAAGGAGGAGTGAAGTTGCCGAGAAGAGCACGGTTTACAGTTGAGAATGGAGATCACCACAGGAGTGATGATAAAAGGATGGATCCCCAATCAAGTTGGGGATGACAAGAGGTCGTCAGTGATAACAAGGGGTCATTTGTGATGACAAGGGGTTATCAGTGATGATAAGAGGAAATCACCACAGGAGTGGTGATAAAAGGATGGATCCCCGATCAAGTCGGGGATGACAATAAGACGTCGTGGAGGAAAGAGTAACTATTTATGATTAAGCGGTTGTTATTAATTAGTTTGATTTTGTTTTGTACTTGTTCGTTATTTGCTGATAATATAAAAGTTGGTAATATTATTGGTAGTGGAAATAATGAAGTTGTTGCTGTGTCTAAAAATGGAGAATTATACGCTTTTAACACAAATGGACAAGTGCTGCCAGTATTTCCATTTACATTAGCTGATGAGATTGTTGTTGGTAGTCCTGTATTAATAGAGCTTATAGGTGATCCATATAAAAAGATTGCTATTATTTCTAAAAATGTATCTGGCACTGCTGATGATGGGAAATATACTCTCCGGTATATTGATGGGTCTTGTGTTGAGGTACCCGGGAAAAGTAAAGAGATTTTATCAGGTATTGATGTTTTTGGGGAGCCAAAGCTCGGGGATCTTGATAATGATAATAATGTTGAAGTTTACTATATTCAAGACAATGGACCATTTGTTAGTGATGAATTACATTCTATTGAAGTAGATTCCAGTAGTGGTTTAGAACAACCAGGGATTACTTCTGATATTGACATTAATGATAATCTTACTTCTTTTGGGATATGTAATGATTCAGGAACAGAGTATGTATATCTTAAATATGTTGATGCAGGAACTGAAACTGTAGAATATTATGATGTTTCTGGTGTATTGCAAAGTGGTATAAATATAGAAAATTTAGATACTACATATTTTAATCAAATGAATATATTATCCATTTTAGGATATGATGCTGATTTTAATAATACTAATTCTTCTGCTAATAGTTACTATTGGGGAGATGTATATCATTTAGGATTAAATGTTCCGAATCTTCAGATTGATAATGGGGCTCCTGTTGTCGTTATTGATCCTGATCCGGATGATCCTCCTGGAAAATCTACTTATACTGATGCTGAGATTACTGCTCTTATAACTGACACTGTTTATAATAAAATTTCTGCAAAATTGTATTTTATAAGGGCATCGGATATACCTGATGTACCTGATGAGACTCAGTCTGTAGAGATGTTGTTTGATAAAGCAATGAACAAATATGTTGGTGTTATACCCGGAGAGTATATAACTGAGACTATCCATTATTATATCACAGCTAATGATGGAATGGGTAATGAAACTACTACATCTGCTCCTGCTCATCCGGATCAGTTTACACCTGTAGATAATTTGCATCCTGAAGCTGTTAGTCTGGAATTTAATGAAGGCACTACGATTGAATATGGGAGTTTTATATTAAACGGGAAATTGAAAATATATGAAAATGATACAATACAGACTGTTAATTTATACTGGAGAGTTAATGATGATCCTGCCAGAGAGGGGGCGATTGTTTTACCTATTGATCCTGAAAAGATAAGAGGAGAGATTGAATTTGATATTGCTGACCTGGATTTAACTGCCAGTGGAACGATCTCTATTGATGTTGATGAACATATTGATTTCTGGGTTACAGGGCAGGATGGTGCAGCTAGAAGTTTTGATGCTGTGGGAAATTCAGTTGGTGAACCATTATTGATTATTGATGTTATTGAAGATATTACTAAACCTGAACCGCCATTTGATTTTCATTCAGTTATTACTGTTAATAACTGGAAGGTGTTATTAACATGGAAGCCAAATCCTGCTTCCGAAGATGTGGATGCCTATAAGATTTATAGAAAATCAGGAGAGGAGAATAACTCTATTCAGTCTGTGGAAGATAATGGGACCTATAGAATTATAATTGAGAATGGCTGGGAGAAACTTACTAACGTAAATGGAATTCTCTCTTTTATAGATAATGATGTTGAAGTCGGGGAGACATATTCATATTTTATTACAAGTGTTGATAAGAAAGGGCATGAGAGTGATGGAACTGTTCCTGAAGTTATCACTGTCCGTGATGATGTTGTTGCCCCGCCGGTTCTTTTGCAACCTGTAGTCTTAAATGATGGAAGTGTTAAAGTGTCATGGAATGAACCTGCAGGTGGCGGCTATGCATATAATGTTTACAGGAAGTTTGGTTCAGCCCCAACTGTAACTAATTTTGATCAAAAATACAGCAGTATTCCTTCAACTAATTTTATTGATAAAAATGTTGATTCCGGACAGATTTATTATTATATAGTAACAGCTATTAATAAATATGAGATAGAATCTGATTCATCCTCTTCGTTATTTGTTTCTACGCCAATTCTGAATGACATCAATATCTCATCATGGATTGATTCGATTGATAATAACAATATAACTTTAAAATGGCAGAATGACGGCGGTGATACTCCTGTGAGTTATAATGTTTACAGGAAGGCCCTGACAGAACAGCCTGACGGACCTGTGACTATTGATGTGAATGATGTTTCTTGTCTTATAGCAGGGAGTATTTTACCGGCTGATCCGAAAGAATATGTTGATATAACTGCTTATGACGGGGCTGTTTATTACTATACATTAGGTGCGTCTGATGCTAACGGGCAGATCTATACTTCTGAAATATTAATGGTAGACAGGTTGTCACCGGGAATTGTTCTTTCTGTTGAAACTGAAGATTTAATTAATAGTGGGACTATTGGCGGTGAAAAGAATTTTGAATTTTCTATACAGGACAATGATTTAGAAGGCCTTGTTGTTGAGATTTATTTAGATGAAGAAAAGATTTATTATAAGCAGAATTTATCCGCAGATGAATTTAATATTGTTTATAGTTTTGTTTCCAGGTTGTATCCGGAAGGGTTTCATACATTAAAATTAAAAGCTGTTGATAAGAGCGGAAATGAAGTATTAAAAAAATACAGTATTTTAATTCAGAACAGCGCTTATTCAGTGGTTAAGGATGGAAGCGATAATATTAATTCTTATGCATCAGGTATTGTGCCGGGAGCGTTTTTTAAGGCGTGGATTGACGGGGGAGGGAAGCTGGTTTATCGAAGGTTTGATGCAAAGGGACAGGTCGGAGACCTGTCCCCTACACTTGATAATGTATCAAGTGGGGTATATATCAGGGATTTAGCGAATAATAAGGATGAAGCGATATCTGAAAAGAGATTGCAGGATATATCTTCTGTTGAGAATAGCAGGATAAGTTATGCATATAATGATTTTGGTGATCTGCAGGTTGCATTAAAAGATGTGTATGGAGAAGATATTAAACTGGAAGCTCTTTCTGATCTGATGGAGAATAATTTCTCTTTGAATGCTGATGCATCAGCAGGGATATTAAAAGTTATTTCAGGAGCTGATGAGGAATTATGGTATCTCAGTAATTTGGATTCAGGAAGTATTACAAAGGAAAAGATTGTTCCAAATGATGATGATCTTGTTACAACAGGGAATTTGCATTTTGTCTCTTTCCTGCCTGGAAATAAAATATTATATGAAAGAGAAGTTGACCATGTGAATCATTTCTTTATTGCAGATTTGGGTGCTGTTACCAGTACTGAGATCGCTGAAACTTATAATGATAAGAAATTTGGAAAAGACAGTTATGTTGAGAGTATAAATTCAATACTATTTACTGCTTTTGACGGTGCGAATAGAAAAGCTTACAAGTATAGCCTGGATGATCCGCCAACTGTTTTTGAATTATATGGTCCAACTGAGGATGTGGTTGGAATTGATGTTTCAAAAGACGGCCAGTATGTTGCTTACTCATTAACTTTTGCATTTAAAGATGTGATACGAATTGCTGATCTATCCGCTCCTTCCGCTATAACACATGAGTATTTAGATTCAGATTTAAATCCGGAAGATGATAGATTTGTTTCCTGGCTGGATGATAACAGGTTTTTATTTGTGAGGGGTCATTCAGAAATAATGATAGGCACGCTTGACAGCGGTACTTTGGTTACATTAGCTTCAATTGACAGCGGTAAAATCTATGATGTCAGTCTTTCACCTGATGGAACAAAAGTAGCGTATGAGGTTATGGTTGACGGAACCATGGAACTTCATATTGCTGTGATCTCACCCCATTTGAATATTAATAAGCTGAATGCAGATATTATCAGTGCTGTACGGAACGGTAATAATGTTCCTGTAACGGGCAGTATAAGCGGCCATGAACTTGAGAGATATGAACTGTTTACCAGGAAAATGTACGGCGGCCTGCCATGGATTAAATTAAATGATAGTTCTGTAAATGAAGATATATTAAATGAATTGCTGCACACATGGGATTTGACAGATGCAGCACAGGTTTATGACAGCGGGAAGTATGAATTAAAATTAATTGCCTATGATTCTAAGGGAAATAAGGCTGAAGATGTACTCCGGGATATAGATCTGGATAATATTATTTTAGCAGGTGAGACGGATCCGGTTGATATGCCGCCTGTTATAAGTGGTCTTTATTCTGAAGGAAATACTGTTAATTTTAATCTGTCAGAGGATTGTAATGTGCGTTTTGAAGTAAAAGATGAATTTTATAATCAAGTTGCTTTGATTAATGGTTCATTCGGTGGTGATACTTATAATGAAGGTGAAAACAGCTTCACATGGAACGATCCCGGTATTATCAGCGGGAAATATTATATTTACTTACAGGCGCAGGATCAGGATAGCCCGGTTGGATTGTCAGAAGTAAAAATGGCCCGGATACAGCCTGTGTACTATTTTGAAGTTACTCATAGTCCAACTATATTCTCACCAAATGGGGATGGGAGCGTAGATAATTTTCAATACAGTATTTATATTAACAGGGACCATCCGTTAAATGTAAAACTTGTTCATTTGAATGATAATAGTAGAACTGTTTATGAATTTAATGTGCAGTCTCCTTTACAATATCCATTTGAGAATTATTATATCTGGGGAGGGAAAGATATTAATGGCAATACTGAACCGGATGGGGATTACATATTAACAATAAATGATACTATAGATAGTGGGGATCCGCTTTCTTTTGAAATCACTCTTGATGTCAATCAGATCATTGCTGATGAGACTACTCCTGATGAAAGGCGTATTGCATTTGGTGAGAGTGAGGATATTGACTCTGACGCATTTAAAATATTCCGTTATGGCGGTGCCAGTGAAGATGGTGAAAAAGTAGCTTATGAGGCCATAACTCCTGATAGCCGTGGAATGACAGCCAGGCTGATTGAAGAGAAGCTTAATCAGGTGCTCCATGCAAAGAAGAATGAGCATGTTAGTTTCTTGAGCTGGGCAGAAAATGATAATCTCTTTTATTCCCTGTTAAAAGAAGGGAGTTTGGATCTTTATAAGGACGGGCTTGACAGTTTTAGTCTGACTAAATATTTTATTACTGGCAGCGTCATTGGTGAAGTGCTTGCTTTTGCATCGTCGGATAATTCAAAGGTTGTATATCAGGTTCTTGAAAATAATGTATATAAATTATTTTATATTTCCGATATCAATACTCCATCCGGTGCAGTTGAAATAATGAGTGCAGATTTGGGAAGTAAAGAGTTTAATGGATGGTCAGGTAATAGCCTGTATTTTACAGTCTCTCTTGATGCGAGCGGGCAGAAAGACCTATATTTGATTGATGTTGCTGATGTTAATACTCCAATTGTGATTGGTGATTTGCTTTTGTTGGATGAAACAGCAGGAAATAATGCTTTTTCACCTGATACGTCTTCTGGAGGCGGGCGGGTGGCTTATACTGTTCAGGAGAACGGATATCTCCGGACAATGGTTTTTGACATTTCTTCAGGAGAATCGGACAACTTAAATAATTATCTCTCTGATCCAAACCAGAGTTATATCTTCTCCGGCTGGTCGCCTGATGGCAAATGGATCGCATTACAGTCCATTAAAGACGGAGCAGATAAAGTTTATATTCTTAATTCAATGAATGATCATGTTTCAGGCGAAGAAACTGTTTATACTATTGATAATGCCCTGTTTGGAGCTTTTACTTTTGATGGTTTTCATGCTGTTGTGTCGAAAAAACAGGCTGGCAAAGACCTGCATGATCTGGTGCTTGTGAATTTTATTAATAACGAGGAGAGAATCTTATCAGGCCTGGTATCGGGTGATGAAATATACAAAGAGATAAAAAGAAATAATACCAGGGTCTTTTTTGTAATTAATCATGATAATGGAACAAGTGAATTAAATTATATTGATATTCCTGATGAAGTGAAAAAAGAGATGATTGCCGATATAAGTGCTCCTGAAGACGGGTTTGTTTTTGAATCAGGCGGTAATTTGAGGATTTACGGAACAGCAACCGTACCGCAGGAAGATATTAATTTCTTCACACTTAAATGTAAAAGAATTACAGAGGATGATAGTTTCCCTTATGTAGACCTTATTCCAAACAACCCGGATAACGGGAGTATTGATGCATTACTGCATGAATGGGACCTGTCAGGCGGGGCTCCGCAAGGGCCGGGATTGTATGAATTATACCTTTATGTAGAGGACCAGGCAGGGAATTTTGCTGAGGACAGGACGCGTTTAACTATTTTGCCGGTCTCCGGCCTTCCAATTATTTCAGATGTTCAGCCTGATCTTACTGATCAATATGTAGTCTCATATCATCTGGCTGTACCTGATGCTTTTAGAAAATGTACAATAACTATGGACATCTTTGACAGTGATACTAAGATCAAGACAATAAAAGAGTTTGATCAGCTGGAAGGGGATAATTCTATATCCTGGGTTAGTGGAATGAAGCTGGGTTATGAACTTGCCGAGTATAAAGAATATTCTTTCAAATTGCATGCTCTGGATGATTTAGGGAATAATGAAGCTTATCCTGGAGCAGGTGTTATTTACCCGCCTGTGATACTTACAGCAGTTGCTGACCATGATATGATATCACCTAATAATGACGGAATACAGGATTATGCTGTTATAAATGTGACTGTAAATGATTTCCGTAATTTGAATTATGCTGTCTATTCAGGAGATGATTATAATACTATATCTGCGGAAGAGAGGGATGCTCGTCTTGTATATGAGAAGAGTAAAGATGATCTGGGCGCGCTTTCTTCTCCTGTGAATATTGTTTTTAATGGTATGGACGAGGATGGATTTAACTTAGCTCAGGGGCCATATAGTGTTGTTTTCAGGAACAGCCTGGGTACTGAGGCCGTAGTTCTGATCGAAATTGATTTGAATAATGCAAACATGACTCCAGCCGGATCTGTTCCGGATGAGATCACTGAAGCTAATCCTGAAGGTGAGATCATCCATGGGATTAATCACAATGATAACAGCTTGATTGAAAATTACAGCAAGCTTTATTTTAACCGGTTTAGCGGAAGCCATAATAATTTCGCATTTGAAAAGATCGGATCCTTTAACCGTTCAGTTTATAATGCTGTTGATTCAGCTAATATTACTGCCCTTACTGGGGAGAGGTTTGGCGCGTATAATAATGATGACAGCAGAGCTTATCTTAATGATAATTTATTTGGCGGAATGAGTATTCGTAAGCAGAAGATTGGTGAAATCATATCATCTCCAGTTTTAGCAGATTATGATCAGGTGTTTATAAATAAGAGTTATACGAAATTAATAGGCAGTACAATTATACCGGATGGAAGAAGGGTCCTTGAAGCATATCAGATCAATATTAATGGGGATGACGAAACTATTGGCGCCCATTCACCAGTTGTCTTAACAGGGATAATTGATCCTAATATGGATTTTCTCTGTTTTGACCCTTCAGGCAATAAGATCCTTATAAATGTAAGGGATAATACGGGAAAGAGACTAATCCTTTATGATATTGATACTCAAGCTTTGGATCTGGATATAAATAATGCATATTCAGGTAAGGAAGCCCTGTCTGCAAATGGCAATTATTTAGTATATTACCAGGGTGATAATGTGATGATCATGGATTTTAATGAACCTGATTCGGATACTATCGGTACAATTAATGATTTAGGATTATTTGAAGGATTTGGAATTGGTGATAATAAACTGGTCTTTTCTGACCTTAATAATAATATTAATATTTACAATTTTACCATTGGAGGCGGAGACTTTAACAAAGTCCTGCTTAGTACAGATGCAAGCGGGAAACTTCAGGAAGGGGAGAATTATTTTGGCGTCTTTTCCAGGGAACACAGATATATAGGCTTTTCGAAAATAATAAACAATCAGAAAGATATGTTTGTCTATGACCTCCAGGCTGATTCTATTACAAGAATAATTGCGAATAATCTTAATGAAGATCTTCTTGGTTTTTCATTTGATAATAAAAGAATTGCTTATATGGAGGTTGATGAGTATCAGAAAGAACATCTGAAAATAATGGATATTCAGTTTGATAGTCAGAAATATATTACTGCTGAAATTACCTCTTTTGACTTTGAACCTTCAACTACACCTAATTTGGTCCTTGATTTAATAGGAACTGCTGAGTCAGATGATTTTAACAGATATGAGATACTTTTTCAGAAAGCCGGAAAAGATACTTTTACAAAGTATGGCAGCGATTTTAGTACTGCAGTACCTGCAGGGCCTTTATGCTCAATTGATACTACCAGCCTTGATGGAGACGGTGATTACCGGATCAGTCTGCGTGTCTATGATAATGCAGGCAACTGGGAAGAAGATATTATAAATGTAAGCATTAATAATTATTATGATAATGTACCGCCGGTTATTTCCGGTTCTGCACCTGTACAGGATGAGACTACAAGTGCTTTGACTATTGATTTTACTGTATATGAAACAGGGTCCGGTGTGGATTGGGATTCAGTTGTTTTATATATTAATGGATTTAAATATGAATCAGGGGATACAGCTCTCAGTTATACATCAGATGCAAATGGCGGGACATTGATTTTTGATGCATCAGAATTAACCCCGAATCCTTTAACCCTGTATCCTGACGGGGCTGTTTCTGCTGTTTCTGTATCGCTTAAGCAAGTAAAAGATAATGCAGGTAATAATATTGTATCTCCTTATGAGTTTACATATACTTATGATCAAGACCTGGCAGGTGTAAATGCATTTGAACCGGATATCCTGAGGGATGGGAATGAGAATATTTATGCGGCCTGGACAGGTGTTGCTGTTGGAAATCAAAAACAGGTAAATTTTGAGAAGAGAAGTAACCGCGGTGATACAGTTGAGGATTCAAAAACTTTAGGAGCAATCAACCAGGATTCCTATCAGCCCTCTATTGCCATTAATGACAGTTCTGTTGTTATTGCTTTCAGGTATGAGGATCCTGCCTCTTCGGGTGTTAATATAGGATACCGGGCGATTGGTACTACTGATGAATTTACCATTAAAACAATCACTGGTGCTGAATACGGATATGATCCTGTTATTAAAACTGACGGTACGACATTTTATATTGCTTATCTTGATAAGCAGGGCAACGGGTCCAAGCTAAACCTGTGTTCCACTGTGGACTTCAATACATTTGTTGACTATGGTTTAGTATGCAGTGATGATCTGTTTGAATTTGATTTCTGTGTTAATGGAGATCTTCTTGCCTTTACATACCAGAAAAATGACAGCGTGTATCTCAAGCACTGGGACGGGTCCGGATTCAGTGAAGTGGTTGTTATTGAAGAGGATACGGATATGTTCTCTTCGCCTTCAATTGCTTCAGCGCAGGGTATAGAATATCTTGTATGGGATTCTAAAAAAGACGGCGATCCGGAGATCTATCTTGCTGTATATGAAGCCGGAGAAGATATTATTCAGAAGAAAATAACTGAAAATGATCATACTTCCAGGAATCCGGATATACAGATAAATGAAGATAATATTTCCATTGTATGGGAAGATAACCGTGACGGTAACTTTGAAATATATTCAAAATCAAGCTTTAACCTGGCCGGAACATTTAATTCAGATATAAACCTGTCAGATAATACCGGGTTATCCATTAACGCTTCAAGCGCTCTTCTTGATGATAATGATATATTTATTGCCTGGGAAGATGATACTGCCGGTGCCAGGGAAGTGAAGGCACAGCGGTTTGAAGCATTGGATCTTCCTCTGTCTACCACGGCATGGCCCGGGATGGATTCCCAGAGTGCTCCTGTTCCGCCTGATCCGTCTGATCCTCATGGTTCTTATATAGGTGACGGCTTGACAATAATTGGAGATAGTTATTATTCTGTAAATCATGTATATGGTGTTGAGACATTCCCGGAAGAAGACCCGCTTAATATGACTTTTTATTATGATGAGGCCCAGTTGGGAGGCGTTAACGAACAGGATTTAAGAATATATATCTTTGATGAAGCAGCCGGGGACTGGGTGATAGCTTCTGATGTTTATTCAACAGAGTATGATTATGAAAATAATGCAATTACTGTATATTTGGTACATTTATCTGATTTTGCTATTTTCTTTGACCCGAACGGGCCGGGTGAAGTAGCTTTTACAACTGCTGACAGTGTGGTTAATTACAGCAGTATAGATATTGAAGGAACGGCTGATCCGGATACAATGGTTTATCTTTACAGGGACGGTGTGGTTTTAGCTGAACAGCCCTCCGGTCCTTCGGGATTATTCTCTTTTAGTAATGTAAATCTTGATATTGGTGAAAATGTTTTCCAGGCTGTTTCCAAAGATTCGCAGAATAAGTTCAGTGTATTTTCAGAAAAATTGACTATCGCTTATGACACACGGATACCCGGTGTTATTGTTAAGAAAGACGGAAATCCTGTGCCTGAAAAAAATATCTTCTTTAATTCAAACAACAGCATTGATCTTGAAGGGTATGATGGATTACAGGACGGGTACGCTTCAGGAGTGAAAGAGATCTATTATTCACTTGAAGAGTATGGAGATGCCCCTGTTTTTCAATTATATACAGGCCCTGTTTCTGTTACAGGATTGAATAAGAGGCATGATCTGCAGTATTATGCTGTTGATTTTGCCGGCAACAGTTCCACGCCGGAAAGTAAAACAGTGGTACTTGAAAATATTCCGCCTTATGCTGATATCAGTGTAACAGGCGGGGTTGAAAAAGACGGGAATTATTATATATCATACAAATCAACGGTTAATGTTTATGCATTTGATATTGGAACACCTGTTTCCGGAATTGCTTCGAAAGAATACCGGATAAATGGCCAGGGCATTGACTGGGAGAGGTATACATTGCCCCTGCATTTAACAAATGAAGGAGCAGTTACTGTTCTGGCAAGGGCTTTTGATCTGGCAGGGAATGTGTCAAAAGTGGCGCAGAAAGATTTTCTAATGGATAATACCCCGCCGTCATTATCAGTTGAAAATATCTATATTTATGACGGGAAATATATTATTTCTCCGCAGAAGACAATTGAGATCTCAGCAGAAGATAGTGGTGTTGGCCTGGATTCTGTTTTTTGGCTGCATAATAATAAGAAATATAATTATAACAGCCCGTTTAAGCTTGCTGATATTGATGATTTTGCGGGTTTACAGAATGAAGATTACCTCTTGTTTCATCTGTATGCAAATGATAATGTTTTTAATTCAACAAGTATGCTTGTGCCGATCGAAATAGATAGCCTTGCGCCCGCAATATCAATCTTTAACTTATCTGAAGGAGATGTTCTGAGGAAAAATGTAATGCTCAGGGGTAAAATTTATGATAAGTATTTAAAAGAGTATACTGTTTCCATCTCTCCTGATACGGGCCCGGCTGATTATACTTTACTGGTTGCAGGAAGTGAAAATGTCAATGGAGAAAATTTTTATCTGCTGGATATAAGTCAGTATGAATCGGGCAGTTATATATTGAAGATAGAGGCTGTTGATCAATGCAGCAATATTTCAGTTGAAGAGATACATTTTAAAATTACTGATGATGATGTTCCGCCTGTTACAACTGTTTCATTTACTGTTCCTTATTATTGTGAGAGCGGGAGATGCTTTGTAAAGCAAAATAGTATGATCCGGTTATCTGCTGAAGATCCCGGCACAGATAGCTCAGGTGTTCAGTATACTGAATACCGGATAGATGGAAGGGGCTGGACAGAATACGCAGGCCAGTTTGCATTGAATTATCCTGCAAGCGGAACTCATACTTTGGAATTTAGGAGTGTTGATAATGTGAATAATGTAGAAGATATTAAATCTCAAACTATTGGGTTTGATATTGATCCTCCTGCTTCAACTGTAAATGTAACAGGCATTATAACTCCTGAAAATCATGTTTCTGTAAATAATGAATATATTATTTCATCTATTGATATGTCAGGAGTAAAAGAGATACAGTATAATATTGATGATGCCGGGTACCAGGTGTATACTAATGCGGTTATAACTTTTAATTCAGGCGGAGATCATAATATTAAATATAAAGCTGTTGACCGGCTTGATAACCAGGAAACAGAAAAGCTGTTTGAAATATTTGTTGATGTATCTGCACCTGTGATTGATATTACTGGTGTTACAGAAGGAGTGTATTACAACTATAATGTTCAGGCAGATATTGCTGTAACTGATGATTCTCCTTATACTTCTACGAACAGATTAAATGGGCAGGATTATATAAGTAGTACTCCTATTACTAATGAGAATGATTATTTATTATTAGTTTTTGCAAAGGATATTTTTCACAATATAAGCAGCAGGACAGTGAATTTTGTAATTGATAAAACCCCGCCTCTTATAACTGTTACAGGTGTTACTGATGAGGGAGTATATAACTATGATGTGATACCTGTTGTTACAATCGAGGAACTTTATTCAAAGACTAATATAATTACATTAAATGGTGAACCCCTTGTCAGCGGCGCGGCTATTCATGATGATGGAGAATATGTGTTAAACGTATATGCAGAAGACCTGGCAGGAAATATAAGTACTGTTGGTGTTAGTTTTATTATTGATAATACCCCGCCTGATGTACCTGAGGGTTTGATTGGTTATGTTGAGGATGTATCAAATGTGAGATTGTTCTGGAATGAGGTCACAAATAAGGACCTGTCAGGATATAATATTTATGATAATGGAATTAAGATAAATACATCATTGATCACTAATGAGAATTATTATATCACAGACGTGAGTACAGGCACACATATTTATCAGGTGTCGAGTGTGGACTGGTTGGGGAATGAGAGTGAGTTGTCCGCTCCATTCATAAGGATTATAGACAACAGTATTGCAATAACCTGGCCTGATCCGGGTATTTATTACAGGAAAATGGTAAATATAATTATTTCAAAAGACTTCGAGATCACGGGTCCTGATGCTTCCAAGTCTAAAATCATAATAGAATATGGAGCTGAAGAGATTCCTGATTCCTGGAGCTTGATTAAGGAATATGATCCCCTGCCAAAGAATAGAGGGAATATTGTCTGTCCATGGCAATTAAGAGAGAAAATTAATGAAGAATGGGAAGATTTAAATGGTGTATTCAGAATAAGGGTGAAGCTTATTAATGAATCAGGCGTAAGAGAATCCAGTGTTGTTGTATGGATTGATAATGAAGCACCTGAAACATCAATTTCTAATACTGTTGCAAACCAGAATAATGAGTTATATCTATCCACAGGTGAACTGATATTTATCCAGAATGACCCTGTTGTGAATGGGATTGCTTCCGGCGTTAAAAATACTAAATATACCATTTCACAGGATAATAGTATGCCTGGTGGAAATTGGATCACATGGGATATGCAGCCAATTCAACTGGCAAATGGTGCTTATAATATCCGATATTTCAGCGAAGATAATACGCAAATGTGTTCTAATATTAATCAGACACACATTGGTAACCTGGAGGGAGTTAATTATAATATCCTGATTGTAAGTAATGAGCAGGTATTAAATATAACCACGGGTTCAGAAGAATATACTGTTACTGATAATGACCCGCCGCAGATAAGTATTTCAGGCGCTGTAGACGGTCAGTATTATAACCATAATATTACAGTTGATGTTTCTGTATCAGATAAAAATCTTAAGGATTATTCTATTGTATTAAAGCAGGGAGATGAAATAACTTCATCTCAGACCGGTCATGTAAATGTAAATCATATTCTGCCTGAAGTATCAGAGGAAGGGGATTACTTAGTAACTGTTCAGGCAGAAGATAAAGCAGGGAATGCTGCTAATATTGGTATGGATTTTGGAATAGATAAGACTTATCCAATTGTAGAGATACTGGGTGTAGAGGATGGCGCTACGAATTATAATGAAGCCCGGCCGGAAGTGGATATAATTGAGGAACACCCAAAAGAGATATGGACGAATTTAGGATATACTGAAAAGATAAATAAAGGATACGGGAAGATTGATTTTAATTCAGGCGATCTATTAACAAATAAGGGTAAATATAAACTGGATGCAGGAGTTGAAGATAAAGCCGGTAATATTACAGCTAAAACAGCAGAATTCGCATTACGAAAGTTGACGCCGGATGAATTATTATTATTCAGGGCGGAATATAATGCAAATGGAGATGCGGATTATGCTAATGGTGATAAAAAAGACCTTGGTGAAGCAAAGATAACCAAAGGAGGAATGGGCAAAGAAGGCGAGGCTTTATTAGTTAAAAATAAAGGGAAACATCATCCTGCAAGATATAAATCATTGGATAATATTGATGAAAGGCATGGAAGTATAATGATGTGGCTGAAACCATTATGGGATACAGCAGTTAATAAGGAAGGGGACCAGGGGAGGCATATTTTTACATTGTATGAGACTGGAAGGACAAATTATTCAATTAAGTTTGTTGTATTTAAAGATATTGGCACTACAGCCCGGATAAGGTATGTATCAGAAGGAGCAAATTATGTACATACAATAAGTGTTGATACAAATACAGATGAAAGCCAAAGATGGTATAATGATGTTGATGAGGCCGGGCAGAAAAAATGGACACATCTGACACTGACCTGGGATTCAACAATTGGAATGATAAAAATTTATGTAAACGGGGTCTTGCAGGGCATGAAAGCAGTTGAAAAGTGGAATCCCTTCTATACCGGCATACATGGCAGGATAGAAGCCGGAGATGCGTGTAAAGGGGGATCAAAAGAATTTAACGGGTATATTGACAGGATCAAGATATACAGCAGGCCATTGACAGATACGCAGGTCAAGGGAATATATGAAGGAGAAAATTGAGAAATCGAAATTTTTAGGCTATAGACTCTAAAATTTGAAGATGGAGTTTGTTGTGGAGCAGGCATCCGACATGGCCAAGAAATGCTCGGACACGAAGACATCAGCAGTACCGAGGTCTATACTAAGGTTATTGTTGAAGATTTAATGGGAATGCTGAGGGAATGTTATCCTGGAAGAGGAAATCATAAGAAACAAGTTGAAATAATTAAAAAATAAGGTATAATATATTAATAGTTAAGAGATTATATTAATATGTCGTAAATATTAATTAAAGGAGGAAAATGTTAGAAATTAGTTGACAAATGGAATGATAATGATAACATTTATAAATAAATTAAATTTGGTACCTTATATGATAGGTATATGAAAATGCTATCCCTTATTGATATTGTGAGTCTGTTATAGCGCATACGCTTTAAGTTATTAGTAAAAGAAAAATGTTAGAAATTAGTTGACAAATGGAATGATAATGATAACATTTATAAATAAATTAAATTTGGTACCTTATATGATAGGTATATGAAAGTGCTACCCCTTATTGATATTAATTGTCTATCATGGAGGAATACACCTTGAAAAAATTGGCTGTAAATTTAGAAAATGGGAAAGGATATAATATTTTAATAGGATATGATATCATTTCTAAAGTAGGTCGGAATATCAAGCGCTTGAATTTAGGAGATAATATTTTTTTAATAACTAGTCCCAATATAGGTAAATTATATGTAAAATCTTTAGTCGATGGGTTGAAATATATTGGGTATAAACATCTAATTGTAAAATATGTCCCAGATGGTGAAAGATATAAAAACATTAAATCTTATGAGAAATTAATAGATCAAATATCATTATTTGGTATAAATGATGATAAAAAAATCTTTATTATTAATCTTGGAGGGGGGGTAATTGGTGATTTAGGTGGTTTTGTTGCTGCAACATATAAAAGAGGAATAAATTATATACAAATTCCTACAACCTTGCTTGCATTTGTAGATTGCGGTATTGGCGGAAAAGTAGGAGTAGATCTTAAAAATACAAAGAATATAGTTGGTTCTTTTTACCAACCCAAATTAGTTTATGCAGATTTAAGTCTTCTTAAAACTTTGAATAAAAGAGAATTAAAATCTGGTCTTGCTGAAGTTGTAAAATATGGGGTGATTCATTCTCCTAAACTCTTTGAGTTTGTTGAAAATAATATTGATAAAATATTTCTATTAGATAAAAAAATTATAGAAAAAATTGTAATAGAAAGTTACTCAATAAAGGCAGATATTGTGTCAAAAGATGAATTTGATACAAAAGATATAAGAATAAAATTAAATTTTGGTCATACTATTGGGCATGCAATAGAAGCTGCATCTAAATATGCTTATAGGCATGGTGAGGCAGTTTCAATTGGTATGGTGTGTGCAAATGATATTGCTGTAAAATTGGGTTTATTAGATAAAAATATCGCTGCTAGAATAGAAAATTTATTAATAAAAATAGGCTTACCGGTAAAAATAAAAAAAGTTAAATTATCAGAAATTATTTATTATTTTTGGCGTGATAAAAAATTTGTAAATGGAGTAAATAGATTTATATTTGCAAAAGGGATAGGAAAAGTAAAAATAGTTGAAAATATTCCTATTAATATAGTAAAAGCTGTTATAAAGAGTAGATTTACTAATAATAAAAAATAAATCTTGCTTAGTTTGAAATATAATATCACTCCTCTCTATTTCATACTTTAATCGTATCCTCTCAAAATTTCATGGTAAATAACACCTAACAAACCTGCTACTCATACATCTACAATCAAATATGAAGGCCAACATGAAGAAATTTTATGTATGAAAAGTTTAAAATATAAATTATAATAGTTTGACTTCAAGGTATTACGGAGTATATAGTCACATGCTTCGCCATAAATGGCGGAAGAGTAAAAGAGTACCGGGTTTTGGCTTTTGACTTTTCCATTTTTAGTAATATTTATTTTAATTGACTTCAATAATTAATGATATATCATCAAGTTGCAACACAGTCTCTAAACCCGGAATTATATGAATAATAGCGCCTGTAGCTCAGCTGGATAGAGCACTGGCCTCCGGAGCCAATCCGAGACATTCAAAATACCACCATAAAATCACTATTTTATTAAGTAT
>SDBV01004535.1_pt1 | contig 19927 bp, 20 predicted proteins | sample 2277081 | NCBI WGS metagenome assembly SDBV01 (sample SAMN10402039, study PRJNA504765) | marine sediment metagenome | isolation source: marine sediment core GS10_PC15, 223 cmbsf | place: Arctic Ocean: Southern Knipovich Ridge | collected 2010 | reverse complement strand
GAATAAATGTTTTTGATTTTGATGGTTATGCGAAGATTCGAGAGAGAAACATAGATCTCGGATTTAGATACGGATATAGATTTTTAGTCTGGGGGACACTTAGCTTTGAGTATAAAAGAAGAGTGCTAGCTAAACTCTGCCCAGAAGAGGTTAATTTCTTCTCTGTGAGCTATCTGCTTCCTTTTTCATTTTAATTTCAAAAAATAATATTTTTAGATAATATTTTAAATTTTCTCAAACTTAGTAAGTTTTATCATCGCTAGTCTCTCGCATTCTGAGACATTCTTCCCATTGTTCAGGAAGAGCTATTTTTGGAGCCAATGAATGATAAAGAGTAACATAATCAAAAAAGCTTAATTTTCTTACCGGTCCCTTACATTCAATCCAGTTTCGTTTATTTACTGGTGAGTGTTTTTTAACTTCCTCTGGACTAATTATTTCTAATTGATCATGAAAAAATTTATCTGTTTTTTCCAATTCAGAAAGACAATCTTTATCAATTGGTCTAGCTTCTATAACATAATCTGGTATGCCGGTATTCCAATATTCATCCATGGGCTTTTGTACATAAAAAGAACTTTTTAAGCTCATAATTTTTATCCTTTTTTAATAGAAATTTTAACAAGGGTTTTCTTTTTAATTTAACTATTGTAACTTAATATATCATTAAGAATCAATATAAAAAGATTTTTTTTAAATATAATTTATTTTAACATTATTGAAAAATCAATCTTTGAATATGAGAAGTTTACGAAAATGTTTTTATGCAATTTTTCTCTAAAATAACCAAGTTCTTTTCTTGAATGAAATATATACTTAGATATGACATATGGCAAAAGCTACAGCATACTTATCTGAATGACTAAGACTTATTAAGATATTTGGATTATTAAATTTTTTCTTTACTCTATCAGATATCTTAAGAGTGGGTTTGCCAAGTTTATCATTTATGATTTCAAGATCTTGAAATGAAACGCTTTTTCCAAAGCCAATACCTAAAGATTTAACAGCCGCTTCTTTTGCTGCAAATCTAGCAGCAATATGTGGATATGGATCTTTAAATTTAAAACAGTACTTTTTTTCTTTTATAGTTAAGAGGCGATTGATTAGGGCATCGCCTCTTCTTTTGATAGCTGTTTTTAGCCTTTCAATCTCAATTATGTCAGTGCCGATACCTTTAATATTCATCATCCCCATCAATATCTTCTTCTTGATCATCTGTTTCTTCATATTCATAGCCTTCTTGATCAAATGCGTTACAGAATATCATTCTGCCAGAGGATGTATGTTTAACAGATAGTACTTGAGCTTCGATGATTTCTCCAATGTAATCGCCACCGCCGTTTACAACTACCATTGTTCCATCATCTAAGTAACCAACTCCTTGGCGAGGCTCTTTACCATATCTTTGAATTTTGATACGTATCTGCTCTCCAGCTTGCATTAAGGGTTTTAAGGCATTTGAAAGAGTGTGCAAGTTAATTATTCTAATGCCTTCAATGGAGGCGCTTTGAATACGACTTATATCAGCCGATAAAATATTGGCATCTAAAAGTCTAGCTAATCTAAAAAGTTTACTTGTTTGATCTTTAATTTCTGGAAAATCTGTATCGTTATATCTGAGCTCTAAAGCTGGAATTTCTTCTAATTTTTTTAGAGTTTCAATACATCTTTTAGCTTTGGATTTTGTTTGTTCATCGGCCATCTCTACTTGAGCATAAAGCTCTTTTATGATGAACCTGGGTATAACAAGGTGATGATCAACAATACCAGAGGAAGAAAGATCAATAATTCTAGTATCAGCTAAGATAGAAGAATCTATTAAAAGATCCTTTTTCTTTTGAGCAATAGCTGTAAATTTCACAAACGGGATACTGATATATAACTCATCTGAGGCTCTAAGAGTCATTAGGGTTCCTAAGTATAACCCAAATAGAAATAGAGCAATTTTTAATATTTCAGTGATCTGTGGCATTAAGACAAAGGTTTGTGAGCTGATATGTAAAATAGTGTGCAAGATTAAAACTAGAGCTTGTCCCATCAAATAACCGATGAAAAGACCGATGATAGCAATATTGAACGCTCTTAGATTAAATCTTCTAAAGATGATATCAAAACCGAAGAGTAAAAAGGCAAAAATTATTCCAATTATCAGTCCAATAAAGGCATTAACGGTAACATTGCCAACGGTTATTCCAATCATGTAAATAGTTATGAAAAAAACGCTTAGAATAAAGAAAAAAATACGAGTAAATACTAAGGAAAGATTCATATATAGATCTCCTATAATTATTTTTTTTATGCTTACAACAATTATTAGTTATAGATTCTATTCAAGAGTGTTTTTTTTGTCGATCTTATAAAAAAATATTTAAAGTATTTATTATTTAACAAATCCTTAAAAGATTTTATCTTAAAAGATAAATATTTATAGATAATCTATTGTTTAAATTGATTTCATTTTATAGTATCATTTAAAAAGAATGGTTTTTAAAAAAATATTAGCACTTTTTTTGAGGAAAATATATGGAAAAGTTTAAGATTATTCCAGCAGTATATTTAACGGTTATCAAAGATAATAAGATATTACTCTCTCTTCGCTCAAATACCGGGTATTGTGATGGTATGTACTCTTTTATTGCTGGACATGTTGAATCCAATGAAAGTGTAACTTGTGCCATGTCTAGAGAAGCTAAAGAAGAAGCTGCTATTCAGATAGATCCTAAAAATTTAAAGGTTTTACTTACCATGCATAGAAAAACTCCAAACTCTGATTGGGTGGATTTTTTTTTAAAAGCTGATTCCATAAAAGGTGTTTTTAAGAATATGGAGCCTAAAAAATGCAAGGAGCTTAAATTTTTTGATCTAAATAATCTTCCTCAAAATATTGTTCCAAATGTATTGAGAGCTATTGAGTGTATTCAAAAAGAGATCTCATTTGTTGAATTCGGATGGTGAAATAACAAATTTATTTGATTTTATATTTTAAGCTTTGAAAATTCATTTATTTTTTATTATAGTCTTAAAGTATGTTAGCTTATATTTATTGGAATCCAAGAAAAGAGATTTTTACAATACCATTTTTAAATATCCCAATTGTATGGTATTCCATTTTTTTTCTTTTGGGATTTGCAATTGGTTATTATATTTTTATAGATATATTGAGAAGATATTTTTCTCTCTATTTAGAGATAACCGTAAAGGATGTTATTTCATTTTATAGTTTAAAACATGATCTAATTGATCCTAAAAATGAAGATCAAAGAAAAATCAAACAACAAGTTTTTTATAAACAAAAAATTGAATCGAAGATAAAAATTTTAGAACTCTTAAATGCTTATATAAAAAGAAGTGTCAAAAAAAGATATTTTGTTGAAAAGGCTTTTTCAAAAGCTATTTTAACGACTAAGAAAAAACTTGTATTGATAACTGATAGATTAACTATTTATGTTATTATTGCAACTGTTATCGGCGCGAGATTAGGGCATTTAATTTTTTATGAAGAACCTTCTTATTACCTAAAAAATCCATTAAATATTATTAAAGTTTGGAAAGGGGGGCTCGCCAGTCATGGGGCTGGAGTAACTATCTTGATAGCTTTAATTTTTGTCTGGAAATATATTAAAAAATATACCCCTAAATTGAGTTATGTTCGTATTTTAGATTTTATGGCCGTGCCAACGGTACTCGCTGGATTTTTTATCAGACTTGGGAATTTTTTTAATCAAGAAATTGTAGGAACACAAACAAGTGTTTTTTGGGCGGTAATTTTTGTAAATCCAATGGATAACATAGCGATAGTTCCAAGACATCCTGTTCAGTTCTATGAAGGCCTTTGTTATCTCTTTATTTTTTTATTGTTATATTATCTTACATATAAAAAATTTATTTTAAAGAAAGAGGGTGTTTTAGTTGGCTTATTTTTTATTTTAGTTTTTTCATCTAGATTCTTTTTAGAGTTTTTAAAAGTCAAACAATCAGATATTTTAGATGCAGATGCTTTTATATTAATGGGACAATATTTAAGTATTCCTTTTATTCTTATCGGAATCTTTTTTTTATTCTTTACCAAAATTAAAAGCTTTTTCTTGAAAAACAACGAAATTATAGAGTAAAATAAAGTTAATTTGTTTAAAGCAGGAGAAAATAATGAATATACTCACTATAGCGGGTCGTTTAGGTGTAGATCCCGAAGTTAGATTTACTTCAAATGGACAAAAAGTTACCACTCTTAGAATTGCTGTTAATATCAGAAAAAGTGGCAAGGATGAAACTATTTGGTATCGGGTAACTATCTGGGGAGAAAATTTTGATAAGATGGTCTCTTTTTTGAAAAAAGGTAGCGCTCTAATTATTGTTGGCGATCTTGCTAAACCAGAGATTTATACTGATAGGGAAGGAAAACCTCAAGTGTCATTAAATATCACAGCATCAAGTATTCAGTTTAGCCCATTCGGCAGATCTGATAAGGCAGAAAATACATCTGATAAGGCAGAAAATACATCTGTTAGCATAGAAAAACCTCAAAATCAAAATACTAGTGAAAAGACCCAAGAATATGCAGGTTTTGCAACTGGAGCAAAAAAAGAAGAGAGCCAAAAACAGGAAGAACTCACTGATGATGAAATACCATTTTAAGAAAAATATCAGCTAATTAGATTTTTTTTTAGAAATTTTAAAATGATAGACAAAATATTTAAAAATCATGCAGGGAAAATTATGAAGATTTCAGGTGTAGCTAGTAAAAATAAAAGAGGTAAAGCGGACTACTTAATTCTGCCATTTGTTGAGGGAAAAAAAGCGCCAACTGCATTATTTAGCGTCTCTGAATTTTCAAGAATTATTAAAGCTCCAATTGAAACTAAAGATTTTTTAGGTAAAAAATCTCAGATGTCTGTTGTTTACGGGTCTAAAGAGAGAAGAGTTTTGCTTTTAGGTCTGGGAAAAGCTGATGAAATTGATGAGTTTCATCTTAGTGAAATCTATGCAGAAGCTGTTGCTTTTTTAAAAAAACACAAAGCTAATTCTGTAAATATAATTTTACCTGAAAAACTAAATATCTCAAAAGAAGAGCTTTTAAAAGGAATAATAGAAGCTCTTTTATTAACCAATTATAATTTCGATAGATTTAAACATTTTTCTAAAAAAGATGCTCCGACCTATATAAAAAGCGCTTCTCTTATTGGGATAGAGAGAAAAGAGATGCCACTCATTGCTAAGGGCAAAACTATTGCTGCGGGGGTAAATTTAACTAGAGATTTGGTTAATAATAATGCTGATGATGAAACGCCTCAAAATTTAGCGAAAATTGCAAAAAGTTTTGAAAAACTTTCAAAAAATATGAAAGTTATAGTTTTGGATAAAAAGCAGATTGAAAAAGAAAAAATGGGTCTGCTTTTAGCTGTAAATAAGGGGTCTGATAAAGAGCCTGTTTTTATTATTTTACATTATCATGGGGATCCATCTTCAAAAGATCACTCTGTGATAGTTGGGAAGGGTGTAACTTATGATACTGGAGGGCTTAGCTTAAAACCACCAACGTCAATGGATACTATGAAATCTGATATGTCTGGCGGTGCAGCAATCTTAGGTGCTATGCAGACAATTGCAAGTTTAAAACTAAAAGTAAATGTAACAGGTCTAGTACCGGCAACTGAAAATGCTATTGGTCCTGCTAGTTACAAACCTGGTGATGTTTATGTTGGTATGGGACAAAAAAGTGTTGAGGTAAAAAATACTGATGCTGAAGGAAGATTGATACTGGCCGATGCATTATCTTATGCAGTAATGAAGCTAAAACCCAATAGAATCATTGATGTTGCAAGTTTAACAGGGGCATGTGTTGTTGCTCTTGGAGAAGATGTTGCGGGCCTTTTTTCTAATTCAGAAAAATTAGCCAAAGAGCTCGAAAATGCTGCAAAAAAAACAGGGGATCATCTATGGAGACTACCTCTTTTTAAAGGATATAAGGATCATTTAAAATCTGATATAGCTGATCTTAAAAATATTGGAAATAATAGAGAAGCTGGAACAATTACAGCAGCTCTTTTTTTACAAGAGTTTGTAGATAAAATTGATTGGGCGCATTTAGATATTGCGGGTCCCGCTTTTTTAAGTAAACCGAAAGGTTTGCATCCGACCCATGCAACGGGTGTGGGAGTTAGACTGCTTGTTAGCTTTTTTGAAATGCTGGCTATAAATGAGTAAGATCTAGTAGTTTTTTAATAGTTAGTATCAAAAGAAGAATCTTTTAATATATGCAAAAAAAATATTACCTTTGGAAAATTACCAAAAAAGATGTCGATAAAAAGCTTTTAACTTTTTTAAAAGATGAACTTGGTGTATCCAATAAGCAGATCAAAAAAGCTTTAGATAAAGGCAAATGCTCAATTAATGGTAAAATTGAAAGATTTGGTTCAACAAAATTGAAAAAAGGCGATGAGATAAAACTTTCCGCTCTTTGGCAGGAGAGCAGCGAAAAAAAAAATCTCTCTCTTAAAATTTTATATGAAGATGACTTTTTTATAGCGATCGATAAACCCATTAATTTTGAAAGCTCAGATAAAAATCTCCATCTTTTTTTTCCAAGAAAATATACGCTTATTCATAGATTAGATAAAGATGTATCAGGGGTTTTACTAATTGCTAAAACCCATCAATTTAAAGAACAAATGATAAAAGATGTTTTTAAAAATGAAAAAATCTTAAAAACTTATCTAGCGATATTAGATGGAACGATCAATGAAAAAACCAAAAAAATTGAGAGTAATCTTGGCAAAATTAAGTCTTTTCAAGGGCAAACTATTTATGGTTCGACTCGGCATGGTAAGTATGCTTTGAGCTATCTAAAAGTTTTAAAAAAATACAAAGATAAAACTTTGGTAGAACTGATTCCAATAACTGGTAGAACTCATCAACTTAGAGTGCATATGAAACAGATATCTCATCCAATACTGGGAGATTTTTTATATGCTAAAAAGTTTAGCTGCGCAGATGATATCTCAAGATTAATGCTACATGCTGAAAAAATTGAGTTCGATCATCCAATAACTTTTGAAAATATAGAGATAGCCTCTGATATCCCCGAAGAGTTTAATTAGTCTTTTTCTGAAAATTATAATCTTTTAAGCTTTTGCTTCTCCAAAATAAAGACCTAAATTTTTAGTCATTGAAATTTCGAAACCTCTTATGCCTTTTGAGTTTTTGTCAAACACGATGCTTTTATATTGTTTAGCAATAATTTCATTGAGAAGTAGCGTTGTTAAAGACAGAATCATACTAGCAGTGAAAAGAGCTTGCCAGATTATAGGATTTATAGTTGCATATAAAGCGATGAGTCCTAAAATCAAAGATGCAATTGCGCTTATTTTAGATAGATTATGATGGCCAACATTTTTTGACCATTCATGCGTGCGATGTAGAATTTTTATTTTATCATCACATTTTTTGTGGATCCTACTTATAATAAAAGGCAATGCTGTTATCCCACCTAGCATAATTGACAAGTGAGAATAGCTGCCTAAAACAGCTGTAGTTGGTGCATATTTACCGATACCTCCGAGCACGCCGAAGATAGCTGATGAAATAGTTGCGATTTTTCTGTTAATATATGTATCTGAATGTTTTTTAAGATTTTTTGATGCATTATATAATCTTGAGTTTGTTATTTTAGGCACTGTTGGATATAAAGAGACCATAATTTTACCTTGGGTTAAAAATTAATGTGCTGAATTATTAATTTTTTTTTATTTTTTTTCAAATAAAAATGAACATGTTAAGATATAAAATCAATTTCTAGAAGGTAAGTATTGAAAATATTAATTGTTAAAACTTCATCGGTTGGCGATATTATTCAAGCTTTTATAGTCTTAGACTATTTGCATTCGAGATTTAAAAATATTGAGATTGACTGGGTTGTTGAAAAAGCTAATTTGCCACTTGTTAATTCTCATCCACAGGTCAATAATGCTATTTGTTTCGACATGAAAAGTTGGAAAAAAAAACCTTTTAAAAAAAGAGTTAGAAAATCTTTTTTTAGCTTCATAAAATTTTTAAGAAAAAAACAATATGATGTTGTTTTTGATTTGCAGGGGAACTGCAAATCAGGATTAGTGACCTTTTTTAGCTTAGCCAATAAAAAGGTGGGTTTTGGCTCAAAATCAGTGAGAGAATGGCCAAACCTGCTTGTTACAAACAAACATATTGAAGTAAACACAAATATCAATATGAGACTTCAATATCTAGATATTGTTAAAAAATACTTCTTGGATGAAAAACCTTATGAAATTAAAGGTTGTAGATTAAATATATCAGCTGTTCAAAAAGACATTTTGGACAAGATACTCACTCATAAAAATCTACAAACCAAAACCAAAATTATGGTTTGTCCAGGCGCAAAATGGCCTAATAAACAACTTTCATATGAGAGTCTTCTATCATTTCTTAAAAAGGTTCAAAAAAGACTAAATGCTTCATTTTTACTTATTTGGGGTAATGATTTAGAAAAATTTGTAGCTAATAAATTAAACCTTGAGTTTTCTAGTTCAAGTGTTATCGTTGATAAGCTTTTTTTTCCCGTTTGGCAAAACTTGATGAATGATGTTGATTTAGTATTTGCTATGGATTCATCCTCTTTGCATCTTTGTGGGACTATTGAAACTTATAGTTTTAGTGTTTTTGGCCCAACTAGACAAGAGGTTTTTAAACCTATTGGAAAAAAGCATTTTGCTTATCAAGGAAAATGCCCTTATAATTATAGATTCGATAAGCAGTGTCCTATCTTAAGATCATGCACTACAGGTGCTTGCATCAGATCTTTAGAATCTGAAGATATTTTTTCTGCCTTTATTGGTTGGTGGGAAAAGAAAGGTACTAAAATTCTTGCATCTAAATGTAATTTTCAATATTTATAAAAATATAACTGAGATATCAGAATTCTCAATTATTATATATTTTTTTATAAACTATTTAAGGTAAATAAGATGAAAAAAATCATGTTATTTCTAATGATGTTAGTTGTTACATTAACTCTTAGCTCTTGCCATTGTGAAGGCGAACATGAGCATGATCAAGAAAATTATAAACCTCATGAAGATAGATAATAGTATTTATTAATATTATATATATTAAATAACACTTGAAAGTTAATGCAATAATTCATACATAATAAAAGCAGGACATAGAGTTGTTATTAACATCTCTATTTGTGTTTATATAAGCATATTCAAGGAGAAAGAGAGATGAAAAAAATTATGTTATTATTGATGAGTGCTGCTGTCATATTTGCATTTAGCTCATGTGATGATCAGCAACCTCGTAAAGATGGCGCGAAAAAATCAAAGCATTATCGTGACAAATACCGAGAAAAACACGAGAATGAGAGACAAGAAAGAAGATGGTAAGCTTTTAATTATAAAGCGCTTTTATTAACTAGAAGCGCTTTATTTTTAACTTTTTGTGTTTTGAGAGTTTTCGTTTTTCAGGGGTATTAAAAGGCCTTTCCTACAAATGAAATATTGATTTTGATAGTTTCATTAAGTATTTATTTTTTAGATCCACTAGAATAATCAATTACACCTTTCATAGCAGTATGGATAGCCCCTTCATAAACAGCCTTATTGGTAGCAGCATTGTAACCACTATTAGCAGTTTTCTTAGCGAGAGGAACGGTTAAAGAGCTAACCAAACCTTTAAGAGCGCTTATAGAGTGAGGGGCCAAAGTTAATATAGGCCTTGCTGCACCTAACCAAGGTAAATAACTCTGATACCAAGCTGCTGCAGAACCAAGAGAGATTGTCCACTTTACAGGAGTGCTTATATAGTTCCATGGGATTAAATTGTTGTTCCCAATTTTAGAGAGCGTTTTTGGCATTTCTTCAGCATTTGTCGCTAAAATTTCGGCATTTTTTATTAAATCAGAGTGAGTTTCTTGGAAATACTTTGGAAAAGCTTGAACATGTTTAGCCATTAAAGATTTGCATTTTTCATAGTGTCTTGGAAGAACAGATTTTTCTTCTTTATGCAAAGACTTATGTTTAGCTAGTTTTTTCTTAAATAGAGCTTTTGCATTTTTATGCGTTTCATCGACTAGTTTTGCATGTTGACAGTTTAATATTTTTCTAACCGTTACTCTTAGTTCTTGATAATCTTTTTTCTCTTTTTGAGCTTCTAATTGTCTTAAAAAGTCTTCTATTTTATTACGTTTGAGTGTCAATACATGTTCTTTTTTAGCGGATTTTGGATTATTCAAAAATGATTTTTGAGCAACAGCAAGAGAGTGCAGATCAGAGCGATGGAAAAATGATGGGGTTATAACTTTTTCAATATCTTTTGCTATTGTGTCATGTCTTTTGATTTTTATTATTTGATCAGCGAGTTCTATGTAGGTTTTAATTATTGGATTGAATTGATTTTTGAAGTTTATTTCTTCCAAACGATCAATGTGTTTTTTAGTAACAGCCATCTGTTTTTCAATGTTAGATGGAAGCCTTGATAAGGTTTTATTGAATTTTATAAGCTCAACCTCTATTTCTTTTAAACCATTTAGTTGTTCGTGTAGATCGTTAATATTGAGAATGCTTTCTTTAAGTGAGTATTCTTTGTTTAAAAACCCTCTCAATTTCCTATTTATGACTCTTTTTGTAGCGCTATTTTCATCAGGCATTACGTTGCTAACAGCTACAAATAATCTTTCAATATCTTTTATAGCTGTATCTATATCTTCTTTGGCCTGTTTGGCTTGAGAAGATGTCGGATCAAGATGACCAGAGGAGTTTAAAATATCTTTGGCGTCAGATGCGATATCCGGCAAGAGTTTTGTCGCTCTTTGTTTAATTTTTTTATAAGAATCTATCAAATCAACTTGTTCTGATTTTGTTAAACCTAAAGAGCCAATATTAATTATGTTAAATGGGAGTAGGCTTAATATTTTTTCAGCACCAGAGCCAATATTAAAAATATTATCCGTTGCAAGATTTATTCCTTTTTCAATAGCTTTATCAACTAATTTCTCTCTTCTTTTTTGCTTTTCTATTTGTTCATCTAATAGGGCTCTGCCTTCTTCGGTATTAGCATCAGGGACATGATCATAGATCTTATTTAACATCTCCATTAAGTTACAAAGATATTCTTCTAGCTTTTCAGGTTGAGCGAACAAGAAATTAAATCCTTCAATAATAGAGGGGTGCAAAGCTTTATTTACAAAAATATCTTTAGTCCAAGCTCTATCGACATAGTGTTTGCTTGTGAAAAATTTAAAAAACCTTTCTAAAGGCGAGCTTGGTTCTAAACCATATTTAGTAATATGTTTTAACTCGTCTTGTGATTTATAAGGTTCTCTTGTAAGAAGAGTAAAAAGATGTTCTGAAAATTGTTTAATATCTTCAGATAATGCTTCATTAACAACATTTGGAATGTCTTTTAACTCTCTGTCTTTTGGCGCTTTGTCCATCTCTTTTAAAAGATCTTCTAAAACATCACATAAAAAGCTGTTGATAGCATGAGTAAAGCCTGGTCTGGCGACAGCTTCAAGAGTGTTATCTAACATCGAAGGCATAAACGATGCAATTAAGTAGCTGTGACCTTTTTTAGCAATTCTATCTGGGATAAATTCTAAAACTTTAGCTAAAATTAAAGGTACGATTCCGAGTGTAATAGTGATCGGCATTAGAGCAACTCTTACGATATTGGCATAATTTTTGAGCAGCTTATAATCTAAAAGTTGAAGCTTCTTAATTCTAGAGCTTAGTGGAGCAAATCTAACTCTTATATCATCTCTAGAGGCCGCATTAGCAAATTTTTTGTAAAACTTATCAATAGATTTGTAGCCTAAAATCTCAGGCTTTCTTAGCTCTTTTTGCACATATTCATCACGATCACCCAAAGTATTGTTCGGATCATCTCTAAATCTTTCAATCGATCTATTGTAATTTGCTAAAAAGGTATTGGCTTCACTTATCAGTTTTGAGCCTAAATCAGGCAGATAATCACCCTGATGCAGCTCAAATCTTGAAAAAGATAAAGTCTTATCAATAGATTTTTGGATATATTTTTGTGGACGCCAACTAATAAATAAAAGATTAAAAAAGAGCATTCTGAATAAAGATAGATGAGGAAAATATTTTTTCATCACACGTCTTATTCTTATGATGCCAGGATTGTTATATCTTGATAGATCCTTAACGGCTAAGCGATAAAGTTTATCGGCATCGGCTGTTTTATCGCCAGCATTGCAATAAGAGTGAAAGAAGTTTACTTTTATGTATAAAGTTGAATGTTTAATAAATTTATTTGCTTCAGTATTTGTTTTTTCTTCGAGACCTAGATTCTTATTATCTAAAGGATGTCTAGCACTTTGTATCTCAGATATAAGATCTGATTGTTTAACAGCTGCGGGAATAAAGGGAACTTTTTCCCTAATTTTAGAAACCCAAGATTGCTGAGTCAAATTGGCTGTATTAGTATTTACTGGATCTACCATAATTAACTTTAATGTTTATTGTATAAAACTGTTTTTGTTTTATTATATTATAACAAAAAGAGCAATATATATTAAGTTTTAATCTAATTAAATCGTAAATAAAATAAATCATTTGAAATTTAATAACATAACTTTTATAATTTTTTTTAAAAAAAAGCAATAAAATTTTTATGAATGAATTCAATAATTTATTAGAGATAGCAAATATTTTACTTGGGCCAAAGGGTTGCGACTGGGATAAAGAACAAACTTTCGAGAGTTTAAAAAAATATTTTATTGAAGAGGTAAATGAGCTTTCAGAGGGCATCGATAACAAAGACGATGCTAATATTTCAGAAGAGCTAGGAGATGTTCTATATCTAATTATTTTTTTAGTAAAAATAGCTGAAAAAGACAAAAAATTTACCTTAAAAGAGGTTATAAAAAATTTAATAGATAAGCTTACTCGACGTCACCCTCATGTTTTTTCAGATAAAAAAGTATCAAATGTTCAAGAAATTATTGATAATTGGCAAAGTATCAAAAAACAAGAAAAAATTGATCGGCTAAAAGAAAAAAATATTTGATAGTATTCATTTTTTCATATCACTTAAAAATCAAATCAATCCTTATCAATTAATGTTCATTAATATTCATAATCTTATTTTTAAATCAAAAAGTATTAAAATTTTAATTATAGATAAAAAAATACCGGAGATGGTCTCGAGGCATAAAGCTTGAATCTTAAGGCTGCTGCCTTCCGGCCCTGACCTGGTTCGAAGAGCTTTATCCCACAAGGTCCCCGGCAAAATTTCATTAAATATAGCAAAAAAGCCATATAGCTTCAACTACATTATTTTGTTGCCATTTTAGACATTGCGCTAAGATTTAATAAAAAGGTATCAGGGAAAAATTTTGATAAAATCTTCGCTGCATTATCTCCATTTTGGGCCATATAATTGGCAGAATGCAAACAAAGTCCTACTCCAAAACCTTTGCCATAACCTGTAAATACAAATTCGCTATTTCTTAAAACAACGCTAAAATCATTACTTAATATATTCTCTTTGCCTATAGCTTTTTGAAACTCTTCAAAATCAATATCTCTCGATTCATTGGCATTTTTAACTTTTACAGCATAGGTTTTTTTAGAATCTAAGTCAGTGTAAAGATCAACAGATACAATTGTTGATATATTTAAAAGAGTAGCGAGTTCTTTTTTGCTAATTTTATAGCTCCATTTAGACTCTTCTCTATTTAATGCAGCATGCGGCGCTAGAACACCTTGTTTTGGTGCCCACCAATCTTTTCTGAAAACAGAGTGAAAAGCAGCTGTTTTACCAGCGCTATTTTCTGTCCATGTAGCTGCAAAAGGTCTGTTTTCACCCTCTTGTGATAGAACTAAAATTAAATGACGCGTTCTATCTACAGCATTAGATACATGAGAATCTGGTTGAATTATAGCTTTGCCATGATAGCCGATGTCATCAGAGGAAACATGCCAAAAGGCATCTTTGTTTCTTTTGACATGTGAATAAGCTGTTGTTCTTGCCGCTATTGCAATTGCTGCCATTACTTCATTTTCTAATGGATATGGAAACTGAGGAGTTAGAGTCGACTTTAGATAAGATTCAATATCAACATCACTGATGATATTGATTTTATTTTTGATCTTAAAAATAGCGACCGCTCCATCATATTCAATCCCATTGACTAAAACAGTGGCATTTTTTGATTTAGGAACGACATAAATTTGATGAATACCTGGATATTCTCCGCCCCATTTTATACCTGATGGGGTTGCTCTTACCATGAAACGTTTAGCGCTCATTGAAGAGGATATTCTGGTCCCATCTTGAGGATTAAAAATAACATGTGAGCCTTTAATTTCTAAAAGAGCTTCATCGATATTTTTAGCTAAAAGGACTTGAATGTTTTCAGCCCGATTTGGCTGAGTTGTGAATTGCTCCTGACAATGCAAGGAACTATTCATTGATATAAAAATTAATATTAAAAAAGAAAAAGCTTTTTTCATATTAGCTCTCCTGGATTATTGGAAATTTTTTTCCCATATGTTCATATGCAAATTTTGTAACTTCTCTGCCTCTTGAGGTGCGCTTTAAAAATCCTTTCATTATCAGATATGGTTCATATACTTCTTGCAATGTGTTAGGCTCTTCTCCGATAGCGACCCCAATAGTATTAATGCCAACGGGTCCACCGCTGTAGTGATCTATTATTACATTAATTATTTTTTTGTCCATCTCATCTAATCCTAGCTCATCTATTGATAGGAGTTTTAAAGCTGCGTTAACTGTTTTAGCATCGATAGATTGTTTATTTTCCATCTGGGCAAAATCTCTTACCCATTTTAGCAAATTGTTAGCTATTCTAGGGGTTCCTCTTGATCGATTTGCAATAGAGATGGCCCCATCATTTTCTAATTCAACTTTCAAAATCTTTGCCGACCTTAAGATTATTTGTTTTAGATCATTAGGATTATAGTAATCTAATCGGGCATTAAAAGAAAAACGAGATCTTAAGGGGGATGATAATAATCCCGATCTGGTTGTAGCGCCGATTAGAGTAAATTTATTTAATTTTACCGAAACTCCTCTTGCATTAGGCCCACTATCTATTAATAGATCCAAAGTAAAATCTTCCATTGCAGGATAGAGATACTCTTCAATAGTTTTATTGAGTCTGTGGATTTCATCTATAAATAATACATCACCATCTTTTAAAGACGTTAAAACGCCTGCAAGATCACCTGCTTTTTCAATAACAGGACCCGAGGTTACTACCATATTAGTGTTCATAGTTTTAGCAATAATGTTCGCCAATGTCGTTTTGCCGAGGCCAGGTGGACCTGAAAAAAGCATATGACCGAGGCTATCGGATCTTTTTTTAGCAGCTCCGATATAAATAAAGAGTCTCTCTTTTAGATTTTCTTGTCCGACGAATTGATCTAAACTAATCGGTCTAAGTGGTACTTCAAAAGTGGTGTCATCTTTTCTTAGAGAGGACTGAATAAAGTTTTCATTCATAAATTTTAGCCTTTAATAAAAAAAATATACGTTTTTTAATAAAAAATCTAGCAAGAAAAACATTTCTCGCGCTATATCTATTTATCTAAGCTAATAAAAAAAGGATAAATTTATGGCACTGCTTCCAGATAAACTAATAGCAGAGCTTGCAAAAGACGGTATGATTGAACCATTTGAAAAAAATCAAATAAAATATTCTGAAGGCAGAAAATTAGTCAGTTATGGTTTATCAAGTTATGGTTATGATCTAAGAGTTGCTGATGAATTTAAAGTTTTTACCAATGTTTACAATTCAATTATTGATCCGAAAAACTTTTCTGAAGATTCTTTTGTAAATATAAAAGCTTCAACTTGTATAATACCGCCTAATTCTTTTGCACTGGCAAGATCAGTAGAATATTTTAGGATTCCGAGAAATATATTAACTCTTTGTATCGGTAAATCTACCTATGCAAGATGTGGAATAATTGTAAATGTGACTCCATTTGAACCTGAGTGGGAAGGTTATGTAACCTTAGAAATTTCAAATACTACACCACTGCCAGCTAAGATTTATGCAAATGAAGGTTTAGCTCAAGTGCTTTTCTTAGAAGCAAAAAATGAATGTTTAGTATCTTATGCTGATAGGAAGGGCAAATATATGAAGCAAAGAGGTATTACGATACCTAGACTTTAAAAATCATTTACAATTTTTATTAAAAAAAAGAAAATACAGTTATAACGGATAAGTATATTAATTAGTATGATGAGCAAAAAAAACAATAAAACACTAAGCCTTAGACTCTTTGAAATGTTAATCGTTCGTTCTTGGTGGGTTGTGATTTTCTTAATTCTTTGTTACACATGCTATAATATGGCCAATACCAAAAGAGAAAAGGCTATTTTTGATATGCAAAGTAAATATGATAGGCTTATTCAAGAAAAACAATTTGCTTTTCAAACTAAGGAAGATCTTCAACTTCGTCTTTTATCGCAGAGTGATCCTGCTTGGATTGAAATGATCTTGATGAAAGAGCTGGGGGTAGTTCCTGAAAATAAAATTAAAGTTCACTTCAAAAACTGATCTATCTTTTCATAAAATATTAAATAAAGTAAAAAGTATTTAATGAGCTTAGTAATATTAATATTAGCCCTTATTTGTCTTATTTGTTTATCAGCAGTTTTATCAGCTTCTGAAACCTCTCTCTTTTCGCTCTCTTCCTTCACTGTAAATACTTATAAAGAGAGCTCAAACAAAAGAAAAAAAATGATCGCTAGGCTACTTCATCGACCAAGGGATCTTTTAGTTACTATCATGATGTTAAATATCGGCGCTAACATATTAGTTCAAAACACTGTGTCATCTCTTTTTGGTAATTTGACATCATGGCTATTAAAAGTTGGTATTCCTCTTGTATTAACACTTTTTTTTGGAGAGGTTATTCCTAAATCTATTGCTCTTCCCAATAATAAATTTATCTCTTACAGAGTTATTCCTTTTATAAATTTTGTAGCCAAAATCTTTAAACCAATTAGAGTAGTTATCACTACAGTTACCAGCTACGTTTCTAGATTGATGTTCTTTTTTTTAAAAAAAGAAAAGCCTTTATCTATTGATGAGCTAGAGCATGTTATTGAAAGATCGGAAAAAGAAAACATCTTAACTCTAGAAGAAATGGATCTTATTAAGGGCTATTTAAATTTACATAACTCAAATATCAAAGAACATATGAGACCAAGAGATGAAATCTTATATTATGATATCACGAGGCCTATAGAAGAGATTATCTCACTTTTTGTGGATAAGGAATGCTCTAGAGTGCCCGTTTGCAAAGGTGAATTAGATGAAATTTTAGGTATCCTCTCACTTAAGAACTTTTTTTTATATAAAAACAAAATTGAAGTGAGCACTGATTTAAAACCATTCTTAAAAAAGCCCTTTTTTGTGGCAGAGACTATGCAAGCTTGGGCTCTTTTAACTGAAATGAGACAACTTAGAGAAAATATAGCAATAGTCGTCGATGAGTATGGATCAATCATCGGACTTATTACTCAAGAAGATTTAACTAAAGAAGTATTGGGTAAAATATCTGATAAAATAGATGAGACAAAAAAATATACCTTTTCTAAACAAAACGAGATTATTGCTAGCGCAAAAATGGAAATCGATGATTTAGAAAAGCTCTTCAATCTAAAAATCGAAAGAAAATCTAACGCTGTGACGATTGGGGGGTTTTTGATAGATGAGATAGGTGAAATTCCACAAGCAGGTGAGAAAATTATAAAAGGAAATTTACTTTTTTATGTTTTATCCTCTGATCCTAATCGAGTAAGACGAGTGTATATAAGATTATTAAAACATCATAAAAAAAAGAAAACTGATGAATAAAACTCTCTTTTTTTTAATTTTGACTCTTTTTTGTGTTCTTACAGAGAGTTTTTTTTCCATGTTTGAGATGGCTTGTGTTTCTTTAAACAAAGTCAAGCTCCATTACAATGCTAGTAAAAAAAGAAAAAAAGCGAAATGGTTAGAGTTTTTATTAAATAATCCATCATACCTTTTTGGTACAACTCTTATCGTTGTTAATACGGTTATGCAAATAGGCTCAGAGTCTGCAAGACGGTTTTATGAATCCATAAATATTTCGCCTGATTATGCTCCAATCTCTCAAATATTTATCGTCTTAATTTTTGGAGAACTAGCGCCTCTTTTTGCTGCGAGAAAACACTCTGAGCATGTAGCTTATTTTTCTATTCCCTTGGTCTATTTACTAGCCAGAATTTTAACGCCCTTTGTTTGGGTAATTGAGAAAATATCTAAGGCCTCAAATCTTATTTTTGGCAAATCAAAACTAGAATTTTTCTTATCTAAAGAAGAGCTTCAAAAAGTAATTCAAGAACCGGCTAAAAAAACTTCAAAACTAGAAAATGAAAATATCAATAACTCACTGAGCACAATTTTTTCCCTAAAGGAGAAAAAAGTTTTTGAGATCATGATTTCCATCTACCACATTAAGATGATTCCATCTAATTTTAGCGTGAAACAGATAAAAAATGCCTTAAGAATTGATTATTTTCCATATTTTTTAATATATCATCAAAACCCTGATAATATTGTTTCGATTGCCTATCCCAGAGACCTTTTGAGAAGAAATGAAGATAGTAGAGTAATAGATTTTGCAAAACCTCCCTGGTTTATAACCGAGAATATGTTAGTGCTAGATATTTTAAAACAGTTTAGGACGAACAATCAATCAATAGCAGTTGTTTTAGATAAATCAGGTAAAAGCAAAGGCTTTATAACCCTTGATCAGATAGAAGATGAAATCTTTGGTAAATATCCGATTTATACTCCTAAGAAAAAAGCTTCTAAAACTGTTATTGCAAAAACTGTTTCAGGCTCAATGAGTCTTATAGATTTTAATAAAAAGTTTAAAACCAATCTATTGTATAAAGATGCCAAAACCATAAGTGATCTTATCTCTCTTTATCTTGGTCATCATCCTTCCACTAATGAAATTGTGCATTTTGAAAAATATGAATTTACGATTATTGAAACATCTCTTTTGGGAGTTGAAAAAGTAAAAGTTAAAACCATCTTATGAACTGACAATTGAGGTATCTAACAATTTGAAAGGATATATATGTTAGATAAAATCTCAACTATAGCAGTTAAATATGTTTTTCCTGCCCATTTCATGGGAAAGTTTTAATAATCGCTACTTTTCAGTAGCACCGTTCAAGAGTCTAGCTAATTCTTCATCCAAGCCACTTGCCTGAAATTCGATCAAAAAGCGTTCGAACCCATTTTTTATTCTACCAAATATAATTGCTGCATTTTCTGTTTGATTTAGCTTATTATATGCTTCAATAATCTTTAGTCCTGCAAGAGCATTATCATCCTCTTTCATTTCATCAAATACAGTTATAGCTTTGTCTATTTGGTTTTGTTTTAAATAAGCTTCAATAAACGCTTCTCTAGCAAGCCTTTTAAAGTCCCCCTCTTGCATTTTATCAAATACAGTTACAGATTTGTCTATTTTATTTTGCTTTAAATAGACTTCAATAAAATCCAGTCTAGCACTATCTTTAACGGGTCCCTCTTGCATTTCATCAAATATAGTTATGGCTTTGTCTATTTTATTTTGCTTTAAATAGACTTTAATAAAATCCAGTCTAGTATGATCTTTAAGGGGCTCCTCTTCCATTTCATCGAATATAGATATTGCTTTGTCTATTTGATTTTGCTTTAAATAAACTTTAATAAACTCTTCTCTAGCAATGCTTTTATAGTGCCCTTCTTTAATTTTATCAAATATAGTTATTGCATTTTCTATTTGATTTTGCTTTAAATAAACTCTAATAATCTTTAGTCCTGGACCCTCTTTAAGAGAGTTCTTTTTCATTTCATGAAATAGAGCTACAGCTTTGTCTATTTGATTTT
>SDBV01004534.1_pt1 | contig 19930 bp, 16 predicted proteins | sample 2277081 | NCBI WGS metagenome assembly SDBV01 (sample SAMN10402039, study PRJNA504765) | marine sediment metagenome | isolation source: marine sediment core GS10_PC15, 223 cmbsf | place: Arctic Ocean: Southern Knipovich Ridge | collected 2010 | reverse complement strand
TGCCAGTCCAAATAGTCGTCCAGATCGCTCGGTGGCCGGCCCATTACGTGTCTCCCAAGAGTGCTGCGCCCCAGCACTTAAGCATACACGACCTGGCAAGTATGGATTTGGCGGACGCTTACGCTGCCGACGGGTATACTGGATTTTGATTTGTCGCACGGCCTCTTGGGACTGGCCGCTCCTTGGGAGGCGGTCTAGTGGCTTGGTGCCTGTCCTGTCCCGAAACAGGAACGTTTGATGACTTGGCTGACCCGCGCAGCGTTGACGCCTCGGTCGGCGCCACCTCGGTAGGAATCGGGATGTCCGGTTCCTCCAGCGGGCGTGAAAACTGTAATGGAAAGGTCTTGACAAAGACGGGATATTATAAGTATACTAGATATATCTATCTTAATTCAGGACGAATTGATGCTAAGTACCGTTGAAGCAGCGAAGCGTATTGGCGTATCCAAGAGTACCCTTCTAAGGTGGTTGGATGAGGGGCTGGTCGAGGATGTTGAACGTGATTGGCGTGGCTGGCGAATGTGGCGCAGCCGCGACGTCGAGCGCGTCAAGGCGTTTCAGAAGGCCTATCACAGCAAACCGATTCGGCGTATCAGGCGAGGCACGCTGTCCAGGGCCGAGTACGCCAAAGCGTCGGCCCAGAGTATGGGGAGCTTTGCCAAAGGCTATCTTCCAAGGCCGGGAGCGGGAATGTGAAGATTCGCCGGGCAAAGGCAAGTGATGCTGCGCGCTGTACAGAGTTCAGTTGCGTGCGCACCGCAGAGGAACTGAAAAAACTGCTTAAGCAGGGCGACACTCAGTGGTTGGTCATTGAGGATGCCAACGGAGTAGTGGTTGGCCTTGGGATCATCAATTTCTGGGCCTGGAACAAGATGGCGTGGATATGGGATTTGTGGGTGGACCAGAGCGAAAGAGGTAAAGGATACGGCAGCGCCTTGCTTAAAGGAATGCTCAAGGCCGCGAAAAAGGCCGGGGCAAGGGTCATGATGGACGTCGGCACGCCTAATCCTCATGCCGATTCGCTGTCCAAGTTGCTCGTCAGTAACGGCTTTCGCATCTGCGGCTCAAACGACCGTTGGTTTGCCGATCAGAAGAACGCAACGGCGGTCTTCTATGGTTACGATTTATGAAAGGAGCGATCATGGCAAAGAAGAAAGATGAACTGGTTCCCTACGACCAGGTATCCCCCGGATTTGAAGCGGTGTACACCGGAGAGACCTCCTCTACGCCCGTCCGGGAGAACGAAATGACTGGCACACTCCATTCAGACGAGAATGGCAACCTCATACGCCAATGGTCTACTATCCCCTGGACCTTTCCGGATAAGGAAGATGGATGGAAGGAAGATGAATGGGACGATACGGTCAAGTACCTGCGTGACATGCAGAGCAAGCTGGGACCACTGACCGACAGTATTCGTCAGATTCGCGGCCACATCACCGGTCTTATTCCCTGTGATAGTGGCCTGCCGGTTACCGTGGACGAGTTACTGTTTGCCATTGCTCGGGGGAAACTGGAACGGTTATCTTTCAAAAGCGGATGCTTGTGCTCGGGTATGGGGTGCCAACTGAAGACCAGCCAGCCCCGACAAGCCGAAAGTCTCAGAACTATCCATGCCGTACTGAACGCGTATCTTGCGGGTGAACCCGGGCAAAATGTCGTCAAGGCGCACCCGGAGGCGAAGGGATTTATCAACCGATCCTACGAATGGCTGGGTGCGGTTTCGGACTTAAACAAGGTCCAGAAGAAGATGCTGGATCGGGTGCTCCTGACGTTTGACTTTTTCATCAAGCTCAATTACACCGGGACCGATCCCCAATCCTCCCTGGAGGGATCCGCACTACAGAACATGGAGGCCCTGGAGGCCCTGGGAAAGGATGTGTTTTATGATGAAAACGGACGCGGTCCCCGTCTCGATGCAGAAATCTCAGACCTGGCCGGACTGCCGAAGATCCATCCCGAGTGGGATCATCCCGCATATCAAGAAGCGCTCGATACGCTCAAAGATGAGCAGAAGCAGGAACTGTACAAAACCTGCTGCGCCATCGCGTCCGGAATCCACACGGCCTCCGACTGTCACCATAGCACGTTTCGCTACATAGAAGGCTGGATTCACGGCGTCGCAACCGGCCGATTGGGTATCCCCACACGCAAGGCGCAAAGCGAAAAACAACGTCTGGGCCACATGCTGTTCGGCTATGCACTGGGCCTGGACCGGTGGCTGATGCGTGTCCCCCTGCAATTCCTCCTTTTGGATCTCGGTCACATCGACCTTGGCTTTGATCCAAGAAACAACATCCTTCGGGTTTACGCCTGTCTGGGCGAAGAGGTGACAGACATCAAACGATGGCTGGCGGCCTGTCTCTGGTACAATCTGGTTCACAACGAGCAAGGAGGACTGATCAGGCACACGGACCTCATTCAGCAGTGCAAGGACAAGGGCATCACCGTCCATGAGTGGATGGATTCTGCATTGAGAAATGGTTCCTAGAACAAGTCAGATGAAACTTCTTGGAGTGAACATAACTCAAAACCGAATTGTTAAACACACAAAGGAAAAGAAGGAGACCTCAAATGAAACATGTATCTATTGTACTGCTCATTGTAATGGTAAACATGGCCTCCTCTGCGATGAATCAGGAAAAAGAAAGCGCCGAAGAAAGTAAGCCTTCCTCTTTGCAGCCGGAACCTCTTGACGACGAATGGAGCAAGTGGCTTGTTGGCGAGTGGGAAGGCTCAGCCGAATCAGACGTGGGGACAGGTAAAGTTTGGACGAAGATAGAGTTGGGTTTGAATGGGCAGTTCTTAATTATGAAAAGCGAGTCTAAAATAACTGAAATAACTGATGAGCAAAGGCAATACCTTAGAGAGACTCTGCATGCCTCTGATGAAGAGATCGAGAAATCTCAAAGTTCTACTTTCAAAGAACTGCAAATTCACACAATCGATCCGAAGACCGGCGAAGTTGTTGGGTATTTGCTTGATAGCTTGCGTTGTATAGCCGAAGGCAGAGGCAGACGCCAAGGGAATAAAGAAATCATAGAGTGGAAATGGTCTGTGACCGCCCAAGGGGCTACCAGTGTACGCATCATAGAAAAAATCAGCGACAATAAGTTTACTCTTAATCACAAATACACTCTGCCGGACGGCAATAAAATGGAAGACAAAGTAGAAATGACTCGGAAGAAGGAAACGTCGGAATCGGCAACTAGAATGACCAGTCACGCTGAAGACCTGGCTGCCGTCAAGCAACTTGCCAAGGATTATCGTGCCGCGTGGCTCACCGACGACCCTGAAGCTCTTCTTGCCCTTTATGCGGATGACGCGGCTTTGATGCTCACAAACGAACCGCCATTGATTGGAAAGGAAGCACTTCGGACACTTTACCAATACGTCTTTGAGAACTACACCTCCACGGGAAGCGGTAAACAATTGGAGGTCGAAGTCGCCGGCGACTTGGGGTACATTTGGAGTACGTACACGGCGACGAGCACGCCCAAGGCGGGCGGCGAGCCGATTAAGGACCGCGGCAATTCGGTGTTCATCGTGCGACGCCAAGATGACGGCTCCTGGAAAGTCGCCCGCTTGATCGCCACTAGAGACGTTGCCCCCGCCAGCAGCAAATAGAGTGTTTTCTGTCCCGTCAAAGGACCGATTTTGGAACGTGGCTCGGGGCGACGGGAGTCTGTTCGCCGCGGGGGGGTACCCGCGCACCCTTCGGCACACACTACTCCCAGCACCACGCCACGAGTGGGCACGTAAGGTATGAAGCTCGGTTCGCCGCTGACAAGGCCGCGACCGGTGGTCGTGCACTTTGTGGAATCTCAGCCGCCGATCATCACCACCGCGCTGGCCAGCCAGATAATCAGGAAGCAGATCACGAAGCAGCTCACAAACCCAATCGCGTCGACCGCCGTGGGACGCTGGAATTCCAGCCCGGTGCCGGGGAAAAGCTTGCGGTGGTCGAAGCGGCCGGGATCGGCGTACGACTTATCGAGCTGCTCACGGTCGGCCTGGGGATCGGGCACTACGGGCGTTTTCATCTTCACGTACAGCCGGTCCAGGGACTCTTTTTCGTTGCGCTTCGTGGCCAGGCTCAACAGGATCATCACCAGAAACGGGGCCACGATGGCCACCGGAAGATCCAGCGTGGCCAGCATGGCGTCCGACTTCGCGGCCAGGTCCATTCCCACAGATTCGTAGAACACCGCTTCCAGCTTGAAGCTGCCGAAGCCCTTCAGCCGGGTGCCTTCCGGGTACTCCATGACCTGCTCGGTTATCCGCCGGTCTTCACGTGTGCCGTCGTCGATCCGCCGCGGTTCTCCCACCGGCACCCGTTTTGCGTCATTGGGCACCTTGCCCTGCTGATCGACCGGCTTCACGCCGCCTGACCAGTGGATCGCCTTGCCGCCGGTGCTGAGGGTCTTGCTGATCTGCTGGCCAAGCTCCAGCAGCTCGGGCTTCGGACGCAAGGCGCCGAGCGCTGCCCGACGGTCCTCCTCCTTATCGAGCTGCTCGGCCTTCTTGCGGTCCTGCTGCCAGAGGACGATCTCCGCCTGGCGTCCGTCCACGTCGGTCAGGGTGGCCGGATAGGTGGTCGTGGTGACGACCATCTGATTCGTACGCAGGAAGTCTGCGTTGTCCCGCAGGTCGGGCATGACCCGCGGCGCGACCCCGGGAATAATGATCAGCAGCGCCACAAAGACCACCGAGCCCCAAGCAGCCGCCGTGGTCGCCCGACGCCAATACATCCCCACCCAGAACGGTGCGGCAAACAGCATCGGCACCAGCCAGGTCCGCTGCAACTGCTGGAACACGTCCATCACGGTCCAGGAGATGATTACCGCGCCCACGATCACGATCGCACCGGTGATCCGGCCCAGCAGCACGTATTGCTTCTCGGTAGCGTCTGCCTTGATGTAGGCGGCGTAGACGTTTCGCACCACCAGGGCCGAGCAGACCAGCATGTAGCAGTCGGCCGAGCTCATCAGGGCCGCCAGCAGGCAGCCCAGCATCAGCCCCCTCAGCCCCGGCCAGAGCAGCTCCCGGGAGGCCACTCCCCAGACCTTGTCGGGATCGGCCTTCAACGCCGGGTTGTCGGCCATCAGGGCCAGCACGATCAGCGCCGTCAGGGCCCAGCCGATGGTGCAGAACCGCTTGAAGAAGTTGCCCGTGACCAGCCCCACCCGGGCGCTGGTCTCGCTCTTGGCCGAGCCGCCGCCGGTGGCGATAAAGTGCGGCTGCACCACCACGCCCACCAGCAGGATCACCGCCACGGCCACGATCCGGTAGATCGGAAACTCGCTGGCCGTGGTCGTGCCCACGATCGTGAACATCCCCTCGGGAACCCGGTCGTGCATGATCCGGAAGCCCTCGAGCATCCCCCCCACGTAACCGTGGGCCGCCGGGTCGCCGAACTTGTCCACCAGGGCCCACAGCCCGAAGGGGATCAGCATTACCGAGAGCAGGATGATGAAGGTGCCCTGAATCAGGTCGGTCCAGTAGGCGGCGGTCAGTCCGCCCAGCACGCCGTAGATGATCACGATCACGGCGATCACGGGCACGAGCACGTATTCCATACCGATCGCCTTGCCGGCGATCACGACCTCATCTGCCCCGATCAGCGGTGCGGTGAACTTGCCCACCGCCGTGAACAGCATCGCCATGTAGATCATGTAAAAATACAGCCCGAAGAGCGTGTAGGCCGCCCCCAGGTGCTTCGACTGGTATCGCTCCACGAACCAGTCGCCCAGGGTCAGCAGTCGCATCCGGCGATACCAGACACCGGTGATCCAGTAAAAGGGCGTGCAGAAGAGCCAGGAGAAGATGCTCCAGATACCGCTCAGCCCGCTGGTAAAGGTGGTCCGGGCCGTGTTGATCGGATCTCCCGAGCCGGTCCCCGCCCCGAAAGCGGCGAAGGTCTGGAGGATCTTCCCAAAGCTGCGCCCTCCCAGGAAGAAGTCCTCCTCACTCTTGATCTTCAGCATCGACGCCAGCCCGATGCCGGCCATCACCAGGAAGTACGCGATCAGCACGATATAGTCGGGAATTTCCATCAGCGGGAACCTCGTGGGCTGGAGAAAACGTGGGCGGAAAAAACACTGTCGCCAGCTCCCTCTCTCCGCCGGCCGACCCCGTGATGGTAATGGCCCGGATCGCCGGATTCAAGTTGACAACCGCCGGGAACCCTGACGATTCACTCCTAACGATTAGCGCGATTAGGCGATTCAGCGAAGGTTTGCTAAACAGGCAGACCGTTCGGGGACGAATCAAGAGACAGCGGAACGTTAGCTGCCCAGTGTGCCCATCGACCAACGCTGCGCGTCGGTGCCCGACTGGGGACCGCTGGGCAACCTCGAACCGGCCCCGAAGCACCCAGAAACCTCGAAAAAGGCCCCCATGACGCAGCTCCGGCGGCGACAGTCGCTGATTCTCGTGATCAGCGCTCAGGCGGAAGTTCTGGACGAAGTTGCCAAGATCCTCACCGGTGCCGATCTCGCCTGCCGGTGCTGTACCACCGCGGAGGACGCCGTCGCCGCTGCCGAGTCGTCCCTGCCCGATTTGATCATCTCCGATGTCAACCTCCACGGCCACAGCGGGCTGGATATCTGCCAGCGTATCAAGCAGAACGAGGCACTCACCGCCGTGCCGGTGATGTTCCTCTGCGGGGGCCAGATGCCCGACATCATCCGCCGGCACGACACCCTCGGGTGCAGCTACTACCTCCGCAAGCCCTTCGATCCGGACGTCCTGGTGGAATTGATCGACACGGCCCTCGGTACTACCGAGCTAATCGCCGACAACACCAGCCAGTAGCTCAGGCCGCCGCCAGTGTGCCCACGGCAGACTGGACCATGGTCGTCCGGCATCCCCCGCGCCGGTTGACCCCGGCCCTCGCCGCGCAACAATTCCATTGGAGGCAGATGTCTCCCGATTTGTCGGAGACATTCCGCCAACCGGCCCCCTTTATCCCAATAGCGTTGAACTAGGGCCGAACCTGGCGTCAACACAGTGGTACCGGCGTCTCGCCGGTATGACGGAACTTGCGGCAGTGCATCGACTTGCGCACCACCGGCGAGACGCCGGTGCCACTACCCTACCGCCGAATGGCTCGTTGATTTAGCGGTATTGCCCCTTTATCCCGGATCCCACCATGGACCCCCAAACCGCCGAACAATTGATCTCCAAGAAGTGTCTGCCCTGCGAAGGCATCGTGCAGAAATACACTCCCCGGCAGGCCCGGGCCCAACTACGCTCGCTCACCGGATGGCGGCCGACCCACCACGAGCAGAGAATCCGCAAGGACTGGGAACTGAAGAATTTCCTTGCCGGGATCGATTTCTTCGTAAAAGTGGGCCAACTGGCCGAACTTCAAGGCCACCATCCCGACTTCCACCTGGAAGACTACCGTCACGCCTGGATCGAGATCTGGACCCACGCCGTGGGCGGACTCTCCGAGAACGACTTCATCCTGGCCGCCAAGATCGACCAGTTGCCGGTGAACGAAAGTAGCCGTCAAGAGACAACTTCGCCCCTTGGAGAGTAGCCCCGCCCTCCCGGACAAGGCTACCAGCCAACTGAAGAATGCCGACTTGTTCTTGGATACGCCCCAAGAAAGTGGGCCTCGCGACGTCTCAAAAGCCGATTCTGCTTCACGGCACGACGACAACAAACGCTCCCGGCTCACGGCCGGTGGTGGAACGAATCCCAATAGGCCCGGTCCACCGCGTAGATGTCGATCGGATCATCGGGCTGGAGGTCTTTCGGCAGGAAACCGAAACGCTGCATCTCGCGGATGTAGTGTTCGTTGGGCCGGAAGCCGGCCATGTCGAACCGCTTGCCCTGCTGGAGCTGCTTTCCGGCGGCCCGGATCGCCGAGAGCATCTGCCCATAGAGCGGATCGTCGGTATCGGCGAAGACCGTCTCCTTACACAGCGCCAGTCCGCCGGCCTGCTTGGCCAGCGGCGCCCGCAGCAGGTACGACTTCTCGGGCCGCGAAAGGTTCATCAGCGGTCCGGTTCCATTGCCTAAGCCTCGCAGCAGCGGCAAGGTGCGAGTCTCCCGCCTATCGGCTGTCTGCCGTGAGTGGCAGGCCCCGCAGCGCTTTGCGATGCCGGCGCCACAGCGTGCCAAGTCGACCGGGTAGAAGCCGCATCCCAGCGAGGCGTAGGTGCCGGGGTAGGTAGCGCTGGTCTCGATCCAGAGCCTGATCATCTTCCGCTCGTGATCCGATAGTTTCGCCTCGTAGTGACTGCCGTCGATCAGCGTCATCAGGCGGCTGGTGGCGCTGCCGTAGGAACGCGGCGGCCGGTTGCCGTGCGGCTCGTTGCGGCCGTCGGAGACCAGCCCCCGGGTCTGCATGGTCAAGTAGCTGATCGTGTACCTGGCGGTCTTGTCGCCCGTCAGATCGACTTTTCCTTCGCGGCGATCCGGGTTGTGACACTCCACGCAGTGCCGATCCAGGATCGGCTGGACATCGCGAGGGAAATCGATCACCTGGGGCACGTCGCTGATCGGCTCCACCGGACTGGGCCGCCGCAGCAGGGCCGCCAGATCCGTGTTGATCGGGTGCGGTGTGCTCATCCGCTGCTCGTGGCAGCCCACACAACTGGTGGTCTCGCCCGGCTGAAGCGTGACGAAGCTGTGCATCCGCTTCACGGCCTTGTCGTTCGCGTCCAGCGCCACGAAGAACAACGACCGCAAGGCGGGCAGCTCCATGTGGGCCGAACCGTCCGGCTCGACCGGCACCGTGCCCACGATCTGGGCCAGCGTAAACGTCCCGCCGATCGTCAGCGGCTCCATTCCGCCGGAGAAATTCACCGGCTTGGGAACCTGCTCCAGGACCAGCAGCTTCTTGATCTCCCCCTTCTTGATGCCCCGCATGTTTCGGCCGCGGTAGATATCCTCCAGGATCAGCCGGCCGGTCTTGACGGCCAAATTAGTGCGTGCGGGAATCACCTGTTCTCGGGGACGCGATTTCAGCGGCCGCGGTTCGTGGCATTGCAGGTGCCGCTCCGATGCGGGCAACTGGTAAATCAACTCGCTGTTGCCCTGGCCGTCCATCACGTGGATTCCCCGGGTATCGGCCACCAGAAAACAATCCTCGCTGAGGGCATAGGGGTCTTTCCAGTTCGACCGCTGGGTGAGGTTTCGGGCCGAGGGCTGGTGGTCCGGCCCGCGGCGGGGATCGACCACCGTGACGTGACCAAAATGCTCCGGACGGCCGTGACCCGGCGAGAAGGAGGAGACCACCTTGTTCGTGCCCGGGATCGGCTTGGCGTCGAGCATCGCCACCCCGCCTTGCTGATTGCCGTAGTAAACCATCTGGCTGGTGCCGTCCGGATTCATCGTCCAGAGGTGGTGGAAATGAACCTGAGACCGATCGACGTACTCCCAGCGCATGTAGAGGATCCGCCCGTCGGGCAACACCCAGGGAGTGTTGTCGTGGTCCAGGTTGCTCGAGAGCATGCGGATGTTCTTGCCGTCGCCGTCGCATCGGTGGAGCGAGGCCACGCGCGTAAACCAGCAGTTGACGAAACGCCGGCAGCGCGAGGAGCAGAACACGATACTCCCGTCCGGGCAGTAGGTCGGCTCGATGTCGTCGTCCACTCCGTCGGTGAGCTGCCTCAAGCCGCTGCCGTCGATATTGATCTCGTAGAGGTGAAACGGGTGCTCGCCTCCCTTGCGATAGGAGAAGAGAATCTTCCGCCCGTCGTAGTGCAACTGCGGATCGCGGACGCCGCCCCGGGGGTCCTCCAGGAGCACCTTCAACCGGCCGGTGCGGAGATTCATTCGGCACAGCCGTCCGCCTTCGGCGTAGCCCCAGAGCACGCCGTCTTGCTCCTTGAAACAGCGATCTCGCGGCTGCGCGGAACGGTCCGAGTAGTTTCCAAAGGTGACGTACCAGTGATCGCGGCCCGGCACGCGCACCGCGAAGACGATCTCGTCGACCTCCGCCATGGGACCATCCAGGAACCGCCTCAGCATTGGCCCGGGCTCATACTCCGACGTAGCATCGGGCACAGCCAGGGCCAGCCGGCCGCCGGGCGAAAACAACAGCCAGCCCGGCACCACCGCAAGCACCACCACGACGAGAAGGTTTCGGCCGAAGGTCTTCATATTTCCAAACTCCTTTTGGCGTCACGCCCCCTGAGAACCACCTGGCACGCTCGCCATTATACCAGCCTCCGGGACTCTGCAAAAGCTGGGAGGGACTGCCAAAGACCGGGGTCGAATGCGGGCCGAAACGCAGCTACCTACCAGTTTTCTGAAAGAACCGGGAGTTTTCTCTTGCATGCTCGTACGCGGAGCACTTACCCAACGCAAGTCTCGCGTCCATCGATAGACCCGCCCGGAAGGGCGGGTTACCCGCGCCCCCAAGAACCCCGCCGTTGCGGGCGGGGCTGCTCTGCCAAGCCGCGAGGTCGCCTCTTGGCTCTGCTGCTGGAACAAGGCTTTTCTGCCCGCCCGGCTATTGACTATCGCGCCGCCGGCGCTTATCAAGCGGTCTGTCGGTAGTCCACTGTCGTCAGTTTCCTGAAGCCACGGGGGCCCTGCCATGACCTCAAAACCACGCCGCTGCTCTCGGTTGCCGGCGACGGTTTGCTCCATTGCCTTCTTGCTCGCTGCAACGTCCTGGGCCGTCTCCCAGGAGATGTCCGACGACGAGCTGTTGGCCACGGCCGACGCGCGGATCGAGAAGCACCGCCTGGCCGAAGCCGCCGTGCTGGTGGTCGATGCCGCCGGAAACCCCTTGCCCGGGGCCAAGGTCGCCGTCGAGCAGACCCGCCACGCGTTTCTCTTCGGGAGCAATATCTTCAAGTGGGGTAAGCTGCCGGACGAGAAGATGGAGGCCGCCTACCGAAAGCACTTCGCCGAGCTGTTGAACTTCGCCACGCTGCCCTTCTACTGGAGCAGCTACGAGCGGAGCCGCGGAGAGCCGGCCCACGATTACACCGAAAAGGTCGCCCGCTGGTGCCAGCAACAGGGCATCGCCACCAAGGGACACCCCCTGGCCTGGAACTCCGGCGATCCGCCATGGCTGCCCGACGATCTCGACGAAATCCGGCGCCTGCAGATGTCGCGGATCGAGGACTGCGTTGCCCGCTTCTCGGGCCTGATCGGCCGCTGGGACGTGGTCAACGAGGCCACCCACTTCGATCGTCCCGATTTCGTCGAGCGTCGTTCACCCAAACACAGCGCAATGTGGAAGAAGGTCGGCCAGGTAGAGTTTACCCGCGAGTGTTTCGTCCACGCCCGCAAGGCCGGCCCCAAGGCGACCCTGCTGATCAACGACTATCGCACCGACCCGGCCTACCAGCGGGTGATCGAGCAACTGGTCGACAAGCAGGGCAAGCGGCTCTACGACGTGATCGGCATCCAGAGCCACATGCACGGCGGGCCCTGGACCAACCGCAAGATCTGGGAGGTCTGCCAGCTCTACGCCAAATTCGGCGTGCCGCTGCACTTCACCGAAACTACGATTATCTCCGGCCAGCGCCCGCAGCGCGGGGGCGGGCCGCGGCGCCGAGGGGCCCCCTGGCCGTCCACCCCCGAGGGCGAAGCCTTCCAGGCCCGCGAAGTAGTGCGATTCTACACCATGCTCTTCTCCCATCCGTCGGTAGAGGCGATCACCTGGTGGGATTTTTCCGACTACCAGGCTTGGCAGGGGGCCCCCTCCGGATTCCTCGGCCGCGACATGACCCCCAAACCGGTCTACCACGAACTGAAGAAACTCATCAAGGGCAAGTGGTGGACCCAAACCACGCTGAAGACCGCCGCCGACGGAACCACCGGCTTCCGCGGATTCCTCGGTGATTACAAAGTCACCGTCACCGCAGAGGGTATCCAGCCCGTGGTCCAGGAGTTCGTGCTCGCCAAGGGTGAAAAGAACCGCTGGGTGGTAAAGATGAAGTAGCCCGGGCCGGCGCGCTTGCACACTGTCGGAGGGCAACGTCGCGCTGCCGGGTTGCGTCTTCCGGGCAGTCTCCGCTTGGCATGGAGAGCGGCCCCACTCTCTCGACGGCATTCCAGCCCGCGTTGCCGCCCGACCATTCGGCGGGGTATGTTCCATATCCCACCGATGGTATGGGCGGCATCATCGTTTGACACCCCCCGGCCGTGGCCTAGAGTTGCAGGGAAGCTGCGCGCGACGTTTCGTTTGGTAAACACGGGTCGAATGAAGCAAACAACTGCGTGGGAGCGCGATGCGAGAGCAGACGGACCACCAACAAGTCGAGGAATTCAAGGTCCTACTGGTCGAAGACAGCGCGGAGGGTGCGCGGAGGGTACGGCTGGCGATGGACGACACCCAGGGCGCCATGTCGGTCTGCCAGGGGCTGTTCGCCGTCACCTGGGTCGACAGCCTGGGACCCGCGCTGGAGCAACTCGCCGGCGGAGACTTCGACGTGGTGCTGCTCGATCTGCAACTGCCAGATTCCAGCGGTTTGGAGACCCTGGCCAAGGTCCGTGCGGCCGCCCCGCACGTTCCGGTGGTGGTGTTGGCCGGGCTGGACGACGACGGGCAGGCGCTGAGGGCCATTCAACGCGGCGCCCAGGACTACCTGGCCAAGGTTCGCCTCGACGGCCGCCTCCTGCGACGCACGCTCCGCCACGCCATCCAGCGGCAACGGGCCGAGGTCCAACTGCTTCAGCACGCCCGCCAAATCGAAGTCGCCCACGCCCGGATCGAACGCCAGGCCGCCCAGTTGAAGGCCAGGGCCGAACAGCTCGATCGAGTCAACCGCGAGCTGGACGATTTCACCTACATCGCCTCCCACGATCTGAAGGAACCGCTGCGGGGGATCCGGGCATACTGCGAGATCCTCCTGGAAGACTATCAACCCAAGCTCGACGCCCCGGGGCAGCGCCGCCTGGCCATGCTGGTCACCCTGTGCGACCGGCTGGAGACGCTGATCGGCGACCTGTTGACCTACTGCCGTGTGGGGGGTACCCGGCCGGCCGACACCGGGATCGATCTGGACGCGGTCGTCGAAGAGGTGCTCGATACGCTTTGTCCGACCGTCGACCGCCGGGGTGCCTCGGTCCGCGTGGTGGGCCGGCTGCCGAAGGTTACCGGCGACGCCACCCTGATCGGCATGGTGCTGGCCAACCTGGTCTCCAACGGCCTGAAGTTCAACGACCGGGCGAAACCACAGTTGGAAATCGGCTGCCTGCCGACCGATCCGCCCACCCTCTACGTTCGCGATGACGGCATCGGCATCGACCGGAAACACCACGAGGCGATATTCACTATCTTCCGCCGGCTGCACGGCAAGAAGAAATACGAGGGGACTGGGGCCGGCTTGACCATCGTGCAGAAGATCGTCCAGTCGCACGGCGGACGGATCTGGCTGAAGTCGGAGCCGGGGGCGGGCAGCACGTTCTTCTTCACCCTGGCCCCCACCGGGGGCAAACGGCCCGGCAAACCGCCGCACTGGGTGAAACACGCAAACGCCGCGGTCCGAAGAAATCAGTCGGTTTGAAGCTGGACCTTTGCCATCAGCGCGTGGCCCCCGAAACCGGCCGCCTCGCGATTCTTCGGCCGGAAGTCGTTGCGCACCGGATCGGTCGGCATCGGATCGGTGAGCATCAGATCGAGGCCGTACACGCCGCCCGTCTCCCGCACCGGCAGTCTGGGCCGGCTGGACTGCGGCCGGTCTTCGCAAAACCACAGATTGTGGGAGAACTGGAACGTCTGGGGCTGCGTGTTTGGACCGACGTTCACAAACACGCCGACCTCGGCCCGGCGGAAGACGACCAGGTTGTGCTCGAAACGTCCGCGGCGGCAGGGCACAAAGCCCTGCTTGGTCGTCTCCTGGAGGATCCGCATCACCCATTTACCCGGCCGGTAGAACGTATTGTATCGGACCACCGCGGAGTCGACGCCCACAAAGGCGATCGGTGCCTGGCAGCCCACGAACGTACAGCCCTCGACCGTGATCTGTTTGGCTTCGTAGAGGGCGCCTTTGGGGCGGAAGAAGGCCAGCCCGGTGGAACCGCCGATGTTCACCCCGCGTTGGGCCGCGTTGAGGAACAGGCAGCGGCGGATCACGATCCCGCTGGAGCCCCCTTTGGTCTGGGGCCCGGAGTGCTGCGAGAATCCCTGCTTGCCCTGGAACTTGCAGCCCTCGATCAGCCCCCGGTGGCAGCCGACCATGTCGGGTGCCTGCCCGCCCCAGCCTTCGATCACGCAGTCGCGGACCACGAAGTCGGTCACGCCCGAGAGCTTGATCGCGTCGTGGTTTCCTCGCGGCCCGACGTCGCTGACCTGTAGCCGCTCCAGGACGATATGGTGCGAAGGGGTGTCGAAGCTCCCGCCGTCGTCCACGTTTATCCCGTTGCTGCTCTGGCCTGCCACGGCGATATTGCGCAGCGTGACAAACTCGCAATCCGTCAGGTGCCAGCCCTCGCCACCGCCCTGGAAGATCGGCGGGTCCTTCTCATCGGCGCCCTCGATCACGATCGGGCTCTGGCGGGTGCCCTTCAGTCCCGTGGCGTAAACCCCCGGGGAATATCGCCCCGAGGCGATCCGGACCCGCGTGCCGGGCCGCGCCCGCCGGAGCGCCGCTCGCAGCGAAGCGTCGTCGGCGACCTTCACCACGTGCTCGGCCCCGAGGCCCCAGCCCGCAAATATCAAGACCAGTACCGGTGAAAGCCATTTCCATCGCATGGGCGAACCTCCTTCCGCGGGAACTCGCCCGATTCTACCAGGCGAGTTGCCCGGTATCCAGGTGGCCGGGCGCAGAACGGCCGTTGGCAAATGCCGGACGAAAGTGGATAATCGGGCGGATCGTGCGGCCGGGGCCGCCTGAGCGTTCGGGACCGGCACGGGAATCGACACCAATGGGAACCACACAGACCGGCAAAATCGTTGTTCTTGCCCGGGGGTTGGGAACGCGGATGCGCCGCCCCGACGAGTCTACCTCTCTGGACGACCGGCAGGCCGCGGTTGCCCAAACCGGGGTCAAGGCCCTGGTGCCGATCGACCGGCCGTTTCTCGACTACGTGCTCTCGGCCGCGGCAGAGGCAGGTTATCGCCGCGTGTGCCTGGTGGTGGGGCCGCAGCACGACGAGCTGCGCGATTACTACGGCCGGCGGTTGCAGCCGAAGCGGATCACCGTCGAGTTCGCCGTCCAGGAGGAGCCCAAGGGGACCGCCGACGCAGTGGCCGCGGCCGAGTCGTTTGCCGGGGGAGACCCGTTCGCCGTGATCAATTCCGACAATTACTATCCGGCCGAGGCGTTGCGAAAACTCCGCCGCCAACCCGGCAGCGCCGTGGCGCTGTTCGAGCAGGAGAGTATGCTCCGTGGCAGCAACGTTCCCCCGCAGCGGCTGGGGCAGTTCGCGGTCGGCCAGGTGGACGGGCGGGGCCTGCTGGAGCGAATCCTCGAGAAGCCGGATGAAGAGACCTTGCGCCGGCTGCCCAGGCCGCTGTGGTTGAGCATGAACTGCTGGCAGTTCCGCCCGGTGATATTCGAGGCCTGCCGGGCGATCGGCCCGTCGCCACGCGGCGAGTTGGAGATTCCCTACGCGGTACAGCACGCCATCGACGTGCTGGGCGAGCGTTTTCGAGCGGTGGAAGTTCGCGCCGCGGTGTTGGATCTGTCCAGCCGCCAAGACGTTGCGCCTGTCGCTGCCCGGCTGGCGGGCACGGAGGTGAGGCTATGATCAATCTTCCGGACGGCGGTCTGCTGAGCAATCGGCGCGAGCTGGCAGCCCGCTTGGCAGTAGGGGGCCTTAGTGACCAAGCGGCACAGCGGAAGGCGGAACTGTTCGCCAAGGCAGCGACCAGCCTGCCGGGTCCCGCTGATGAAGACCGGCAGCCCAACGTGGACGCGTTCTTCGTGCCGGGGCGGATCGAAGTGTTGGGAAAGCATACCGATTACGCGGGCGGGCGGAGCATGGTCGCCGCGGCCGAGCAGGGGTTCTGCCTGATCGTCTGGCCGCGCAACGACGATCAGGTCACCGTCACGGACACGGCATGCGGCCAGTCTGTGGCCTTTAAGATGGATCCTGATCTGGTTCCCCGCCGCGGACACTGGTCAAACTACCCGATGACTGCCGCGCGCCGCATCGCCAAGAACTTCGTGCACGCAAGACGTGGGGCCGACATCGCTTTTGCCAGTGACTTGCCGTCGGCGGCCGGCATGAGCAGTTCCAGTGCGATGATCGTGGCCGTCTCGTTGGCACTGATCGAGGTAAACCGTCTGAACGTGCTAATGTCGGGACGGGGTTATGAGAAATGGTTGAGAAACCCTACGACCTTAGCCGGTTATCTGGCCTGCATCGAGAACGGCCAGAGTTACGGCCCATTGAAGGGCGATCATGGGGTAGGCACCTTCGGCGGCAGCGAGGACCATACGGCGATCCTCTGTGCAAAGCCGAACCGGATCAGCCAGTACGCCTACTGCCCGGTCGAGTTCGAGCAGGCGGTCCCCGTCCCCAAGGGTTACACCTTCGCCATCGGCGTCAGCGGCGTGGTGGCCGAGAAGACGGGGGCGGCCCGGCAGAAGTACAACCGGGCTTCTCGGCTGGCCTCCGCTTTGGCCGAGTTGTGGCGTCGCGAGACGGGCCGGGACGATCCCCACCTGGCGGATGCCTTGGGCAGCTACCCTTATGCCGCCGAGCAGTTGAAGAAGTTCGTCCAGACCGTGCGGCACGACGAGTTCGAGCCCGCCGAGCTGTTGGCACGCCTGGAGCACTTCATGATCGAGAGCGGCGAGATCATCCCCAAGGCCGGCCGTGCGCTGAACGAGGGGGACCTGCGAAGGTTCGGCCGCCTGGTGGACAGATCGCAGCAGGGCGCGGAGCGGCTGTTGGGCAACCAGGTGCCCGAGACGGTTTACCTGGCCGCCGCGGCCCGGGAGAACGGAGCCGTAGCGGCGTCGGCATTCGGCGCCGGTTTCGGCGGCAGCGTCTGGGCGCTGGTCGAGGTGGCCACGGCGGATTCGTTCCTGGCGGCTTGGGCCGACAGCTACCGGAAGAAGTTCCCCCAGAACGCCGAGGCGTCCAAGTTCTTCCTCACCGCGGCCGGTCCGGCGGCCTTCCGGGTTTGCTGACGGATAACCTGCGTGGCTGGCCGAACTCGCCCAAATCATGGATAATCGGCTGCAATGAACGAACAGACTCAATCGCACGATTCGATCCGCGACGTTGCCGAACTCCAGCGGCTGCTGAGCCAACCTACCGAGGGCGTGATAGAGACCATGCGGCGGCTGGAGGGGGATATCCTGGTGCTGGGTGCCGGCGGCAAGATCGGACCCACGCTCTGCCGCATGGCCCGGCGGGCCAGCGATGCGGCCGGGACCCCGCGCCGGGTGATCGCTGTCAAGAGAAACGCCACGCCCGAGATGCAGGCCGAGTTCCAGTCGCACGGCCTGGAGTTGATCGGCTGCGACATGCTCGACCGGGCACAGTTGAACGAGTTGCCCGAGGCCCCCAACGTGATCTACATGGCGGCCATGAAGTTCGGCAGCACCGGCCGGGAAGCACTCACCTGGGCGCTGAACGTCTACCTGCCCGGCATGGTCTGCGAGAGATTCCCGCGCAGCCGGATCGTGGCCTTCTCGACCGGGAACGTCTACGGCATGACCCCCGTGGACGGCGACGGTTCGGTCGAGAGCGACCCCCTGCGGCCGGACGGCGACTATGCCACTAGTTGCACGGGCCGCGAGCGGATCTTCTCCTATTTCAGCCAGTCGCTAGACATTCCCGTTGCGTTGATCCGGCTGAACTACGCCAACGAATTGCGCTACGGCGTGCTGGTCGACCTGGCCCAACAGGTGATGGCCGGCGAGCCGATCGACCTGAGAATGGGCTACTTCAACGCGATCTGGCAGGGCGACGCGGTGGCGATGACCTTACGCGCGCTAGATCACGCCGCCGCACCGCCGCTGGCGGTCAACGTGGCCGGGCCCGACCGGATCAGCGTGCGCGAAATTGCCACGCAATTCGGCCGGCTGTTGGACAAGCCCGTCAGCTTCACCGGCAGCGAGGCAGACGATGCGCTGCTGAGCGACGGCAGACTGGGCTACGAGTTGCTGGGGCGTCCTGGTGTCTCGCTGGGGCAGATGGTCCGTTGGATTGCCGACTGGCAGTTGCGCGGCGGACCCACGCTGGGTAAGCCCACGCATTTTCAGACCCGCGACGGAAGATTCTGAACCGTTTCACTCAACCGGGACATACCATGCAATTCGATCACATCGGCATTGTGACCACGGAACGGAAAGAGGGAGAGATCTTTGTGCCGGCCACCCGGGTGTGGCGGACCGAAGCCGCGGAGCATCCCTTCCGAGTGGAGTGGCTGCGCTTCGAGCCCGACAGTCCGGTCACCGGGCCGGTCCGCGAGATGCCCCACGTGGCGTACAGCGTCGACGACGTCCGGGCCGCCGCCGAAGGGATGGAGGTACTCTTGGAGCCGTTCGACGTCGGCCCCCGAATTGTGGCCTTCTATCGAACCGCCGACGGGGCGGTGGTGGAGTTCGTAAAACACAAGGAACAGTAGCGTTCAGCACTCCGTTGAAGAACCGTGTGCCACTGCTTCGCAGAAGCAGTGCCCGCGCGCCGTTTGGGAAAAACACTGCTTCTGCGAAGCAGTGGCACACACAATGCCTGGGAATCCCCCTCTTTATTGACGCTTGCATGGCCAATGACCGGAGGGCCTCAGCCCCGGACAGGCCGAGGAGATTGACCGCGTCTGCCGGGCTTATCCCCACCTGGTAGACGACCAATTCGTGGCCGAGCATTTGGACGAGTGGCTCCGCGGGTAATTGCCACGGTTGCGGCGCTGCGGCGGAAGGCCGCGCGGCCCGGCCTCTGAGCTATACTGGTCTGTGGGCGCAAAGCGATTCAACCGACCCGAAAACCAATCAACCTGCCACTTCCCCGAACAGAAAAGGAGTCAGTCGTGCTTTGCCCATCCAGCCTTCTGCGAGAGTCGGTCCCGCGGGCGTTGTTCGGTTCGTTCGTTCTGCTGGCTCTGAGTTATCAGGACGTCGGTGCCCAAGAGAAACACACTCCCCAAGGAGTCAGGGTCCTGCAGAACAAGAGTTTCGACGACGGCGAGGCGGCCCGGCGGGAGATACTCGATCTCTACAAGGACTTGCGGGTTACGGACGTCTGCGACGGCATGGACCTGGTGGGGCTGCAGGACATCGGCTTGATGAATAACGATATCCGGCCGCTGTGGCGCGACGAGAAGAAGTTCACCCATCGCTTCGTGGGATTCGCGATCACGATTCGATACGTCCCGTCCGACGTAAGGGTGGGGCAGGCCTCGTTTGCGAGCCTGGAAGGTTTCAAGAGATTCAAGGGCCGGCAGTACGGCCGCGCGCCGGATCCCTGGACGGCCGTCGCCCGGCCCGGCGACGTGGCAGTGATGGACACCGGTGGGGTGTTCGAAGGGGGCAACATCGGCTCGAACAACAGCCTCGGTTGGGTCGAGAAAGGTGTGGTGGGGGTGGTAACCAACGGGGGCGCGCGAGATACCGACGAAATCGTGAAAGTACGGAGACCGCCCGTCTACTGTCGCAACGGCCACAGCACCCGGGGCGTGCGGCCCGGTAGAATGATCACCGAATCCTACAACTTTCCGATCAATTGTGCCGGGGTGCTGGTCTATCCGGGCGACGTGATCGTGGCCGACGGCGACGGCGTGATCGTGGTCCCCAGGGAGCGTGCCATCGAGGTGGGCAGACTGGCCCGAGAGATCAACTCGGGCGACGAGAAGAGCCGCCGCGAGAGATACGAGAGGCTCGGTATACCCTTGGACGACACGGTGAAGGACAAATGAAACTTTGCCTCTCTGAGAGGGTGTTTTGGAATTGCTGGCAGTCGCTGGGAAACGCAAGTCGACGAGCCCGAAGGGCTCAAATACGGCAGCCCAGGGCAACGCCCTGGGTTAGGGGTAGTCCGACTGGACGGAGCCCTG
>SDBV01004533.1_pt1 | contig 19932 bp, 12 predicted proteins | sample 2277081 | NCBI WGS metagenome assembly SDBV01 (sample SAMN10402039, study PRJNA504765) | marine sediment metagenome | isolation source: marine sediment core GS10_PC15, 223 cmbsf | place: Arctic Ocean: Southern Knipovich Ridge | collected 2010 | reverse complement strand
GGCGGTGACGACGAGGCCGCAATTCATGGAGTCTTTTTAAGTATTGAGCAATGCTGAGATGGATAAGTCCTCATCTAACTCTTCCCAATGTATTCCAATCCCTTTCCCGATAAACCTCCAATTTTCTAATTGTTTCTTATTAGCTTGTCTTAATTTGGGGAACCATAGCAGAGGTACGCCAATTTCACGTCCATCTAAAAGAAGTACATAAAGCATATCCTCAGTGAACCAAACTTTGCTGGCTAATGCATTAACATTTTTATTTGGCAAAGTATTCATCCCATTTATTAATTATTATTTCTTTATGCTCCTCAATGATTGAAAAAATCTCTTTATGCTCCTTTCTGTGAAATCCGAGATCAATTGCAATCTTGATAGGATACAACCAGAACTTAGCATAATTTCCCGCTTTCTCAACATGTATATGGATAGGTTCATTTCCCTCATTACTAAAGAAGAAAAATCGATATCCCTTAACTCTAAGAACAGTTGGCATCTTTCAATTATAAAAATAAGCAATTACTACGTAAAATGATTGCATATATTGATTTTCAGTAGCTGATCACAATTTGTGACCAGCTCTTATATTCCTTAATGATGAAACGCAGGAAAAGTCATACTGGTTGTGATAACTACCTGGAAATATGCAAAACCACCACCCATTGCAGGGTGGTGGTTTGATCTTTTGCGGTGACGACGAGACCGCGACCCGATTTTTTTTACACTGTAATTAAGACTAGTTTAGGAAGAGATCATGCCCATTTTACGAGAGCGAAATCCTGCCTGTGAGGAAGATCCTCATGCTTTGCATAAATTCGTATCCCATATTCAAAAACCCCTGGCTTTGTCGGTGTAATATCAACCCTGTAGGAAGTATGTCCATTTTCCTGCCTGATCATTTCAAACTCCTTGGTATGGGTAAATGGTCCTTCTTCTGATGGATAGTCAGGTATTACCAGCTCGACGCCAATATCAGAAGAAGGAATATCTCCAAGTGCAAGCTTTACTTCAGCCTGGTATGAATCACCGAGATTTACCAAATCTTTTGAAATATCAGGATGTGTGAAATGGATTATTTCGATCTTGTCCCACTTCTTAAGCATTGCACGTTTCCATACCGCCAGTTCCCTGGCCATGGCAAAATGATCCTCCTTCATTTTCATGGATCTCTTTTCCAGTTTGGAATAGAACCTTTCCTCATAATCTGTAAGCATCCTCTTCATTGTGAAATTGGGAGCAACAGTGGCAATAGAGTTTTTAATAAACTGAATCCAACCCCGGGGTATTCCTTTTTCATCCCTTTGATAGAACAGGGGTGCAATCTCATTTTCAAGTAATGAATATATTGTCTCTGCATCCAGTTCATCCTGGTAATTCTGGTTATCATACGAACGCTCTTCCTCCAGGGCCCAGCCGGCCCCCTCACGGTAACCCTCTGCCCACCAGCCATCAAGAACACTGAAATGGAGTCCCCCATTCATAACAACCTTCTCCCCGCTTGTACCGGAAGCCTCAAGTGGCCGTGTCGGAGTATTCATCCATATATCAACCCCCTGAACAAGTTTTTGCGCAAGGGAAATATCATAATTCTGCAGGAAAAGAATCTTGCCAATAAATTGTGGTTTTTTGGAAATCTCCACAATCAACTTAATAAGTCCCTGTCCTGCTTTATCATTGGGATGAGCCTTGCCGGCAAACAGAAACTGTACCGGCCTTTCCGGGTTATTTACAATCCTGTCCAGACGATCAAGGTCACGGAACAGAAGATGGGCTCTTTTATAAGTGGCAAAGCGCCGGGCGAATCCAATGGTAAGAATATCATCTTTCAGATTTTCCTGAGTCTCAAGAACGATTCTTGGATCTTCAAGCTTCTTAACTATGGCTCTCATAAGCCGGCTCTTAACATGTTGTATGGTTTTACTTCGAAGATGGTTCCGAAGTTCCCAGATCTTTCCATCATCAACCTTGTGAATCTTTTCCCAGCATTTAAAGTCTAACTGGTTATTAATGAAATCATCACCGAATGTTTCCTTATAGAGATCAAGTGCTTCCGGGGCCACCCATGTGGGGAAATGCACCCCATTTGTAACATAGCCTATATGCAATTCATCCGGTGTATAACCTTTCCATAATTCAGAGAACATTTCCTGGGTAACGTGCCCGTGCAGACGGCTTACTCCATTCACTTCCTGTGAAAGGTTTATCGCCAGGTAGCTCATGGAGAATTTTTCATTCTGATCGCCGGGATGCAGCCTTCCAAGACCAATAAATTGCTCCCAGGAGATCCCCAGGCGGCCGGGATACTGTGACATATACATTCGCACAAGTCCCTCATCAAAACTATCATGCCCTGCAGGTACAGGGGTATGGGTTGTATAGAGTGTTGTGGCCCTGACCCACTCGATTGCTTCGGGGAAGTTCAAATTCGAGTTTTCAATCAGGATCCTCAGCCTGTCGAGTCCTATGAAAGCTGCATGTCCTTCGTTACAATGATACAGATCCGGTTTTATCCCCATGGCTTCGAGTGCACGTATGCCCCCAATGCCAAGCAATAGTTCCTGCTTAAACCTGTTTTCTATATCTCCTCCATAGAGTTGATGAGTAATACTGCGGTCCTGATCAATATTATCTTCAAAATCTGTATCGAGAAGATAGAGTTCTATTCTTCCAACATCAACCTTCCATATCCTGGCGGATACGGTTCGGCCGGGCAGTGCAATACTTATCTTTTTCCAGTTGCCATCCTCGTCTCTTACAGGTGTGGCGGGCAGATCTGAGAAATCCTGTGGATCATTACCTACGATTTGTTCCCCGCTTGCTGAGACGATCTGTGTGAAGTAACCATACCGGTATAAGAGGCCGACTGCGATCATATCCCGATTTGAATCACTTGCCTCCTTCAGATAATCTCCTGCAAGAAGTCCTAGTCCCCCGGAATAAATCTTCAATGAATCATGCAAGCCAAATTCCATACTGAAATAGGCAATCTTCGGTCCGACTGCATTCTTCTTCTCATCAAGATATGCTGAATATTCCTCATATACCTTATCCAGTCTGCTTATAAAATCCACATCTTTTTCAAGCTCCTGGAATTTGCTGAGAGGAAATTTCTTTGATGCAAGAATGGGATTATGGTGTGATTTCTCCCAGAGTTCCGGATCAATAGACCTGAACAACTCTGTTGCCTTTACATTCCAGGACCAGTATAGATTCGAATAAATCTGTTCCAGTTTACTAAGTTTGGGAGGTATATTTTCATTAACAATAAATTTTTTCCAGGTGGGTTTATCGGCTGCAATCTGGCTGCTTATAAATTCGGGGCGCTCCACGTCAAAATACAGCTTTGTCCGACGTTGTGCTTTGGAAATGGCAATATCATAAGCCTTCAGGTAGTTATCTACAAGGTTTTTCCACTCTGCTATCCTGGAAATTTCCCAGGCTTCATCCCTTGCTTTCTGGTATGCCTTTTCGTCTAGCAAAGCAATTGTACTGATAGCTTCAGCAATACCATCGACTGTTTCCTTATAATTATCATCATCTCTCTCAATTACTGAGATACCATGTTCCACCTCTCCATACTCATCCTTCACCCATAAGCCAAAGCCAGCAAGGGTTGTAGTAACCGTAGGTATTTTGAATGCCAGGCTTTCAAGCGGGGTATAACCCCATGGTTCATAATAGGAGGCAAAAACGGTCAGGTCAAATCCAATCAGAAGATCAAAATAGGGCAGGTTGAACACACCATCATCCCCATGAAGGTAGGATGGGACATAAACGATCTTTACCCGATTTCCTTCCTTATTCTGTAATTCATTTTCCATAATCTTGCCAAGTATCGGATCGTGCTCCGGACTATGAAGATTATGAGTGAGACAGGAGTTGGAATCATCCATAAACGGAGTATCTTCCTCAAGGGCCCTGCGAAGATTTTGAATGGGACCGTAATGGTGAGCCGGAATGAGGTAGAAGGCAACAATATCACGCTTCATCTCTCCTGATTTGTTGATTTTACCCAATGCATCTGTAAATACATCCAGTCCCTTGTTCCTGAACTCATAACGCCCGCTGGTTGCCAGCAGAAGGGTGTCCTCCCCTAATTCTTCACCAGTGATCTTTCCGGCTACCTTCAGAAGAAGTTCTCTTGCAGCCTTCCTTTTTTTGTCAAACTCCTTTCCCTGTGGAACAAAGGAATCCTCAAAGCCATTCGGCGTCACAACGTCAACCTCTTTCTTGAGAAACTGCTTACACTCCTTTGAGGTTAGTGTACTGACTGTCGTAAATGCATCGGCATTCTGGGCTGATAATTTCTCTAATGACTGCTTGGAGCTTACATTAAAATCATTGGATTTATCGTCTCCGTCATATTCACTAAGTTTTCCATAAAGAGGAAGCTGGTTTCCTGCAATCGATCTGCCTATGACGGTAGCATGTGTGGTGAAAACAGTTGCCACCTGAGGAAATTTATCATTCAGGTACAGGCATCCCCCTCCACACATCCACTCATGGAACTGTGCCACTACCTTGAGCCTGGTATTAAGTTGGAACCTGGTGAAACTCTCAATGAGTTTTCCTGCGGCATATCCGAACAGGGTAGGTTCTATATAATCCCATTGTCCGGAAATTGAATCAAGCTTGAAACTTTCCCAGAGTTGGCTGAAGATCTCGTCCTTATTCGACATGAAAGTCGTAAAATCGAGTATTATAGCAATCGGCCTGCCGGAAATTTTCCAGTGGCCTATCTTCATCCGGAGTCCCTCATTCAGCGCCTGCTGTTTCCAAGCCGGAAACAGTGTTTTATCCTCTTCAAATTCCGGGTTCTCTCCGGTGCCTCTCCACACATCGGGTCCGATAAGGATATGTCTGTCTTCAAGATCAGCCTGTAAGGATTTTGCCTTAGTGGAAATAACTGTGTGGATTCCTCCAACTTTATTGCATACTTCCCAGCTAACTTCAAATAAGTAGTCAGCTGACATATAATTATTTGTCATGTCTGAAAATCAAAAATTAATTAATTAATTATGCCCCTATCCGCAGAATCTTTAACATCCTGGCAGATCACTCAGGCCTTTTTCTTCCCGGCAGTAGCCTTTACTACCGTTTTCTTCCCGGCAGTAGTCTTTGCTGCCGTCTTCTTCTTCGCAGTATCTTTTCCTGTAGTTCCTCCGGTCTTTTTAGGCGCAGTTTCCTTCGCACCTGCAGACTTCCCGGTCAATAATTGTTTATTTAGTTCGTATAACTCCTTTTCGTACTTCTCGATTGTCTTATCCTTCTCATCAATAATCCCGGTCAGATTGGCGATTTCTTTTTCCACGTTGGTTTTTGGAACTGCAGCATTTACCCTTACGGTAAAATCACTGAGTACATTCATATAATTGATAAAAGCATCGTAGGGGGTATCATAGGGATTGAAATATGAATGGACGGCTCCATCAGAGAAAAACTTGGTGCACATATAATAGAAATGATCGCTTACCTGAAGGTAATTCCAGTCCTTCTCCAGAACCGGGTCAGTAACTTTCTTCAACTTTTCACCCAGGTCGTACAGGCGGTTAAATGCTTCTTCCTGGAGTTCATTACCCAGCCATGCTGTAAGGTCCCGTTCTTCATCGGCCCAGGAAATAGGATAGGGTACCTCGATTGCTGAAACGGGCTTCAGGTTTCTTGCTACCTCTGAAGGTGTGCTGAAGGTGAAATCGGAATGGGCAAATACAGTTTCAGGAATACTTTTCAGGAATTCAAATATCCCGGTCTCTTCCCACTGGTGTTCTCCAAAAGTTTCGTAATCCATAAACAGGTTTACCGTTTCCTCCTCTTTCCCTATCTGATTAAGCCATCCAACAAACTTCTCTGCACTTAAGGGGTATTCCTCCCATCCCTGGTTTGAGAAACGGAAAGCGATATCATCACTGAGTTTAAAATTCTTTAGCAGTACCTTCAGTTTTGGGTCGATAGCATTGCAGTACAAATAATTGGGACTTTTCCAGCCTAAAATATGCTTGGCTCCTTCCGTAAGCATGGCCTCATAGCCCATTCTTGCAACCATGGCACCTATTTCATCGGAATAGATAAGCTCAGTATTCCTGAAAACAACCGGCTCCTGGTTAAAATATTTTTTGATTTTTAAAGAATGCTCCTTAACCTGTTTTTTGAATGCCTCCTCATCCTTCAGGGATACCAGTGAGTGGGAATTTGTTTCGGCAAGGAATTCAACCTGTCCCGTGTCGGCGAGGGATTTAAAACTACTCAACACTTCCGGAGCATAGAGTTCCATCTGGTCCATTGCAGTTCCGGATATGGAATAGGCAATCTTAAATTTCCCCTGGTACTTGTTTATCAGCTCAAGCATTAATTGGTTTGCAGGCAAATAGCATTTTTCAGCCACCTTCCGGAAAATACTTTCATTACTGTAATCATCATAATAGTAATGTTCATTTCCAATATCAAAAAATCTGTACCGCCTGAATCGGAAAGGCTGATGTACCTGGAAATAGAGACAAATCGTACTCATATTCTTTTTGTTATTCTTGTTTTACAATACGGATGTATAAATTTCCCTGACCTGTCTGGCAGAATTCTCCCATTTCAGGTTATCAACTTCCTCTTTCCCGTGCTTTTTAAACATCTCGGAAAGAGCATCATAATTAAGTATTCCGTAAATAGCATCTGCCATGGCATCAATATCCCAGAAGTTAACCTTAATGGCATGTTTCAGAATTTCAGAAACACCACTCTGGTGGGAAATAATCACAGGAACATTAGACTGCATGGCTTCAAGTGGAGATATCCCAAAAGGCTCCGACACAGAAGGCATGACATATACATCGGTGATTGAAAACATCCTGTAAACATCATCCCCCCGAAGAAATCCGGTAAAATGAAACTTATCCATAATCTTCAAAGATGCGGCATGCCAGATCATCTTCACCATCATATCTCCGCTACCCGCCATTACAAACCTTACATTGTCCATCTTCTGCAGAACCTTTTTGGCCACTTCAATGAAATATTCCGGTCCCTTCTGCATGGTTATCCGTCCCAGAAACGTTACAATCTTCTCATCGTAACCTTTCCTGAATTCAATATTTTCTTTCTGGACCACAGGATCAACTGCATTATAAACGGTTACAACCTTTTCAGGATCCACACCGTAATTATGAATCACCGTATTGCGAGTCAGGTTACTCACGGAGATGATCTTATCTGCCGCGTGCATACCGGTCTTCTCCATATCATATACCACGGGATTCACATTACCTCCACTCCTGTCAAAGTCGGTAGCATGTACATGAACAACAAGGGGTTTTCCCGAGACCTCCTTTGCAGCCATACCCGCTGGATAAGTCAGCCAGTCATGTGAATGGATCACATCAAAATCATAGCTGGCAGCTATTTCGGAAGCAATCACAGCGTAATTTGCTATCTCCTGGTAAAGGTTTTTGCCATATTCCCCTGTGAATTCCAGTTTACCGCTGAAATGTGTCTGTACGTATTGTTTTTTACCTTCCTTATCTTTAGAAACCTTGGTATAAAAATCCTCAGGATCCGTATATGGAACAATATTGGAGTCTACTTCAATAAAACTGATCTTTTCCAGCAGTTTCTTGTAACGGGTATTGGTCTTAGTAAGCTTTACATCATTTGCCCCGAGAAGCCTGAGTTTGGTCTGGTCCTCATCTCCAAATGCCTTGGGAACAACAAACAGGATCTCCATATCATCAAGATAAGACATGCCATTGGTCAATCCGTAACATGCAGTACCGAGTCCCCCGGAAATATGAGGCGGAAATTCCCAGCCAAACATTAAAACTTTCATACGCAGAAAAATATCTTACTTAGTCTCACTATAATTCTTAATCATTCTTCTGATCCGCAGAAGTGCCGCAACACTCCAGGCCTGAGAAATTGCTCCCCTGCCTTTATGTGGCGGATCTCCATCATATATCTCGGATATCGATCCAATACCATGCTTATTCATTTCTTCTTCAAACCCATAATAAAGCTTTCTGATCATGGAGAGGCCTGATTGTTTGTGTATTTTAAGGTATGCTTCACAAAAATGCTCCAGGAGCCAGGGCCATACAGTTCCCTGATGATAGGTTTCATCACGACTTTCCTGGTTCCCTGAATAAACCCCTTTGTAATCCGGATTTTTTGGTGAAAGGGTTCGCAGTCCCCTGGTAGTAAGCAACTCTTTCTCAACTACATCCAGAATAGATTTCTTCATCTCCATATTTAGCGGGGAGTATTTCATGGAGGCTGCAATGATCTGGTTGGGACGGACTGAAAGATTTTGGATCCCATCCTTTACATAATCTGCAAGATATCCGCCTTTCTCGTGCCAGAAAGTCGGAACAAAAGATTTCTCTATGAGTCCCGGTACATGTTTCCATTCCCCGGTGAATTTCTTATCTCCGGCAGCTTCTGCAAGTTCGAGTGCGAACTTTATACCGTTATACCACAGAGCAGATATCTCAACAGGATTTCCGTCCCTCGGAGTTACCGGGGTATCATATACAACGGCATCCATCCACGTAAGTGCCTTAAACTCAGCACCAGCATGGATTAATCCGTTTTTCTGCATATGAATATTAAATAATGTCCCCTCTCTGAAATGGGTCAGGATATGCTTAATATGTTTACCATACTTCTTCCATATATCAAATTCAGGATCATAGATTTTGAACTGCTGAAGTGCCCATATAAACCATAAGGGAGCATCCACCGAGTTAAAAGCAGGATCATCATCGCTCCCCATATTTGGGAAAAGTCCACCGCTCAACTTTTTAACCATGGTGTCCATTACTTCGAGAAAAGATTCCCTGTCGCGAATCGCAATTGTCAGGCCCGGCAGGGCAATGAATGTATCCCGACCCCAGGTGCCGAACCAGGGGAATCCGGCCACAACCTCTGTTTTGCGGTCATGCCTTATGATAAACTGCTGTGCTGCAGCAACCAGGCAATGATAAAAACTTGTTTTGGGGATCCGTTTCAATAGCTCGCTGTCATATTTGCGCTTCAAACCTGCTGTTGCAGCTACCTTTGTACCTGCAGAGAAGATAATGGATTCCCCGGATTTCATTGCAAGCTCAAAATATCCAGGTGCGAAAAGATCCTCTTTGTAGGCATACCCTCTATCCATCTCCTTCATATACTCGACATTATAATACCAGTCCGGTACATGTACATATTCCGGCTTTTTGGAAAATTGCATAAAAAGCTCCGGGTATCCTTCGTACATCCTTGATACTATACCATTGGGAACATTCCTGACTTTTGTATTGGCATAGAGGTTCGATTTGCTCAATGCATGGGCATTCCGGAAAGCCAGAAAAGGTTTGAACCGGATCTTTATAGATTTCTGGCTTTCTGCGAGTGTATATTTTATAAGGACCTGATGTTCATATTCTACCAACAGGATTTCCTTAATGAGAACAATGCCTCCGACACGATACGTTGTTTTTGCTATGGTCTCAGCCTCAAAATCCCTGACGTATTTATGCCCTTTGGGAGTTATATTTTCACCCTCATATTTCCTGACACCCAGATTGAATTCCTTGTCCGCATCTACTATTGTTTCGTCAAGCGATGATAACAATACATGTTTCTCTTCGTCAAATTGCCCGATCGGAGAGACAAGCAGTCCATGGTATTTGCGCGTGTTGCATCCAATGATCGAAAGAGAAGAATAAGAACCGGCCCTGTTTGATCGGAGGATCTCCTTATCGAGTGAATACTCGAGGTTGATCAGTTGATTTTTATCAAATTGTATATAACTCATTATTTAATAGGTTCTGCAAACACTTAATTTTCAACAAATTAAAAAATTCAAACGGGATACACAAAAAAAGTCTGTAAATATCAGTAAAAGCAACAAATAAACAAATATTTCAGGGGGTCTTTTCCTAAAATTTACATTAAATATTTCTTGCCGGGTAGTTTTTAAAAATACGTATCTTCGCAATCGTAAAAAAACCATCGAATCCCTTGCAGGCTGCGGATAAATATGATGTTGTCATCGGACTTGAAGTGCATGCTCAGCTAAACACGCTGAGCAAGGCATTCTCTGCCGATCCCAATGCTTTTGGCTCCGATCCCAACCAGAATGTCTCTGTTATTTCGCTTGGGCATCCCGGCAGTCTCCCTAAACTGAATGCCAGGGTTGTTGAACACGCGATTAAACTCGGTCTCGCTGCCGGTTCCAAAATAGCACCTTCAGTATCTTTCGCAAGGAAAAATTATTTCTACACTGACCTTCCCAAAGGTTACCAGATATCCCAGCATGAATCACCCGTCTGCGACGGAGGCAATATCATGATCAGGATGAAGGGGATTTCAAAAAACATTCGCCTGACCAGAATCCATATTGAAGAGGATGCAGGCAAGAGCCTTCATGACCAGATGCCTGATGCCAGCTGGATTGACCTGAACAGAGCCGGTGTACCCCTTCTTGAAATCGTAACGGAACCGGATCTGAACAGCGGAGAGGAAGCCCAGGCATACCTGGGTGAAATCAGAAGACTGGTACGTTATCTTCAGATCTGTGACGGTAATATGGAGGAGGGAAGCCTGCGATGCGATGCGAATGTTTCAATTAAAAAAAAGTCCGAAACCAAACTCGGTACCAGGACTGAGATAAAGAACCTGAATTCTATAAGCAATGTCAGGAAGGCGATTGAATTTGAAGTTAACCGGCAGGTTGATATCCTTGAGAGGGGGGAAAATGTGATTCAGCAAACCGTCAGTTATGATGATCAGAGAAATCTTACTTTCCCTCTTCGCAGCAAGGAAGAAGCAGATGATTACCGGTATTTCCCGGAGCCTGACCTTAATCCCTTTGAAATTCCGGAAGACCTGATCTCCCGGATCCGATCAGAACTGCCATCCCTTCCGAATGAGCTCTATAGAAAATTTACCGAAGAATTTGGACTGGGAGATGCTGATGCAGAAGCGCTTATTGAATCAGCACCCCTTGCAGGGTATTTTGAAGAACTGGTAAATGATGCAAAACCAAAAACAGCCGCGAACTGGCTGCTTGGGCCTGTTAAATCATGGATGAATGAAAACAATTCGGGAATTGAAGAATTTCCTCTAAGTCCCGCTAAGCTTCAATCATTGATTAAGTTAACAACGGATGAACTTGTAAGTTATACTGCTGCCCAGCAAAAATTGTTGCCGGCATTACTTCTCAATCCGGATCTTGATCCCGGATCACTGGCAGAAGGAATGGATCTTCTGAAGGAGACGGGAGAAGATATCATACTGAACCAGGTTAAGGAAGCGTTAGATAAGTATCCGGAGAAAGTCCAGGAGTATCACAGGGGGAAAAAGGGACTGTTGGGATTATTTATGGGAGAGGTAATGAAATTATCCGGGGGGAAAGCTGATCCGGCAATTGCCAATAAAATGATTCTTGAAGAACTACTAAACAGGAAACAATGAAAATCAGAAATTTTTCAATCGTCGTAATACTCACCCTTCTTTGGTCCTGTGAAAAAGAGGAGACAGGATTCACTGTAAGCGGAAAACTTAAAAATGCTGAGGGACAAATAGTCTATTTGTACGAGATGACCAGCACTGAACTGATCTCCGTGGATTCAGTTACAATTGATACCTCAGGTACATTTACACTAAGGGGGATATCCGGAGAAAAAAGGTTTTATGCTGTGCACAGCCATACCGGAAGCTATGCCTATTTGATTGCAAGGTCAGGGGACAGGATAATCCTGTCCGGTGATGCAAATGATCTTCCGGGCAGTTATAGTGTTGAAGGTTCCGAAGATTCCAGGCTTATCCGGGAGCTTACCCTTGAGCAAAACAGGACTATCGAACGTATCCGTCGCCTGAGCAATGTCTTTAATGACAGCCTGCATAGTCCGGATTTTACGGATATTAAATTGAGCCTTGACTCTGTCTATCAGGGTATAGTAGACGCCCAGAGGGAATTCACTTTCAGGTTTATCGAAGAGAACCTGAATTCCCAGGCCAGCCTGATGGCACTTTATCAGCAGATTGGCCCCCGGCATTACCTGCTTGATCCTGACGTTGATTTCAGGTACTATAACATGGTTGATTCATCCCTTTACATTCTCTATCCTGAATCGGATGCAGTAAAGGACCTTCACCGGCAGGTTGAGGAACTGAAGCAAAGAAAACAAATGGAAGCCCTTTCAGCTGAAAGGCTTGGAATAGGAGCTGTAGCCCCTGAAATAGCTTTACCGTCCCCGGAGGGTGATACAATTATACTTTCTTCCCTCAGAGGAAAGATTGTCCTGCTTGATTTCTGGGCTGCCTGGTGTGCACCCTGCCGGCATGAAAATCCAAATCTCGTTGAGAACTATAAAAAGTACAAGGACAAAGGATTTGAAATATACCAGGTTTCTCTTGATCAGACTAAAGATGCCTGGCTCAAGGGAATTGAGGATGACAAACTCGACTGGATTCATGTCAGTGACCTGCAGTTCTGGAATTCCATAGTAGTTCCTGTGTATAATATCCAGGGTATCCCAATGAGTTATCTGCTTGATAGAGAAGGAAAAATCATAGCACAAAGCCTTCGTGGCGAGCAACTTGGAAATAAACTTGAAGAAATATTTAATCCCTGATTATGAGAAAAAAAATCTGGCTGTTTGTTGCATTAATTGTATTGTTTGGATTATCCTGTTCCAGGGGTACTGAGATTCGGGTAAGCGGTATCATCGAGCAGAATGAGAGTACAATGATCTACCTTGATGAACTGGGACTTAGTGAGATAAGGAAGGTGGACTCAACAAAGATAAAGCGTGACGGCAGTTTTATCCTGAAAGACAGGATAGAAGTCCCCACATTTTACAACCTCCATCTGGGGGACCAGAAAATAATACCTCTCCTGGTTAAACCCGGAGACCATGCCGAGGTCAGTGCCAGTTATAAGGAATTTGCCAGGTCTTATGAGATTAGCGGCTCCCAGGAATCTCTTCAATTGCTTAACCTGAATCAGCAGCTTGCAAAAACCAGGTACAGTCTCGATTCACTTACCAGGGTATTTGAGGAAAACCTGGATTCGGGTGAGGAAACACTTTCAGCAATTCAAACAGCCTATGCAGAAGTAGTAAAGTCTCAGAGGAGATACTCTATTGGATTTATTCTTGAAAACATGACATCAATGGCCTCCATCTATGCACTGTATCAGAAAATTGATGAGACTAATTTTGTTCTGAACAGTGACAGGGACATTCAATTATTAAAAATTACCAGTGCGGCACTGGATACCATTTATCCAGAGTCAGAATATGTGAAATCCCTTAAATCCAATGCCTCCGATCTGGAATCCGAAATAAAGAACCGTTCCTTGCAAAGGTTGGTGCATGGAGCAGAATCGATTCTTCCCGAGATCCGTCTGCCGGATCCCTATGGTGATACAATTGCACTTTCTTCACTGAGTGGAAAGGTTATACTGTTGTCATTCTGGGCTTCATGGAATCAGGAAAGTATAAACCTTAACCAGAAATTTATGAACCTATATAGCAAGTACCATGACAGGGGACTGGAAATCTACCAGGTTTCATTTGATTCAGAATTGAGTAGCTGGATGAAAGCCATACTATTTGACGAGCTCCCATGGATAAATGTAAGTGAATTGAGTTACCCCGAATCAGTTGTTGCCATGACCTATAATATTGATGAAATTCCTGGATATTTCCTTATAGACAGGCAGGGACAGATCGTTGGGAAAAATATGGAAAGAATAATTCTTGACAGGAAAATAGAGAATCTTATTAATAAAGATTAAGTATTGAGCGACTCAAAAAAAATATTCTTTCTTTCAGACCTTCACCTGGGAATGTATCCGGAGGAGGTTAGTCGCAGCCGTGAAATAAAAGTTGTGCAGTGGCTGGAGAGCATTTACAGGGAGGCTTCTGAAATTTATCTTCTTGGTGACACTTTTGATTACTGGTATGAATACAGAAAGGTCATTCCAAAGGGATTTACCCGCTTCCTGGGTAAAATTGCAGAAATAACAGATGCAGGCGTCAAGGTGAACATGTTCACCGGTAATCATGATGTCTGGATCTTTGATTACCTGCCAAAGGAAATCGGAGTTGAGGTATTCAGGCATCCTGTTATCAGGGAATACGGAGGCAAAAAATTCTACATTGCGCATGGAGATGGACTGGGACCCGGACAGATGGGATTCAAACTGCTCAAATGGCTGTTCACAAGCAAAACGGCCCAGTGGCTGTTTTCAAGGATACATCCAAATGCAAGCATCTCTTTTGCACATGGCTGGTCAAAGAAAAGCCGTCACGCTAAAGGTGTATCTGTCGATTTTCTCGGGAATGATAAGGAGTACCTTGTTCTGCATGCCAGGGAGAAGTTGAAGGAAGAAGCCTTTGATTATTTTATTTTCGGCCACCGTCATCTGCCACTGGAAGTTGAGCTCACTAAAGACTCAACTCTGGTTTATCTTGGTGACTGGATCGAGAACTTTTCTTATGCTGTGTTAGACGGCAGCACCCTCTCATTGAAAAAACTGGACTAAGAAAAGCCGCATCAACATGAGTGATGCGGCTTTAATAATATAGTTCATGAATCCACGTCCGGTTTTTGGACAGGGTTCAGGATGTGTTGGCTTAAAACAGGCTGATCGCTACAGTTACACCGGCCATAACGATGGAAACCATAGTCATCAGTTTGATGAGAATGTTAAGGCTGGGTCCTGCAGTATCCTTGAAAGGATCACCTACAGTGTCTCCGATAACTGCAGCTTTGTGATTGTCAGAACCTTTTCCTCCCAGATGACCTGATTCGATGTATTTCTTGGCATTGTCCCATGCACCGCCGGAATTGGCCATATAGATTGCAAGTGAAAACCCCGAAGCAAGTCCACCGACAAGCAGACCCATAGAACCGGCAACACCAAACAGAAGTCCGGTAATAACAGGAACTACAATAGCAAGCGACGAGGGAAGGATCATTTCGATCTGTGCACCCTTTGTGGATATTTCCACGCACCTGGCATAATCAGGTTCAGTATCACCTTCGAGTATCCCTTTGATTTCACGAAATTGTCTTCTAACTTCCTCTACCATCTTCCCTGCAGCACGACCGACTGCATTCATAGTAAGTCCCGAGAACATGAAAGCCATCATTGAACCAATGAACAAACCAACGAGGGTTTTCGGGTTCATCAAGTGTACTTCGAAAAGGCTCATAAAATCTGCAAATGAGAAGTTATTAAGTTCCTCTGCTGTTGTAATAGTAGTCTGATTGGGGAATATATACTCAGTCCATCCGGCTTCGGTAAGCAGTCTGCCAATACCTACCTTTATTTCTTCAATATAGGCTGCCAGAAGGGCCAGAGCAGTAAGAGCTGCTGAACCAATCGCAAAACCTTTACCTGTAGCAGCGGTTGTGTTTCCGAGTGAATCCAGAGCGTCTGTACGCTTACGCACTTCAGGATCCAGTCCACTCATTTCTGCATTTCCGCCTGCATTGTCTGCGATTGGTCCGTATGCATCGGTAGCCAGCGTGATACCCAGTGTTGAAAGCATTCCTACTGCAGCAATACCGATACCGTAGAGACCCATTCCCATATTATTCATATCAAATCCAGCTGCAAACAAATAGGCGAAGATGATTCCCACGACCACAGAAAGCACGGGGATAACGGTTGAGGTCATACCCATACCGATCCCGGTAATGATCACTGTTGCCGGACCTGTATCAGTACTTTGCGCTATTTTCTGTGTTGGTTTAAATTCTGCTGATGTGTAATATTCCGTTGCTTTCCCAATCACAATACCCACAACAAGTCCGGTTACAATAGCTCCCCAGATACCCCAGTAATTAGGTACTTCAAGAACATAGAGAACGACCCAGGAAAGGATAACAATCAGGATTGAGCTGATGTTTACTCCCCTGCCCAGAGCATTAAGAAGATTGCGCTGGGTGGCATCTTCTTTGGTCCGTACCATGAAGATTCCAATGATTGACAGCACGATACCAACAGCTGCAATTAACATTGGGGCAAGCACGGCTTTGAACTGCAGTTCAGGATTGAACCTGAAAGCTGCCGCACCAAGTGCGGCTGTCGCAAGAATTGATCCGCAATAGGATTCATAAAGGTCTGCTCCCATTCCGGCGACATCCCCAACATTATCTCCAACATTATCAGCAATGGTTGCAGGGTTGCGGGGATCATCCTCGGGGATTCCTGCTTCAACTTTACCAACAAGGTCGGCACCAACATCGGCAGCTTTTGTAAAGATACCACCGCCTACCCTTGCGAACAGTGCCTGAGCTGAAGCACCCATACCGAAGGTAAGCATTGTAGTGGTGATGATTGCAAGCTTTTCTCCTGATTCAACATCGATGAAATAGTGTAACATGATAAACCAAAGTGAAATATCAAGCAGTCCCAGTCCAACCACTACCAGTCCCATTACAGCACCGGACCGGAAGGCGACTTTGAGTCCACTGTTCAGACTCTTCTGAGCTGCATTAGCTGTCCTTGCCGAAGCAAAAGTAGCAGTCTTCATACCAAGGAAACCAGCCAATCCGGAGAAAAACCCTCCCGTCAGGAAGGCGAACGGAACCCATTCGTTCTGTAGGTTCAGTCCATACGCCAGGATGGAGAAGATAATGGTAAGGACGAGAAAAAAGATACCTACAACTTTATATTGTTGACGAATGTAGGCCATTGCTCCCTTCCTTACGTGTGAGGCGATCCTTTTCATGGTATCGGTACCCTCACTTTCCTTCATCATGTTCTTGAAAAAGTACCAGGCAAAGAACAGTGCCAGAACTGAGGCAATTGGCACGAACCAGAATAAATTACTCTGCATCATTTTTAAAACATTTAGGTTTAGTATATAAATTAACCTGTCGGATATCAAAAACCGCCAGGTTGTAAAACGTTGAATTTCAATTTATTGCAAACATGAATCGCCAGCAATAGCAACTCTTTTTATAGAAGGCATAAAGATAAACAAAAAAAGAAAACCGCAAAGTGCCCAGAAGTTCCCAGCTAAAGAGCGAAGTATACCTGTTTGTCGTCAGCAATTATATAGACAAAGAAATCCGAATAATGGTTGTCGTGCATAAACTGCTAATTACAATTTTTCAGTCAATCCAAATAGAAGGGGATTGCCAGGCCTTGTTCTCACCCGGAAATCGTCTATCAGGAACCTCTCCTTCTCCTTGTTCCATACATAAACCTGCAGCTCAAGGTCTGGATTTTAAAAATTCGGGCCCGGCCTGAAAGTATGATGCGCTGTGTACCATTCCCCGGTGAGGGGATCGTAGTCGGAAAGGAAAGCGGATCTCCACACCACAAGTTCTTCCTTCCCGCGAAGGGAGAGTACTATAATGCCATTATTGAGGGAATCAAGGTTTCGGACTGATACCGATACGTCTATCAGGTCGTTTTTATGATCCGCAAATACATTGAGGGGAACGCTGAATGTGGGACCGAACTCATGACTGTTGCCCAGGAAGTAGGCTGTGGAACCGGAGATTCCCGCGCTATCGGTGTAGAGGCTGTCGACTCCATGAGACCAATGATCCTCCTCTGTATTGAAATTGTTCGTGCTGCTGAATTTATTTGAATAAGGAGTGGAATCATCCTTTGAGAATAGATAGTAGTTCCCGCCCTGGTAGTCGATCTTTTTTACCATGTTGGGGTAGTGATCCAGGATTATGGAGGGCAGGACCAGCTCGGATCGCGAATCAACACCGAGACTAACAAAATTAGCATTGCTCCGGCCCAGCAGCTTTGTTAATTCTGCCATATTCTCAAAACCGTCCATGCGGTAATGATCGAACTGAATGTCCAGCCTGTCGTAATAATATTCTGAGATCCTTTTATGCGAATCAATGAATACCAGGCAGTTATCTTTTCCGACTTCCTTAATGCTTAGGTCGGTTTCAACAATTATTTCTTGGTAGCAGGATTTGTAGAAAAGCTTGTAATAGCGGCGCTCGAGGATAAGGCTCAGGCTGACAACCAGGCAAATCAGCATTGGGAGTATAATCCGAAATGGTTTCTTTAATGCGGGCAGGTTGCCGGTGATTAGGAAAAGCAAAAATGGAAAAAAGAAGATCATCACACGCAGCTGGAGCACTGCATTCACGTATCGGGAATAGAAAAATGCCGTCAGGAAGGGAATGAAAAACCAGGCAAGGGAAATATAGAAAAAACGGTTTCGTAGCAGCTTTCGGGATTCACCGCTGATTATTCCGGCGATTATGATCCCTGCAACAATCACCAGTATATAAGGGGAATATTGAAAAACATACCCGAGGTAATCGAAAATATAATCATTGTCCGGTTTGCCAAGCCATCCCCCTACTCCCTTTTGCCGGAACTGAAAAAAGAATATTCTGAGGTGGGGGATAAACAGGATGAAGATTGACAGGCAACCAATCAGGTAGGGTAGAATCTGCCTGCGGTTAATGAAGAATATCCCGGTTGCAGCTGTGATTGCTGCGAACATAAGGGAAAAATAATGATTGTATGCGCAGATGGCAGATGCGACCACATAGGCTGTGAGCCAGAGATATTGCCTTTTCCCGGGACTGAAAAGGTAGCGCTGCCAGGCATATACCATAAGAAGGCTGAAAAACAATCCACTGGCATAGGGCCTCGCGGTCTGGCTGTGCATTATCATATACTCCATTGCTGAGACAAAGGCCGCGGATGCGAGTCCCACATCCTCTCCAAACCAATCCTTCCCCAGCCTGTAAACAAGGAATATTGAAAGGATGCCAAACAATATAAAGGGGAATTTCACGGCGACTTCGGAATCCCCGAACACTGCCACCCAGTAATTCATAAAAACCTGCACCCCGGCCGGGTGAACATCAGGCATGATCCCATCGGTGATCAATTCGCTGAAGCTGGTATACCCGCTTCGAAAAACCACGCTTAACTCATCATGGGTAAAGGGGATATCCTGTAGTTTGTAGGTTCGTAGGATGGTCCCCAGAACCAGGATAAGGAGGAGAAGGATATGTTCCTGGCGGATTTTTAGTTTCATTTGCGAATCAGTTATTCACCCATATATCGATCTGTCCATTCGAGGTGAATTTCTACCTCAGAGTTTCTCCCCGCAGGTTTTACAGTAAAAAGCATCGGCATCATGTTGATGGTGGCCGCAGCCACTGCATTCGCGTTTCTCCTTCATGGCTTTAATAGAAGATGCTATTTCAAAGGTCACAATCCCCGTAGGAACTGCAATGACACCATAACCCATTATCATAACAAAACTGGCGATGAATTTGCCCAGACTGGTAATCGGGGTTATATCTCCGAACCCTACTGTTGTGAGAGTTGTGATTGCCCAGTAGATCCCCGAGGGGATGCTGGTGAACCCGCTGGCTTCACCTTCGACGAGGTACATCAGGGTTCCGATAATTATTACCACCATGAGGATGGCAAAAAGAAACACAAGGATTTTATACCGGCTGGATCTAAGGGCATCAACAATGACACTTCCTTCCCGGGAGTAACGTGTAATTTTCAGGATACGGAAGATTCGGAGCAGACGGAGGGTACGGATCACTGCGAATCCCATTGCACCGGTGAAGAACAGGTCGAGGTAAGTTGGGATAATGGACATGAAGTCAATAACCCCGTAAAAACTGAAAATATACCTGAATGGCTTTGGATGGGTCCAGATCCTTGCTATGTATTCGATAGTGAATATTATTGTGATAATCCATTCCGTAGAATCCAGGATGCCATGGAAGTGTGCACGGAATGAGGGTATACTTTCAAGGATAACAGTGACGACTGATAAGACTATAATTAATATCAAAGCCAGGTCAAATCCCTTGCTTGCAGGAGTATCACTATTAAAAATGATACGGTACATCTTCAGTTTGAGCATCATTCTTTCCATGGCTGGGAATTTGAGAATAAATTTAAAACAATTTATCGATTGGCAGTGGTGA
>SDBV01004532.1_pt1 | contig 19933 bp, 15 predicted proteins | sample 2277081 | NCBI WGS metagenome assembly SDBV01 (sample SAMN10402039, study PRJNA504765) | marine sediment metagenome | isolation source: marine sediment core GS10_PC15, 223 cmbsf | place: Arctic Ocean: Southern Knipovich Ridge | collected 2010 | reverse complement strand
GTGGGCGGTGCGCTGGGTGGGATCTTTGTTGGCATTGTCGCACCTTATCTGTTTAGCGGTCTGTGGGAGCTATACTTCGGCTATTTCTTCAGCGGATGCGCTGTCATGGCGGCGGTATATCGCGACCGTAATTCTCTGCTCAACCTGCCGAAATGGCGCGGTCTGTTTCGAGTTGGTGCTGTCGCAGTGGTTGTCGTGGTGGGAGTTGGGCCTTTCTTCCTGATGTTCGACCGACTCCCTCAAGAGTACCGAAACGCCGCAGTTTTCATGGCGGATAAGCTGGGCCTTTCCCGGCATTTGGAGATTTGGAGACCTGATCATAATATAATCGAAATGAGCCGCAATTTCTATGGCACCCTTCGAGTGGTGAAGGTCGATGCGAACGATCAAGGCGCCTACGTGCACATGCTCTTCAACGGAGAAACGCTGCACGGAGTCCAATACAGGCACGATGACCGACATCGTCGAGTACCAACGACATATTATGGACCCGACAGTGGAGTTGGCCTGGCTATTATGAATCATCGGCGCTATCGAACGAAGGGTCTTTTGCGTTCGCAAATGAGGGTGGGTATCGCCGGGCTCGGCGCGGGAACTGTGGCCGCATATGGCCGAAGGGGTGACTATTACCGCATCTACGAAATCAACCCTTCAATTGTCGAAGTAGCTGCCGGCAGCGACAGTTACTTCAGCTTCGTAGCCGACAGTAAAGCCGACGTGGACATCATTGTCGGAGACGCTCGAATTTCAATGGAGCATGAGGAGCCACAGAGATTCGACATCCTTGTGCTCGATGCTTTCAGCGGTGATGCCATCCCCATCCACCTGCTGACACGGGAGGCGTTTGATACGTATCTGAGACATATTCGCACTGGTGGAGTCATCGCCGTTCACATCTCTAATCGATACCTGGATTTCCAGCCGATTATGTGGAAACTCAGCGATGAACTGGGTCTTTGCGCAGTCACCATCAGGTCCAATTCGAGAGACTCCCTTTCATACGATGCCAATTGGATTCTTCTGACCAGGGATGAAGACATCCTGCTTAACAGGAATATCGTCAATGCCTCGTCGCCTCGAATTGCGGGCAAGGATCTTGATTACGTTCGCACCTGGACCGACGACTACAGTGATCTTTTCCAGTTGCTGCATTAGGAGATGCCGTTAGGCATCCATCGCAAAAGTTGTTGTCCTATCCCCGCAGCAAAACGCAACCGCAATGCCTTGAGCTTATAGGACGCCGATGGCGAGTTGATTACCTGTGTGCTCCATCCGGTGCAGCATCCGATAAGAAGGCATTTTCTTGTGGGCAATTTAGACTGCACATTCGCTTTTGACGGCTTACACAAGACCCAGGAATAATTCGATTTCTCCATATCAGGCCGCTCATTTAAGACGATGTAAAGCGTACGTCAGAATATTTGCGCTCAAAGCCGATGGTTTTGTTCCCGGGCAGGCTGGCAGTGTGTAACAGGTGAATGATGAGCGATACTCGCAGAAAAACCGGAAAAAGGGCAAATGGGTTCGTCATGGTGATGACGCTGTTTGTCATGGTGATGTTAGCGACCCTGCTGATAGGAAATCTCAACCTGGAGATGGTGGATTTGTGCCTTGTAAAGAACCGTCAACAGAGCCTGCGTGCCCATTATATCGCCGAAGCCGGCATTGCCGATGCGATCGATCAGATTCAGCGGGACGGCACATTGGCGACGACCGAATGGGAAACCGACTTTCCATCGTCTCCGGACAAATACAGCATTGTTGTCACGCAGGGCGCAACGACGGTCGTAAACTCAACCGGCCTTGCGGCGACGGCCAACTTCAGCAGGGAACTGGAGGTGGAGATGACGGTATCCGGCTCCGGGCCGTATGCCGTTAGTATCACAAAATGGGAGGAAGTCGTCCAGTGAATCGCGGCAAATCCATTCTCGGCATACACATAGATGACGATTTCTTAAACATCGTTCATCTGGGTCAAACGCCCCAAGGCCTGCGAGTTTATCGGTGGACCGTCGAGCCGCTGGATGTCGGCATGGTGGAAAACGGATTGTTTACAGATGTCGAAATCATCGCCCGGAAGATACATAGCTTTCTAAAGGCCGACAAGCACAAAGCCCATGAAGTGGTAATGTCGCCGTCATGCTCGGCGGTGAGGTTGATGCCTTCGGAGTGTTCGACTGGAACGGACGAAGACCTGCGCAAGCAGATCGCCGACGAGATAGAGAAATACACGCTGTTTGGAAACCAGGAAATCGTATTCGATTATTGTATCTTCAGCGGTTCAGATACCGACTCGGACAAACAAACTGTTCTTAAAGCGGTGGCGACCAGACAAGTCGGCGATGCCTGCCTGTATGCTGCCGGATCCGCTCATCTGAGCCTGGCAACGGTTGAGCCGTCGGCTTTGGGCATCGTGAAACTGGCTTACAGCGAATTACTCAGGAAACCAGGGGCTGTTTCGGTATTACTGGTGCTTGATTCAGCCTCCGGCAGCATGTTTGTTTTTGAAGGCTCAGCTCCCAGGTTCTGTCAGAATTTGGCAATGGGCATAAAGGATATATGCGGCGACGAAGACATATCTTCTCTGACAGAGGAGATGAAGCGAGTGCTGGCGTTTGCCAATTCGCTTGTTCATACCGGTAAATCGTCGATTGATCTGAGAATTGCCGTAAGCTCTACGAGCCAGAAGCTGAAGAAAGTTGCCGACAGAATAGGAAGCTTTCTGCCCAATGTAACCATCAAACCGATTGATTCGGCCCAAATCGTCGAGCAGTTCGATGTGCAGGGCGCCGACGACGAAGACTTGCCGATCCTTGCGTTTGCCCTGGCTGTGACGGCCATGTGCGAGTCCGAATACACGGGACAACTGAGCCTGGTCTCTCGGGAATCGCTCAGCAGGCAGAGGGCTCAAACGCAGATCTCGCTTGTCGTAAAGGCGCTGCTGTTTGTAATACTGCTGGCTGTCGCGGCCGTCGGGCTGTTTAAGATAAAGACTGCCAATATTGTTGTTGCTTCAGATGTTATCGAAGCCGAAATCACCGAAACAATGCCCTTGAAGGAAGAGGAAGCCGGCCTGAGAAGGCAAATCCAGAAGTTGACCAGGCAACGATTAGCCTACGTCAAGACTCGCGAGTCGCTGACAGGCATTCCCTGGCCGCGGATCCTTCACGTCATAGGCGGCGCTATCCCCGGCAAAGTGAGTATAGCCGCTATACTGCCGTTCAATGCGACGGATTTCAAGATCTCCGGCGAAACATTATATGAAGAAAATGTATATACGTTTATGAAGAACCTTCAGGCCGCCCAGCTTATTGAAAGCGCTAAAGTCGAAGAAATAAAATATGAAGACTACGATGACTACGTTTTGGTCAACTACAGGATAATCTGCAAAATACAATCAGAGGAAGACGATCTATGATTGCAAAGCTGTTGACTAAACTTGATGGACCCAAGAGAAGAGCTGTCGCGGTTCTGGTGATACTGGCGATGATCTGTGTTTGCTACTATACAATCGCCAGGAACCCCTTGCTTAAACTGAAGCGAAGCGGGGCAAAACTCCGAAATGTTCAGACGACATATGCCAGTACCATGAAAGAACTGGCGGGTTTATCGAATCTAAAGAAACGGCTTGCAGAGGCCCAACTGCAGCTTGACCAGGAAAGACAGCAGTGCTTTACCGTTGCACAGGCTTCTGAATTCTTCGAGAACATTAACGCAATAGCACTTCGGCATGACCTGGCGCCGAAATCACGAGTGATTTCCAAACCAAGGCATGTTGCCGGCCAGGATGCCCAAACCCGGCAGCAATCTCTTGCCACCCAATCGACCAAGATCTCTGTCGTGGGCAATTACTTCGATATTGTGAGCTTTATAGACGAGCTTACGGGGCACCCACAGAAGGTTTACATAGCAGATTTGAACATAACGCGGACGGCCAGGCAAAACTCCGAGCCAGGAGCAACACTTAACGTGATCGTAGTGACGGATTCGTCGGAGATATAGTCCATGTTATCCAGGACACTCAGAAAACAGACGGGCGGAGCAAAGATACTGGTCGTTGATGACGATCGGTATGTATCCGAGTTTATGAATATCATTCTTTCACAAGGCGGCTACGAGGTCGTCACCGCCCAGGATGGTTTCGAGTGCATTGACAAAGCAGAGAAAGAAAAGCCGGACCTTATTTTGCTTGACTTTGTGATGCCGAATATGGACGGGCTGACAACTTTGGCAAGTCTGAAAAGGTCGAAAAAAACAGCTGACATACCCGTAATAATGGTTACATCCAGTGACGACAATAAAAATGTCATACGGGCACAGGAAGGCGGTGCAAGCGGTTATGTCGTAAAGCCCATCGACAAGGTGCTGTTATTTGAACGAATTGCCTCAATTCTGAAGAAGGCAACAGTTTAATGATATGAGGCGATTGAAGGGCTGTCAGCCACAAACGTTTATCAGAAGTCGTGTTATGAAAACATCGAAGGAGTATTAACAACCGGGATTCATTCATGACAAGGCGTTAGAGGGCCAGGACATGTTCACAGCAAGAGACATAATGACCGAAGAAGTAGACTGCATACGACCGAAAACGCATATATACGACGCGGTCGAGCTGCTCGTGGAAAAGCATATTACAGGCATGCCGGTAGTTGATGACGGATCGAATCTTGTCGGTTTTCTCTCAGAGAAAGACGTGCTGACAATACTGTATGCGATGGAGGACAATACAGAACAGACTGTAGGTGATTACATGAGTACCGGCGTTGTCAGTCTTGACGTAGATGTCAGTCTGATTGATCTGTGTGATTGTCTTACGCAAAACGTCTTCAGAAGAGTATTCATAACAGAGAATGGCAAGCTGGCCGGTATTGTCAGCAGGAGCGACATTATCAAGATCATCCTGGAGATCAAGGAGCACATGGCCAACCCAATGTAACCGCCGAGGTTGGTAAAGATTCTACATTCTCATTTGTTTCACCGCCTGTCCGGCCTTTTGCCGGTGGCAGGTGACATTCCCGCGAACCTGCCGGCATTTTCGGTCTTTTCGGTCTTTCATCGATGCCATGATCTGTACCCACATTGTGCCAATCAGCTTTTTCCGGATCAGACCACCGCCATCTATTATTGCACAAGAGACGTCTTCGACAGCACTTATGAAAAGAGCGGGCTGTTCATACGGTGGAAACAAGGGTATGAATCTCGTATACACTCTATTCTATTTGACTGTGTGCTATTGATGTGTTAATCTAAGAAGTCCCATCGATAAGGCACAATGGGACTTCTTCGAGGGAAGGGAGGGATTGTTTTTCGTTGATAAGAGTAAACAGAAACTTTTTTTCAGGAAGACATGTTCATGAAACGATCATCATTTCAAAAAGTCGGAATATCAACAGCATTCTTTTGTGTATTGTTTGTAATTACGGCTTTGGGTTTGACAGCGGCGACGGAGAAAGCTGTCGGCGAGTGGGAGATCAAGATAGAGTTCAATGGCAGGGAGATAACCTCGAATCTAAAGCTCGCCCGGCAAGAGGATGGAAGTTACACGGGCAAGTGGGAAAGCAGATGGGGAGAGAGCACGGTAACGGATGTGGTATTCAAGGATGGCAAGCTTAGTTTTAAGCGGAAGAGTAGATATGGTGATCAGGAATGGGAATCGACTTATACAGGAACGGTCGAGGGCGACAGGCTTACAGGGAAGATCAAAGGCGAATGGGGGGAGATCGAGGCCAATGGCAAACGGCTGATACCTTCGGTGTTTGGCAAGTGGGAATTTACAACTGAGACTCGAAGAGGAACCCGGAAACGAGTACTGACATTGAAGGAGGACATGACAGGCACTTACCAGATGCGAGACAGAGAAGTTGCTATCAAGGAATTGAAGATTGCCGGACAGGAAATAACGTTCAAGCTGGAGATGAGCTTTGGAGAGCGTTCATTTACTATGGATTTCAAGGGCAAGGTCGAGGGAGATACTCTTAACGGTGAGTTTATCACGCAGAGGGGAAACAGAGAAGTCAAGGGCAAGAGAGCAGGTACGGAAACGGTTGAGATTACTGCTGAAGAGGCGATTGATCAACTGGATAAAATGATCGAGACAGCAAAGCAAACGGGTAAGGTGGAAAATGTTGATGAAGCTGTTGCGACGGTAAAGGCGGCCGGTGAGAATATGGAAACCGGTGAGTTGCTCGAGAAGCTCGATGTTTTGCAGGAACATCGTAAGGACAGGTTGCTGCCCAAACCTGAAAAAGCATTATCGAGCAGTCAGAAGCTGGACTGGGCAATATTGACGAGGCAGATTCGGGGCCAACGGGATCGTCCGGCAGACAAGGTTAAGGCGCATCCGGCGGCAAAAGCGTTTCCGGGAGCGGTTGATATTGAAGCAAAACGTGTAGAGAAGGCCGTAGAAATCCAGACGGGCCGGCCGGGCTGGCGAAATAGAGGCATATATGCCAATTCGCGGGCAAAGGACTGGCAAAGCACCGGATTGTATGCTGCACCGGGTGAAGTAATAACCGTAACTGTGGCGGAAGAGGCCAGCGATGCCGGCCTGACTGTGCGAATAGGAGCACACAGCGATGTGCTCTGGAGGCACAACAACTGGAGGCGTGCCCCTGAAATATGCAGGAGCTTTGACATAAAAGAAGTGGTTACAAAAGCGGCTAATGCATTCGGTGGGCCAATATATATTGAGACGCCACATGATTGTACGCTCGGCACGTTTAATGTGACAATCGATGGAGCGGTCGAAATGCCCTGGTATATTGCAGGTAAAACCACTTCCAAGGAATGGAAAAAGATGCGGGACAATCCCGCACCTTGGGGTGAGTTGCAGACTGCAAAGGTTGTGCTGACATTACCGAAAGAACATGTCAAAGGAATAGACGATCCTGCCGAACTTATGGAGTTCTGGGATGGAGTGATGGATTCGTGTGCAGACCTGCTTGGGAAAGGCCACGACCGGAAACGGGCCGAGAGATTTGTGACCGATACTCAGATAAGTGCAGGTTACATGCATTCGGGTTATCCGCTGATGGCCGGGCTTGATATAGGAAGCACATTTGTTGACAAGGCAAGGATCGTGCGGAATGGACATGGGGGTGTGTGGGGATTGTTCCATGAGATAGGGCACAACCATCAGAACTCATTGTGGGTGTACAGAGGAACGACCGAGGTGACGGTTAATCTTTTCTCGTTATATGTATTCGAGAAGATGTGTGGGCTGGGGCCAAAGGATAAAATACATGGCGGTGTACTGCCTGCCAACAGAGAGCGCAGCTTGAAGAAATATCTTGCCGATGGAAAGAAATTCGAGAAATGGCAAAGGGATCCTTTCCTGGCGCTGTATATGTATTCCATGATGCAGGAAGATTTTGGCTGGGAACCATTCACAAAAGTGTTCCAGGAATACAGGGCCGCCGATGAAAGTGAACTTCCAAAAAATGACGATGACAAGCGTGATCAGTGGATGGTGAGATTTTCGAGGATGGCGGGTAAGAATCTTGGGCCGTTCTTCGACGCATGGGGAGTCCCAACTTCGGATGAGGCAAAGAAATCCATCTCATCGTTACCTGCATGGATGCCGACGGATTTTCCGGAAGTCAAAACAAGCGGGAAGTCTGTAGAGTGAGATGAAGCCTTACTATCCTTTGACCGCCTCATGCTTTTTAATGAAATCCGGGTCAATCTCCACACCTAAACCCGGTCCTGTGGGGACTTTAATCTTTCCATCCACTACTGACAGGTGCGATGTTTTACATTCAAATTGTACATTTGTGTTTAATCCCTTGAATTCATGATGAGCAAATGCATTGCCAAGGGCAGAGACAAAATGAATCATGTAAAGGTATCCGAGTCCGCCACCAGACATATGCGGCGTACAAGCTTTTCCGAATGCCTGCGCCATACGTGCCACTTTCATCGACCGAATCATGCCGCCAAAATAATAGTTGTCAGGTTGAACAATTTGCAGCCCATCATTGGCAATGAGCCAGCGAAAACCATGCAGACTGTATTCCTGTTCGCCGCCTGCAATTGGAATCCTCAATGCATCGGCAACCTGTTTGGTCTCTTCATACCAGTCAAAAAGAACAGGCTCTTCAAAAAAACCATAACCGTACTCTTCCAACAACTTGCCGACCCGTATCGCCTCATTCACCGAATAAAAACCGTTTGCATCTGCATACAAAGCCATCTTATCGCCAAACGTTTTGCGGATTAATGGAATGATTCTTTCGGTCCTTCCTCCTGGACCAACGGCATTGATGTCCTTAGTCATAAACATAAGACCGCCAACTTTAATCTTAAGCGCATGTGCATTATATTTTGCGACATCCCTTTTTATCAATTCCAGGGACTCCTCTACTGATTTTTCACGGTATTCTGTGGCCTGGTAAACTGTTACCCGTGGATGGTGGATTTTTCCGATCAATTGCCCCATGGACTTGTTGGCTATACGCCCTAACATATCGAGAATTGCAAACTCGATGGTAGCGAGCGGTATACCGATCGCCATGCCGCTTAATCTGAAATTAAGATTGTATATGAACACCTTTTCAAGCAGCAGGTCCAGATCGCGTGCATCTTTGCCAATGAAGAAAGGTTTGAGTGCATTGAGGAAGATTGGATAGAGTGAATTCATTTGGCTGTGACCAACCGAAATACCTGCCGCGCCATCCGAAGAACGTACGCGGCATAAGAAACTACTTTTACAACGAAGCAATTCGAGGCTTTTAATGATTACAGGGGAAGGAAACATATCCCTTTTCAAGACAGGCTGTTTGAGTATTTTATCGAGCCGGGCATAATCAGATCTCCGGGACCCTGGACCAGTCTCCTGCGTTTTGGAACCACTACATGAACGTGACCATGTGGCAGCAAGCCCTCCTGCAAGAGCAGTACTTATGAATTTGCGACGATCTGTTCTCATGACATAATCCCCATTCTTTGTAAACCTTAAGGCCTCAAGTACATCAATGTCCTCCTGTTGAGAAATACAGAGTAGCACACCTAAAGGAGGTGGTCAAGCAGGAAAAAGGTGGTCTGACCGCAGATTATGTACCACCTGCAATTAGAGGGCTCCTTTACGGAGTAAAACAACTCCCGATTCGGTATTCTTGTTGTGGTATATGCCCTGTTGACAACATGGCAATCTGTGTTAGAGTGTCAGGGAGTTTTGAAGATTTTTTTGTCGTCTTGGGAAAGCTGAGTGAAAGGAGACAGAGTAAAAATGGGAAGTTGTTATAATTCGACAGTTGTAAATGTGCGGCGGGAAAAGGTCTGGGAGACTATCAAAGATTTTCACGATCTTTCGTGGGCCAAGCCGGTGATAACGAAGCTTGATATTATCGGGGACAAAGGCGGGTCAGAAATCGGCGCCAAGAGATTCCTGAATGACGCCTTCCATGAAACGCTGGTATCAGTTAATGAAGATGAATTTACTTTTACCTACAGCATAGACGACGGTCCGGAACCGTTATCCAAAGACTCGGTGTCGAACTACCTGGGCGCTGTTCGCCTTTATCCTGTCACCGATTCGAATGGTACATTTGTCGAGTGGACATCGAGTTTTGAATCAGGCGACGATCAGGCGCTCAGCGATTTCTGTAATCCGATTTACGCCGCCTTGCTTGACGCATTGAAGTCATCTTGCGACGGGTAAAACACCTTGACTGCCGGGCTTGCGTTTAGCTGATCAACTTTGAGAGCTTGACATTTGCACACTTGTCTTTTGCCTTGGCGAGAGCTTGTTCGGCAATCTCTTCCATTTTTATGGCAAAGGGGGCGTTCTTTGTCAGGGCGGCCATCTCCATGTTCTGGCGCCACGGTCCATCGACAGCTTCGATTATCTCAAGCATGGTGATTTCTTTGGCCGGCCTGGCCAGGCTGAATCCTCCGCCGGGACCTCTCTTACTGTTGAGGACATTGGCCCGGACCAATTGCTGCATAATCTTGAGCAGATACTCAAGCGGAATATTGTAGGCTTTTGCCACTTTTGCCGCCATCACCAAGCCGTCTTTGCTGTGCAGCGCAACATACGCCACAGCCAACAAACCGTACCCTACTGACCTATTAAGTCTCATGTTCTTGTCTCCCGAAATTCCGTCTTTTCTTTTTCAGTTGAGTTCCATGGCGCATAGTATAGCCCAGCCGGGCAATCCTGGCTACAGATATTTTACATAAATTTTTACCGCGGATTCCCGGTCGCAAAGAGGAATAAGAGGCACAAGATATTCTTTTGGGGAGTTGACCTTTTATTTTTTTCAGGATAGTGTGAGAAAACGAGAAAAGGCCGGGAGTTTTTGTGCTCTCGGCCTTTCTGCGGTATTTCACGAGTCCCGGCTTTGGCCGGCCGGGACAGAGACGGCGGGCTATGTTATTTGTCTTTCTTGTCGCCGGTTTTTTTGGTGTCGCGATTTTTCGGCTTTGGCGGAGCGGGCCGGGGACCGCGCTTTTTCTGGTATCTTTCGGCCTGGGCTTTGGCCTGTTTTTCGATCCGCACCCTAACCTCCCTGACCTTGTCGGCGGTGTTCTTTACGGACATTTCAAATTCCTTTTCTTTGTCGGCAAGGAGCTTATCAATATATTCGGCTGTTTTCTTTGCATCTTCCTCCAGGGCGATCTTCCTGATCGCCTTGAGTTGGCTGGAGTATTCCATGAACACCCGTTTCTTTCTGGCCAGTTGTGCCTCCAGGGCCTTGATCTGCTGTCGCTGCATCATCATTGGGCCCCCCATGTCGGGTCTTTGGGGCGCTCTGGGGCGAACGGGGCGCCGCGCATCCCGCGTGCCGGAGCGTTTGGCGCGTTTGGCGCGGGCGGCTTCCATGGCGTCGACGGAGCGTTGCGGAGGCGTCTTATAGCCTTTGGTTCGGTCCGGGGGGTCTTTCTTCGTCCCCTGTGCCATGAGTATTCCGGCGGCGAGGGCTACTGTTAACAGTAAAGCAGGTACACTAATCAATCTTTTCACGATCTCAATCTCCTAAAAGATGGTTATAAGGTAACATAAGGCATTTCAGTTACTATCGACCGAAACGCCAACTTGTTTTGATAATTCTATGATCAGAAACTGCTGTGTACACATTATTATTACGGTCCAAGTCTTGAAAACCGTTGCTTTCGTAGGTATTAATAGAGGATAAGTGTTCAGGGAGTTCGCCAAATGATCGCAAGAAAAACGATTTTCTGGGACGTTGACACGCAATACGACTTTTTGAGGCCTGAGGGCAGGCTGTATGTGCCGGGTGCGGTGGAGATTATCGATAATATCAGTCGGGTGCGGAGATTTGCTCTGGAAAACGGTTTTTCGATTGTTGCGTCGATTGACCAGCATACGACCGGGGACGCAGAGATTTCTCCGGAGCCGGACTTTGAGACCACATTCCCGCCGCATTGCCTTGTTGACAGCGACGGCGCGCGGCGAGAGGGTTTTCTTGGCGAGATTGCGATTGATCATGTGCCGCTGGAAGAGATGGAGACGGCGGAGCTGGCCGGATTGGTTGACAGAGATCAGTTTCATGTGGTGCTGGGGTCGAATACGGTGGATATTTTCGACAATGTCAACACGCTGAAGGTTTTGAACATTGTCGAGCCCGCTAAAGTGATTGTTTTCGGCGTTGCGCTGGATGTCTGTGTGCGCCATGCGATCGCGGGGCTGCTGAAGTGGGGCAAGACGCAGGTCTATCTGATCACCGACGCGGTGAAGGGGCTGGGTATCGTACGTGACGAGCAGGTGTTCGAGGAGTTTCGCCGAAGCGGGGTTGAGATGATCGGTATTGACGATTTGAAGAAGGTTGTATAGATGTGGCTGTTGAATAACACGCCTTCGCTTTTGACGGACCTGTATGAGTTGACGATGGCACAGGTCTATCACGACAAAGGCCTTAACGAGACGGCGTTCTTTGAAGTTACGATCCGGAGACTGCCGCCGGACTGGGGTTTTTTTGTTATGGCAGGTCTTCAGGAGCTGGCAGGGTATCTGGAGGCGTTTAGGTTTTCCGAAGATGATGTTGCCTGGATGCGGTCCACCGGCAGGTTCACGGAGGAGTTTTTAGAGTATCTTGGCGGACTCAAGCTCGATGTGAGAGTCCGGGCCTTGCCCGAAGGGACCGTATTTTTTCCGGGTGAGCCCGTTGTCGAGGTCCGGGGCCGCTTCATCGATGCCCAGCTTCTTGAAAGCTATATCCTGAACATCTTAGGCTTTTCCATTATCTCGGCGTCTCTGGCGGCTCGCGTATCGATAGCGGCAAAGGGCAAGGCGGTCATGGATTTCGGGCTGCGCCGAACACAGGGTCCGGTCGCTTCGATAAGGACCGCACGGGCGGCGATGATGAATGATTTCATTGCGACGAGCAATGTGCTTGCGGCGAGGCTGCTGGGCTACCGCGCCGCCGGCACGATGGCCCATTCGTATATCGAGGCCCACGAATCCGAGCGATGCGCCTTTGTCAATTTCGTCGAGAGATATGGCGCCGAGGCCGTTTTGCTTGTGGATACGTATGACACAATCGAGGGTATCAAGATCGCCGCTGATGTTGCGCGCGAGTATCTTGACAGAGAGGGACTGAGGATCAAGGGGATTCGCATCGACAGCGGAGATTTCGTTGAGTCGAGCGCTTTTGCGCGCGGATGCTTCAAAGAGCGGGGTGTTGAGTTTTTGAAGATATTTGTAAGCGGCGGCCTCGATGAATACGCGATCGCCGAACTGGTTGACGGGGGCGCCGAGATAGACGGTTTTGGAATCGGCACGCGTTTTGCGGTGTCGCATGATGCGCCGGACGTGGACATCGTTTATAAACTGTCGCGCTATGGGGCCAGGGATGTTTACAAGACCTCGCCGGGCAAGGCTACCGTTCCGGGCAGAAAGACGATCCTGCGGGCTCGGGAGAAGGTCTACGTCAAAGACATTGTCTGTCCGCTGCAAGAGGGCACGGGCGACCTGCTTAAAACGTTTGTACACGCCGAAGACATGACCACAATCAAGGGCAGGCTCAAGAAGGAACTTGCGCGGCTGGCCCCGGGCCTGAAGAAAATCAAGAATCCCGAAACCTACCCCGTGGAATTCAGGTTTTGACCCGACCGGTTGCCGGAGGGTCTAAATAGGTAACTGTCCCCGTTTTTGTTGAACCAAGAGTTGATATCGTCCGAGAAATTTTAGGTGAATTGCAACGTGTGCCGCAAAAAAGAGTATTTTTTCTACGTTCTGACCAAATTGAACATATAGAAGAGTAAGCCATAAGCCATAATCTCATCTTATCTGTCTTAACCACAACCTTTGGGACGATAATCAAAAGTTATAATATATGAGCTTGTAGAGCTTGCCAAGCCTGGCTATCCCTGGCTTGCGGTTGCTATGGCTATTACTATTGCTGCTGTGGCTGCTATGCCGAGGACGAGGAGTAGGATTTTTGCCCAGCTCCATGGTCTTTCGCCCTGTACTTCTCCTGTTCGGCCGTTGATGAGGAAGCGGTAGGGTTTGTTGTTGTAGCGATATGTGCTTATCCATACGGGCAGGAGAATGTGCTTGAATGTGACGTTGTCGTGCTGTGTGCGGACGGAATGGATGCGCTGCTCGTCGCCGCCGATGTCGCGCCTGACGAGGCTGCGGATATCGGCGTCCATGGTCTTGCAGGCGTGCTCGAAACCGTCGCCGAGGTCCACCTGGTAGCTTTCTGCGCCGAAGCCGCTTAGATAGTCGTCCTTGTAGGGGGCGAGGTTTTCCAGGTCCCAGGGCTCGAGCTTTTCGGTGTACTTTCGCGGCAGGGAGTTGCTTGCCAGGACGAGTATATCATCGAACGACGCCCAGACTGTTCCGCTTGTCGGCCACCAGCGGGTCTTGCGGACGCGACGGGTCTTGCGGACCGTTTTTCCCTCGGAATCGTGGGTGGTGTAGTGCTCGGTGACGTAGTAGTGCTCGCCTCGCTGGCCGCGATAGAAGCTTGTCGTATCGCTGTCGTAGGTCCAGTAGGGCACGTACATGCCGTTTAGCCGGTTTTCCTGCCGGGCCAGGCGCTTGAGGTCGCTCGGTGCAAACCACAGGGCGTTGATCCATTTTGTGAAGAGGTCCCAGCCCTGCTTGCGGGTGATGTGAAACGGCAGGAGCGATTTGGGTTTGATGTGCTTTGTCGATGCGGCGGTCGCCACGATGGGCGTGCCGCAGAAGGCACAATCCCGGGCGGTAACGTTCGGATCGGCGGTGGTCTCGGCGGCACATGCCTGACACTTGATCGTCAGGTGTTCGGTGGTGTCCTCCTGGGCGGCGATTGCGGTGATATATGCTCGCAGGTCCAGTTCCTTTATATCGTCTTCGGACTTTGGGATGGGGTTTTCGTGCCCGCAGTAAGGGCACTTCTGGGCGTCTGCGCCGGGTTTGAATTCCATCTTCGCCGCACAACCGCCGCACTTGAATGTCTGGTGCAGTCGGCCGGCGTCTGCGGACTGCTCTTCCTGCGTCGGTGCTGGTTCGGTCATCACACTACTCCATCAAGGTTCTTATTTTGGCGGCAAAGGCGGCGGGGTTTGGGCGAACAATGACGTCAGTTCTGCTACCTGGCCTGCCGGTATCCATTGGGCCATGCCCTGAGACCATACAAGCGTCTGCCGCGTCAACCGGCCGCTCTGCACAGAAGTTTTCAGCGTATCCATTGCAAACGGGCCCAACTGCTTGCCGTCGACGGCGATATGATACTGCTTTGATTGCGGCAGCGCCGGCGGAGTCGTCGGCTGCGGCGCACCTGCCGGGGGCATAGCCTGACCCATCTGATTGGCCATGGCAAAGCCCATTCCCATTCCCATTCCGCCGGCGGCCATGCCTCCGGGATTTTTTGCGGCTTCTTCCATTGCGTTTGCCGTCTGGAACTGGGTGTACTTGTGCAGGTCTCCGATCACTCCCATGCTGGTTCGCTTGTCGAGTGCCTGTTCGACGGCTTCGGGCAGAGAAATGTTCTCGACTAACATCTTGGTTATGTCCAGGCCGTAGTTTTTGAAGTCTTTGGTAATCTTGCCGGTAACAAACTCGCCCAATTCATCGTAGTTGGCCGCCATATCCAGAACGGGTATCTTGCTTTCGCCGATGATGTCGGCAAACCGGGATGTGATGAGGTTGCGAAGCTGACCGGTTATCTCGTCGGTGGTGAAGTGGCCGTCGGTGCCGACGACCTCGCGGATGAAGGTACCGGCGTCGCTGACCTTGATGGCGTACGTTCCGAAGGCACGGAGACGCACCGGTCCGAACTCCGGGTCGCGAAGGGTGATCGGGTGCTTTGTGCCCCACTTGAGGTCGGTGAATCGCCGGGTGCTTACAAAATAGACCTCAGCCTTGAACGGGCTGTGAAAGCCGTGCTTCCATCCCATGAGCGTGGACAGGATCGGCATGTTGTCGGTCTGGAGGGTGTACATGCCCGGCTCGAAAACATCGGCTAATTGACCCTTGTTGACAAAGGCCGCCACCTGACCTTCGCGAACGGTGAGTTTGGCGCCCATCTTGATTTCGTTGTCGCGACGCTGGAATCGATACACCATCGTATCGCCGGTGGAATCGGTCCATTCGATAATATCAACGAACTCGCCGCGAATTTTGTCAAATAATCCCATATCGTATACCTCCAAATGCTTTTGGCCGGCCAAAAGAGCGGGCCTTGTCTGCCAATACATTGGCGATTATACCCTCGCCGGGCGTGCAGTGCAATAAGATTTGCTACAATCCGATTTCTGCGATAACGGGTTTGTGATCGGATGCCGCATCCGTCAACGCCGTGGGTCTTGACTGTCCAAGGTCATTTTGGTAAGATTGCTAATGTCGTATGGAGAAAATTATATTCTATAGGCCTTTTGATTGTAAATGCCAGTTTGTATTCACTGAGTTTCAAAGGAGATTTGATGCGGCCCGGCATATTTCGAGCATGTTCCTGGGCAGGCGCAGCAACAATCGCGATTCTGGCAGTCTCTGCAATAGCAGCCGAGAGGCCACATGGCGAAGCGCTTGTCGCCTTCTGGAACTTTGACGGAACCCTCAGCGACCATGCCGGCGCCGTCGAAGATAATCTGAGCGCACGCGAGGCGACCCCTCGATTTGTTACTGCCGATCAACTACCTGCAACATCAGGCAAAGCCATCGCTCTGGGTGTCGATTCGGCGGATGTCCAGTACCTGATGGCGCCCCTGTCGGCCGATGTCAAACTCGGAGCCAACTACACAATCGAGATGTGGATCCACCCCACCGCGGTTGGTGGTTGGAACCGACTTGTCCTCAATTGGGGTGCATCGCCCAAATACGCTTACCATGTAGCCATTCACAACGGCGTGGCCAGTTTATTCCACGGACAAAGCAATGGCGCGTACACTTTTGCGGAAGGTGGGGCTGTCACGGCCGGGCGATGGCACCATGTGGCAGCGGTTGCGGCGGTGAATGAAAGTGATCCGGTGACGAGTCAACTTATCGTATATCTCAACGGCAGGAAAGCGGCAAGTGCTCCGTTTGACGGTACGATCGGCAGCTTCGAGGGCGAGGGCTTAGGCGTGGGCGATTCGGCGGGTGGCGGCGCTGCTGGAATGCGATTTCGCGGCTACCTGGACGATCTGGCGATATGGAAGAGGAGTCTGGGTGAAAAGGAGATTCGAGGGCATTACGAGCAACGCGCCGAGATGATTGCCCGGCTGGAGCAGGCCCGCCTTAAGCAGGAAGCGGCCCGGCGAAAGAATGAATTGGCCCGCTTAGGGATCGGTGCGTTGGGGGAAATTGTCTTTGCAGAGCGCCATCCCGGGCGTGATCCGAGCGGTCATTACTATGCGAACTTCGGTTATGCCTGTACCGATGAGAACGAATGGCTGCACGGCGCCGATGGTGGGCGGCTCTGCCGGCTCGATCCGGATTCCGGTGAACTCAGAGTGCTGCTGGACGATCCACAGGGAGGTATCCGCGATCCGCAGGTCAGCTACGATGCGCAGCGGATTCTCTTTTCGTACCGCAAAGGCGGTACGCACCACTACAACCTGTACGAGATCAACGCCGACGGAACCGGCCTGCGGCAGATCACCAGCGGCGACTGGGACGATGTGGAGCCGTGTTATCTGCCGGACGGCGGGATTGCGTTTTGCTCGTCTCGCTGCAAGCGTTACGTGTTGTGCTGGCTTGCGCCGGTTGCCATATTGTTCCGCTGCAACGCCGATGGAACCGGGATGCAAATGCTGTCTTCGGGCGCTGTCACCGAGAACACCCCGAGCATTCTGCCGGACGGGCGCATCCTCTACACACGTTGGGAATATGTCAACCGCGACGCGGTGTCGTTTCACCACTTGTGGACGATGAACCCCGACGGGACCGGTCAACAGGTCTACTATGGCAATCAGACGCCGGGCGAGGTGTTCATCGACGCGCAACCCATCCCGCAGACCCGCGATGTTGTGTTTATCGATTCGGGTTATCACGGGTCGCTGGAGCATGCCGGCAAAGTGATGGTTGTCTCGGAGTCCGGCGGGCCGAACGCCACGGAACAATTAAAGTGCATCTCGCCAAACGGACAGTTGGGATTTCGCGATCCCTTTCCGGTCTCGCCCCACGCATTCCTCCTGGCCCGCGACAACACGATCCTGCTGCTGAACGATTCGGGGCAGACGGCGCAACTTTACGCCGGACGGCAGATGGTTCACGAGCCGCGGGTGTTGAAACCCCGGCCGCGTGAGCGTGCTATTCCCTCGCGGGTGGATATGTCCACGGACGCGGCGACCTTGTACGTTGCCGATGTTTACAAGGGACGGAACATGCAGGGCGTCAAACGGGGGAGCATCAAGAAACTGCTGGTCCTGGAACAACTGCCCAAACCCGTTAACTACCACGGCGGCGGCAGCACACCCATCGGCCACGGCGGGACGTGGACGCTCAAGCGCATCCTTGGCACAGTGCCGGTGGCTGAGGACGGCTCGGCTTATTTCGAAGTGCCCCCGTTGCGCAGCCTCTATGTTGCTTTGCTCGATGAGGATGACCGGTCGGTGAAGCAAATGCGCAGTTTTGTAACGTTGCGGCCCGGCGAACAACGGGGCTGCATCGGCTGCCACGAGAGCCGGACCCAGCCGCCGCCGTCGCTGCGGAGACCGACAGCGCTACGCCATGCGCCGAGCCGGATCGAACCCATCGCGGGCGTACCGGAGATTTTCGATTTTCCCCGCGACATCCAGCCCATCCTCGACCGGCATTGCATATCCTGCCACAATGCCGACAAACGCGTCGGCGGTGTCGTGTTGACCGGCAACCGGGGGCCGACGTATTCACTGGCTTATTACAACCTGATGTTACATCACCAGATCACGGACGGCGCCGGATATGGCTGGGAGGGTCTCCAGAATGTGGATGGCCGACCCATCGGCAATGATGCCCCGTATACGATGCACAGTTACGCTTCGCCGCTAATGGGCAAAATTGACGGGAGCCACCACGATGTCAAACTGAGCGCCGGTGAGCAGACGCTGGTCCGCCTGTGGATTGACACTTCGGCGCAGTATGCGGGCACCTATGCCGCGTACGGGACCGGCCAGATCGGGGCGTGGTGGCGCAATAACCAACCCATCCGCGAAATGGCCGACCACTGGCCGACAACATTGCCCGCCACCGAATCCGTCAATCGCCGGTGCGCTGCGTGTCACGGCAGGATGCTGCCCCGATTTGTCACGGACCAGATTCCGGTGGACGTATACGGTGACCTGGAAGGCTGGCAACGACCGACGAGCCGGTTCTCACGCCACACCGTCTTCGATCTTACGCAACCGGAGAAATCACTGGTCTTGATGGCGCCGCTCGCCCGCCAGGCGGGCGGTTATGCTGTGGGGTCGCCGGAGGCCCCCAAACTGATCACTGAAAACCGGAGCAAGCCGCCGAAGCCGGTCTCTCATCCGGTCATCTTCGCCTCGGCAGATGATCCAGACTACGGGAAGATCTTAGCGCACCTGCAAGCGGCGCAGGCGCGGCTGGACGAGATCAAGCGGTTCGACATGCCGGGATTCGAGCCGCGCCGCGAATACGTGCGCGAGATGAAACGCTACGGCGTGCTGGCTGCCTCCTTCGATCAGAGCCGTGAGCCAATTGATGTCTACGCTGCCGACCAGACCTATTTCAGAATGTTCTGGCATCGACCGACAAGTAAATCAGAAGCCGAGCAAATCAAATAACGCCAATGGTATTTATTCCTCTGGCGTTGTTGGGTTTATAAGTTATTGTAGATAAAGGTTTTACCCACACATAGAGGCGTGCGATTTTTTCACAATTCGTAAAATGCTTCTGTTCATCGCAATAGAGGAGAAATCGTACAGCCGAAATTGCCCGTTTTGTGGTTTCTTCTTGCCAGTTGAGATGAGAGTTGGTAGACTCACGGGCGTGAACAGGTCTTTAATCCTGACTGGTCTTGAATTGGGGTTGTGTAATGGCATTTGAATCGTCACATGAGACGTCGACGGGGCAGCAGGTTCCGGGGTCGCCGACGGGATTTCGCCGGTGGCTTCCCAGAACCGAGACGGTGATTCTGTTGGGCGGGCTGGCTTGTACCGTCTGGGGCAAGCTGGTGATCATTGCGCGCCAGCGTCCGGAGAGCGGGTTTGTCGACTCGTTAGCCGTGGTGCTTCCGGATATCTTTTTCTTCTTCGCGGTCGCACTTTTGATCCGGCTGCTTTATATTTTGAAGCCTTCTGTCGCCGTCGCCAGGTGTGCGCTTGTCATGGCGACGGCGGTGTCGGTCTGGTCGGTGTGCAATACGGGCTGGCTTATGCGCAGCGGTGTTCAGCTTCAGCCCGGTCTTGTTATGGTTTTTGTACGTGATTTCAAAGAGGTGCTGCCGGTCGTTGCGTCTCAGTTTGTCACCCACCCGATACCGGCGGTTTTGCTGTCGATAGTCGTCTTTGCGGCCATCGTGTTTTTTGTGTGGCGTTTGTACCGCCCTTTGCAAGTGGTCGCTGT